>Ga0181521_10004727_pt1 | contig 15425 bp, 10 predicted proteins | sample PEATcosm2014_Bin_32_FD_119764 | JGI IMG/M metagenome (GOLD analysis project Ga0181521, IMG submission 119764) | Peatland microbial communities from MTU Mesocosm Facility, Houghton, MI, USA - PEATcosm2014_Bin02_60_metaG | ecosystem: Environmental > Terrestrial > Soil > Wetlands > Peat | place...
CGGGGAGAGGGCCGTCCGGCCCGCGGCAACTACGCCGCGAGCCGGACGGGGAGCAGCTTGAGCTGATTGATGAAGGGGGATTCGACGTACGTCGGGGTGCCCGCGAGCCGCATGCGCGGGTAGCGCGCGAGCGTCTCCTCGAGCATGATCCTCAGCTCCAGGCGCGCGAGCGCCGTGCCGAGGCAGAAGTGCCGGCCGCCGGCCCCGAACGCCTGGTGCTCCGGGTTGCGGCGCACGTCGAAGTGGTCGGGGCTCTCATAGCGCGTCTCGTCGCGGTTGGAGGAGGCGTACCACAGCACCACCTTCTCCCCCGCGCGGATCTGCTGACCGTGCAGCTCGGTGTCGCACGTGGCCGTGCGGCGGAAGTGCGCGAACGCCGGGAACATCCGCAGCGCCTCCTCCACCGCGCCCGGGATCAGCGCCGGCTCCTCCAGCAGCGTCTGCATCTGCTCCCGGTCTTCCATCAGCGCCCGCATCGCCGAGCAGAACGTCGCCTTCGTGCTGTCGTTGCCCGCCGCCATCAGCAGGAAGAAGCCCATCACGATCTCGTGTTCCTCGAGCTTCTCGCCGTCCACCTCCGCGTGCACGAGCACGCTCGTCAGGTCATCCGTCGGGTGCTCCCGACGCTCGGCGATCAGCTTGCGGCAGCGCTCGAAGATCTCCGGGATGTCCTGCTCCAGCGCGCCCTCGATGCCGTTCGGGTTCACGTCGAGGTCGCCCGCGCCGAGCGTCGAGTTCATCAGGCGCGCCCAGATCTCGTCTTCCTCCTCGGCGATGCCCATGAAGCTGCCGATCACGCGCGCGACCACCGGCTGGGCGACCTCGCTCACCAGATCGCACTCCTCGCGGGCGGGCGGGCCCTCCAAACGGTCGAGCACCTTCACCGCGATCGCGCGGATCGCATCCTCGTGCGCGGCGATCCGCCTCGGCGTGAAGCCCGCCTGGAACAGCGCCTTCAGGCGGTCGTGCTTGGGCGGGTCCATGCCGATGAACATCGCGCCGATCAGCTCCTGCGGGAACACTCCCGCGGCCGTGATCCCGTGCCCGGAGGAGTATGTGCGCCAGTCGCGGCTGACCGTGTGGATGTCATCCGCGGTCGTCACCGACCAGAAGCCCGCCTCCTCGGGAAATTCTTCGAAGCGCTCGGTCCAGTGGATCGGGCAGCCGCTGCGCAGCTGCTTGAACAGCTCGTGCGGCGGGCCGTCCAGCCAGAGCTCGCGCGCCGTCAGTTCGACGCTCTCGAGATCACTGCCCACCGCCGACATCGGACTCCCCTGATCGTTGCCGCAGAATGCCCGCCGATGATACTGGCTGGCCGGCCAGGATGCGGCGCTCAGCCCGCCACGTGCGCCTGCGCCGCGTCCGCCGCCGGCCCGCGCAGCGCGTGTCCGGCGAACACGAGCATGCTTTCCAGGTGCGCTTCGATCGTTTCCAGGTTGTGTTCGCCGGGGTAGATCGCGCCGCTGGCATCCGCGCCGGCGGACCGCAGCGCCGCCGCGAACGGCAGGTCCTCGGCGGGGTTGGCGATGTGGTCCTGTTCGCCGCCGTACACGAACGCGTGCAGCCCCAGCCGCGAGATGACCGGCCGGTCGGCGCGCAGGTCGCCTTCCAGGCCGTTGAAGAAGCTCAGCCAGCTCTCGACCACGCCGAAGCGGTACGGGTTGGCGAGCGCCACGTTCATCGCGCCGTAGCCGCCCATCGAGTCGCCGACGACCGCGCGCGCGCCGCGGGCGGGCACCGTCGCCAGCATCTCGTCGATCATTTCCTGGACTTCCAGGATGTAGCCTTCGTAGCGCAGCGCGCCCTGGTTGCGCCACAGGTTCGCGCCCGGCCCGCCCTGGATCATCACCGCGATCATCGGCGGGATCGCGTGCCGGGCGATCAGACGGTCGAGCTGGCCCTGCAGACCGATGTGCAGGAACGCCGTGTCCGACTGGTCCTCGCCGGGGAGCATGTACAGCACCGGGTAGTGAAGCGTCGTGCTCGCGTAGCCCGGCGGCAGGTACACGAGGAACGAGCCTTCTCCGTGCAGCGCCGCCGACGGGTAGTCCGCCCGGTCGATCTCGCTCCCCGCGGCATCTTCGCTGACGAGGTCGAGCGTCGGCAGCGACCGCACCGCCGGCGCCGAGCTGATCGCCGGCGCTTCCTGCTCGACCGCCGCCGCGCTCTGCGCACCGATCAGGCCGCCCAGCGTCAGCTGCCCGCCTTCGGCGAGCGCAACGCATGTGAGCGCAAGCGCCCCCAGCAGCACGCCGACGAGCAGCCTGCGCGCCCGCGCGCGACCGGGGCTCGTTGGCCGCAGAGCGTCCCGTGGGGCGACCGCGCGCTCCCGCCGCGGCGGGAGCGTCGGCACCCACGGCGGCGGCAGGACTTCGGCCGCCGCCCCGCCCTGCCCGGGCCAGCTCCAGTCGCCCAGGCTTTCAAGCCACAGCTGTGTGCGAGATGCTTGCATTGCAACCGACATCGAGCAGATTCAATGAAGCGTCAAGCCGAAAGCCAACCCCTGCACGAGGACGCCCACGCTGCAGGCGAACGTGCAGATCTTCAGCCCCTCAGCTCGTGCTCCACACCTGCCCCACGCCTTCGAAGCCGAGCGCGTCCTTGGTCGCTTCCGTGAGGTCGAATTCGCGCCCTTCCACGTACGGCCCGCGGTCGACCACCGGCACGCGCACCGTGCGCCCGTCGTAGCGCAGCGTGATCAGCGTGCCGCACGGAAGCGTCTTGTTGGCCACGCCCATCGTGCCGCTCGTCAGCGATCCGCCGCACGCCATGCTGCCGCCGCCGCCGTACCACGACGCCTCCGCCAGGCGGAACACGTTCAGCTGCCCCAGGCGCCGGCGCGACGGGAGGTCGGGCCCGCTGCCAGCGAAGCGCAGGCGCACCCAATCGCTGCCCAGCCGGCGCGGCACGAAGCTCAGCCGAAAGCGCCCGCGCTCGCCCGTGCTCGCACGGGCGAGCGTACGCCAGCCATGCCTGCCGAGCTCCTGCAGCGCCACCAGCTGCCCGGGAAGTCCCTGCCGGCCATCTCCCAGCAGCGCGCCCGTGACGCTCGCGCGATGGTCCGCGAGGACGTTCAGCTGGTAGCCGCCGACCTTCAACGCCGTGTGCACCGGCGTCGCGATCGTCGGATCGGGAGCGGCCGAGGCAATCCCGACCGGAGCCAGAGGCGCCGCCGGAAGCGGCGTCGCAGGTACGTACATACGGTTACAAACCTCCTTGTTTGCGCCTACGGGGTTAGCTGTCGGGCTCACGGCCGACCGCCCACGCGCAACGGACGCGTGTCAGCCGGGCGTTACAGCCACATCAGTGGCCGATTCGCCCCATCCGGTTCGCCTTTTCGCGATCCGGCAGTGGGTCCCCCGTTCGCCCCCATCAACGGGGACGACTCGGCGATTAAAGAACAACTGTTCGTATGATAACCGGAGACGAGGGTGTTTGTGTGATGGTGGGCACATATCAACGCCCGGGTGGAAGCGCGGCCTCGCGCCCGCGCTAGCCTTCGCGGCATGGTCATCGCAGCCATTCTCGTGGTGTGCCTCATCGGTCTTGCCGCTGGCGATATCGCTCTGGTGCGTGCGCTCAGTCGCCGCAAGAACGACAGGTCGCGTTGATCGCCTCAAAGTGCGCAGGCTGCTCGTCCTCATCGCCCCGCTGCGACTACGAGCTCCGTTGACCTACACCGATCCAAGTCGGCCTGCAATGAACATCCCAACCACCCCAACTGTCAACGCCAGTCGGCCCTCCCTCGGCTACCCTCGCGCCAACCGGGTGCAATGTCCACTGCTCCCGGCCTCTCAGGAAGTAGGAATGCCCCGCTCAGCCCGGAAGCTGAGCGGGGCGCTAAACCGCAATCGCGCATGTCGAGCCACAGTCGCTTATGGCGATCCCGTGGAAAAGCGCCGACGCGCACGAGCCGAGACTCCGGCTACCATCGGCCGGGGATGCCTCTGAATCGCAACCTCTGGCCGGGACGCAACGCCTGGGTCTCCGACGAGCCGGGTGAGGAGTCCAGCCGCTCACGCCACGCGCGGCGGCTGGCGCGCGAGGCGGCGATACGCCGCCGCCGGCAGCTGCGCGGCGCCCTGGCGCGCGTTCGCACGCTGCTGCGCGGACGCGCTTAGGACCGGCCGCGTGAGGGCGGTCCGCCGAGCGAGGCCGGGAGGGCCGCGGCCATGAGCGGCGGCCCGCCGTGAGCCCGAGCGCGGATCATCTCCGCGCCGGCGAGCTCGGCACCGCCGACGTGACGGCCTCGACCGTCGCCAACATCGGCCCGGGCATCGACTTCTACTTCGCGTTCGGCGTGATCGCCGTCACCGCCGGCGTCGCCGCCCCGTTGACGATCATCGCCGCCGGTGTGGCGGTCGTCTTCCTCGCCTTCATCGTCGCCGAGTTCACCAAGGCCGAGCCGTCCGCCGGGAGCTTCATCACCTACGTGGAGACGTCGCTGGGAGCGAGGGCCGGCGCCGCCACCGCCCTGCTCGTGGCGGTCGGCTTCATCGTCGCGATCGCCGGCGTGTTCACCATGTCCGGGGGGATGGTGGCGTTGACGCTCGCCCACTACACCTCGTGGCACATCGCTTGGGAGCCCATCGCCCTCGTGCTGACGGTCGCCGCGATCTGGCTGACCGCGCGGGGGGTCAAGCTGTCGACGACGGCCGTCGGGGTGGCCATCGTCGTACAGGTGGCGATCATGCTGATCGTCTGCGTCGTCGTGATCGCGGACGAGCGCTCACGGCTCTCCAGCATCCCGTTCTCCTGGTCGCATCTCAGCGGCGGCCTGACGGGGCTGTCCGCGGGATTCCCACTGGCCCTGTACATGTTCATCGGCTGGGAAAACGGCCCGGCCCTCGCCGAGGAGGCCCGCGATCCGCGCCGTACCATCCCCCGGGCTCTCTACCTGTCGATCGCGATCGGCACCGCCCTGTTCGTGTTCTTCGCCTACGCCACCGTCACCGGCTTCCACTACGACGTCGCCTCCATCGGCCGCTCCTCCGTCCCGTTCCTGAGCGTCGCCGACCGCTACCTCGGCGGCGCGGCGATCCTGGCGTGGCTCGCCGGCATCGTCTCCGTGCTCGCCACGCTGGTCTCCGCCGCAAATGCCCAGGCGCGGTTGCTGTTCGACGGCGGGCGCTCGGGGCTCCTGCCGGCGTGGCTCGGGCGCCTGCGCTCGAGCTCTGAGACGCCGGTGAACGCGCTGCTCGTGATGTCTGTCGGCGGCCTGGGAATCGTGGCGGTCTGGTGGCTCCTCCACGTCATCGGCGTGGACAGGGGCTCGACGAATCCCGTCGGCCTGTACGCGGAGTGCTCGACGATGGGGACGATCGTGATCCTGTTCGTCTACTTCCTGACGACGCTCGCGCTGCCCGCCTTCATGTGGCGCCGCCACCGCCGGTCCTTCTCGCTGGTCAGGCACGTGGCCGTCCCGATCCTCGGCGTGCTGACCCTGGTCATCCCGTTCGTCGAGCTGTGCAAGCCGGGACAGCCCTCGCCCTACAGCGTGTTTCCGTATCTGGCGCTGGCGATCGTCGCGGCGTCAGCCGTGATCGCGGGCGTCGTCGTGCGCCGCAACCCGGCCGCCGGCGCCGGCGAGGGGACGACGTTCGCGCAGTCGTGAGGCACGCTCTGCCTCCTCTCAGCGCCCGTCCGCGGTGGGTTTGCCGGGGCTCGCCTGGCCGGGGCTCGCGCCGGCGAGCACCGGGGCCATTTCATCCAGGCGGTCGAGGATCGCCTTCAGGCCTCCCTGCGTGTGTATGTCGAGCCGGTCGAGGATCGCCTCGGCGTCCTTGTATGTGTTCGACGAGCGCGCGTCGGAGGCCAGGCTCTGCACGTTCTGCCCGACCATGATCACCGACAGCAGCACGAGCTGCAGGAACGTCTGTGCGATCCACGCGACGAGGCCCTCGCCGCCGGGTTTCAACGCGGGCCCCAGGCCCAGCAGGGCTATCACGGTGAACAGATATGCGCACCACATCGTGCCGACGAGCCTCGTGATCAGCACGGCGAACTTCGCGTTGAAGCCTTCGACCTCGCCCATCGCTTCTTTGAGCACGCTCGGGGTCGGGTGCAGCGCCTTCGCGAGATGGTGCCCGTTCTTCACCGGACCGTGGAGCCGATGCTCCATCCGATGCTCAAACCCGATCGGACCAGTTTCCGTCATCTGAGCCTCCTCGCCACCGCGGCGGTGGCCTGCGCAACGTCGACATATTCGGATGCCAGGAGGCTACTCCGGCGGCAGTAGGCCGGGATACCCCCGATGGCGGATGGCGGCGAGGGCGTTCTCCCCTACCTTTCAGCTATGAGCGAGCGGTCGCGTGTGACGTTGGCGCCGGGCCTGCCGGCGTGGGCTCTCGACGCGGCCCTGGCGCTCGCGCTGGCGGCGGCGCTGGTCGGCGTGCGCGCTGCCGAGGCGCACGGCCTGCAGCGCGCGGCCTGGCTCGGCTACGCGCTCGGCGTGGTCGCGGCGCTGCTGCTGGCGGGCAGGCGCCGCTGGCCGCTGGCCGTGTTCGCGGGCACGCTCGCGATCGCGCTGCTCGCGATCGCGCTGGCCTCTCCCAGCGGCGCCATCTCGCTGCCCGTCGTGATCGCGATCTACACGCTGGCGCAGCTCGAGCAGCGCCGTCGCGCGGCGCTGCTGGCGTTGCTGGCGGGGATCGCGCTGGCGCTCGCTCGCGGCCTGTTCCAGTATCGGGGCTGGTCGGACGCGCGCACCGCGGTCGAGCCGGCGCTCGCGCTCGCGGCGCTGTTCCTCGGCTGGGCGCTCGCCAGCCATCGTGCGTACATCGCCGAGATCGAGGCCCGCGCCGCGCAGGCCGAGCGCACGCGCGAGGAGGAGGCGCGTCGCCAGGTCGACGCCGAGCGCCTGCGGATCGCCCGCGAGCTGCACGACGTGCTCGCACACGGCATCGCGACGATCAGCGTGCAGGCGGGCGTCGCCGCGCACGTGCTGCACGAGCGCCCCGAGCACGCGGCGGAGGCCCTGCGCACGATCAAGTCGACCAGCAGGCAGGCGCTGCGCGAGCTGCGCGGCATCCTCGGCGTCCTGCGCGAAGCCGATGCCGACGAGCCGCGCGAGCCGACGCCCGGGCTGAGCCAGATCGAGCGTCTCGTCGACGCCACCAGCCACGCGGGCGTGCCCACGCGCGTGCGCATCTCCGGGCAGCGTCGGCCGCTGCCCGCGACCGTCGATCTCGCCGCCTACCGCATCGTCCAGGAGTCGCTGACGAACGTCCTGCGCCACGCCGCCGGCGCGAGCGCCCAGGTCGCCATCAGCTACTCCGAGGCGGAGATGACGATCAGCGTCGACGACGACGGCCTCGCCGAGCCAGCTCGATCGACCGCTGCCAACGTGCACGGGAGGGCCTCCGGGCACGGCATCCTCGGCATGCGCGAGCGCGCGCACGCGCTCGGAGGCGAGCTCGACGCCGGCCCGCGCGCCAACGGGGGCTTTCGCGTGCGCGCGCGGCTGCCGGTCGCGACCGAGCGATGATCCGCGTCCTGCTCGTCGACGACCAGCCGCTGGTGCGCGCCGGGCTGCGCGTGCTGTTCGAGGGCGAGCCTGACATCGCCGTGACCGGCGAGGCGGCAAACGGCGAGGAGGCGCTGAGCCTCGCGCGCCACACGCGCCCGGACGTGGTCCTGATGGACATTCGCATGCCCGTCCTCGACGGCCTGGAGGCCACCCGCCAGATCGCCTCCGAGCCGGAGCTCGACGCGGTCAAGGTCCTGATCCTGACGACGTTCGAGAGCGACGAGTACGTGTTCGAGGCGTTGCGCGCCGGCGCCAGCGGCTTTCTGCTCAAGGACGCCGAGCCGGTCGAGCTGCTGCAGGCGGTGCGCGTCGTCGCCGGCGGCGACGCGCTGCTCGCGCCGAGCGTCACGCGCCGGCTGATCACCAGGTTCGCCGCCGCGCCCGAGCATCGCCCCTCGCCCGTGCAGCTCGAGCTCCTGACCGCGCGCGAGCGCGAGATCATGGCGCTGGTCGCCAGGGGCATGAGCAACGACGAGATCGCCGAGCTGTTGACGATCAGCCCGGCAACCGCCAAGACACATGTCAGCCGCGCCATGGTCAAGCTCGGAGCCCGCGATCGCGCACAGCTCGTCGTCATGGCCTATGAGAGCGGGCTCGTGCTCGCCGGCCAGCTGTGAGCGGGCGCCCATCGGCACGCCGGTGCTCGCCTCGCCGGGGGCTACGCCGCACGTAGTACGCGCGGATACGCCGTCTGGCCGACGACAAGGGCACGCACACCAACGATCATCTCCCGAGCTTGAGCGCCGTCGCGACCCCGCCCCCACCGCCCCCGCCCGCAGGGGCTCCCCTGGGGTCGATACCGCCGGAGCCGCCCCGCCGCCCCTGGTGGCTGGCCACGCGCGTGCTGCTCGCTGCGCTCGGGATCGTGGCGCTCACGGGCGGGGCAACCTATGCGGTGGCCCGCAACGAGGTCAGCAAAGTGGTCGAAGCGCTCGACCAGCACAGCCCGGTCAAGCTGGCGGCGCACGTGCTCGCACCCACGAGCAAAGGCGCGCCCGAGACGCTGCTGCTGGTCGGCAACGACGAACGTCCGCCGCCGAAAGACAATCCCGGGGGCGCGGTCCTGCCGCACTCCAACGAGATGCTGCTCGTGCGGATCGACCCGAGCAAGCCCACGATCTCGATGCTCTCGATCCCGCGCGAGCTGCAGGTCACGTTCACCAAGCCCAACGGGGAACTGGAAACGAACCGCATCAACTCCGCCTACACCTATGGCTACGAGAACGGCGGCGGCACCTCCGGCGGCGTCAAGCTGATGCTCGAAACCATCAAGAACGTGTTCGGCCTCACCGTCAACCACGTGTTCGTCACGAACTTCAAACGCTTCAAGCGCGCCGTGGACGAAATGGGCTGCGTCTACATGACCGTGGACAAGCGCTACTACCACGTCAACGAACCCGAAGGCGAACAGTACTTCGAAATAAACCTGCAGCCGGGCTATCAGCGCCTGTGCGGCCAGCAGGCGCTGGAATTCGTCGCCAATCGTCACGAAAGCACCTCGCTGATCCGCGACGCGCGCGACCAGCGCTTCCTGCTCGAAGTCAAGGCCGAGTACGGACCGACGCTCTTCGAAAGCCGTGAAAAGTTCGAGCGGATCCTCGGCAAGGCGATGGAAACCGATCTCCATGGCGAAGAACAGGTCCTGCAGCTGCTCGAGCTGCTCGTCGAATCGGCCGGCAAGCCCGTGCGCCAGGTGCCCTTCCACGTCACCCTGCTGCCCACCGTCGACACCGCCACACCCGAACAGATAGGCGAAGCCGTGCGCCTGTTCCTGAACGGCACCGCTCCGATCTCCACGCGGAAGGTGAGCGAGGCGGTGAACGCGGCGCGCTCGCACCATCGCGCTCACGGGAGCGCTCCGGCTCTGGCGCTGACACCGACCACGGCCGAAGAGCTCGCGAAGGCGCGCTCGGCCGCGCCGGAACTGCCGTTCGCGCTCGAGTATCCCCGCGCGCGCAACACCGCCGCCGAAGCCGAACCGGACACGCTGCACCTCTACGACGTCCACGACCAGCACGGTCGCGTCCACCCGATCTACGTGATCGTCATCGACCGCGGCGGGCTCGGCGAATACTACGACGTGCAGGGGAGCACCTGGGCCGACCCGCCGCTGCTGAGCACCCCCAGCCAGACGGTCCAGATCGGCTCGCGCACCTACAGCCTGTTCTACGCGGGCGAAGAGATCAGGACGATCGCCTGGCACGAAGCGGGCGCCGAGTACTGGATCCAGAACACGCTCACCAACGGCGTCCAGCCGCACGAGATGCTGGCGATGGCCGAGCAGACCGTGCCCGTCGTCAGCGTCCGACCCGAAGCCGCGCAGGCGAGCGGGGCGATCCCCAGCGTGCGCTCGGTCAACCTGCCGGCGCGCAACGTCGCCGGCACGAGCATGGCCGAGAAGCTCGGCGCGGCCCTCGGCTTCCTCGGACTCGCGGTCGTCGTGCTGCTCGCCGGCCTCGTGCTCGCGCGCCGGCGCGAGCTGATCCGTCTGCGCGAGCAGGTCGCGCGGGCGCTCGCCCTCGAAGCCAGCCAGCGCACGCTGCTCTCGACGGGGACGGCGAGGACCGCCGCCGCCACGAGCACCGGCGCTGGAACGGGGCCGTCATCATCCCCGCCTGACATGATCGACACTCGCTCGTAGGGCAACGACAAGCACACGGCAGATGAACGCCCGCGGCGAGCAGGACGCGCACGCACCCAGTCCGGACGCGCCGCTGGCGAAGCTCGACGAGCGCCAGCTCGGAGTCCTCGCGCGTGTGGGGCGCGAGTGGGGTCGGGTCTGCGGCAACCCCGAGACGTGGCGGCGCGCGCTGCCCGTCGACCCCGGTCTCGGCAGCTTTCCCGCCGCCGCGGACATCCGCCCGACCCGCTTCGGGCGCATCGTTCCCATCCAGAGCGCGCCGCTGCCGGAGGTCGAGGCCACGAAGGGCGCAGGCGAGGTGCCCGCCTCGCAGGCGCTGCGCCTCGGGCACGACCTGCGGCGGGCGCTGCTGGGACCGCCGCTGCGCAGCTCGGCGATCGCCCGCGAGCGGATGCGCAAGCTGGTGGCGCTGCCGGTGCTCTCAGCGGACGCGCTCTCCTCGGTCGCATACGGCCCGGAAGCGATGCTCGCGATCCTCGTGCTCGCCGCCGGCGGCGGCCTTCGCTACTCGCTGCCGATCGCCGGCACGATCGCCTTCCTGATGCTCGCCGTCGGCGTCTCCTACCGCCAGACGATACGCGCGTATCCGCACGGCGGCGGGTCCTACATCGTCGCCAGCGACAACCTCGGACGCACCCCCGGGCTCGTCGCCGCCGCGGGCCTGATGACCGACTACATCCTCACGGTCGCCGTATCCGTCGCCTCCGGCCTGGAAGCGATCACCTCGGCGATCCCGTCGCTGTCCTCTGACACCGTCGCGATCGGGGTCGGCGTGATCGCGGTGCTGCTCGCCGGCAACCTGCGCGGCGTGCGCCAGGCCGGCGCGCTGTTCGCGGCGCCGACGTATCTGTTCATCCTCGCGATCTTCGTGCTCGTCATCGTCGGGCTGATCGACGCCGGCGGGCGCGGCTTTCACGCCACGGCCAGACCGCACATCACCGCGACCGAGGGCGTCGGCCTGCTGCTGGTGCTGCGCGCGTTCGCCTCCGGATCGACGGCGATGACGGGGATCGAGGCGATCTCAAACGCCGTGCCCGTGTTCAAGCCGGTCGAGTGGCGCAACGCGCGCACGACGCTGACGTGGATGGTCACGCTGCTGATCCTGCTGTTCGCGGGCACGATCGCGATGGTCCAGCTCGACGGCGTCGTTCCGAACGCGCACGAGACCGTGCTCTCGCAGCTCGCCCACCGCAGCTTCGGCTCGGGCTTCATGTATCCGATCACGCAGGCGGCGACGGCGGCGATCCTGCTGCTCGCGGCGAACACCGCCTACAACGACTTCCCGCGCGTGCTGTTCCTGCTCGCGCGCGACTTCCAGGCGCCGCGGCTGTTCCTGCGCATGGGCGACCGGCTCGCGTTCAGCAACGGCATCATCCTGCTGTCGCTCGTGGCGAGCGCGATCTTCGTCGCATTCGGCGGCAGGACCGCTCCCCTGATACCGCTGTATGCCGTCGGCGTGTTCCTCGCCTTCACGCTCTCGCAAACGGGGATGGTCGTGCACTGGTGGCGCCTGCGCGATCCCAAATGGATGCGGAGCCTCGCCTTCAACGCCACCGGCGCGCTGCTGTCGGCGATCGTGTTCGTCACCGCCGGCATCACGAAGTTCACGGCGGGCGCGTGGGTCTCGTTGGTCGCGGTGGGTCTCGTGATCGTGACCGCGACCAGCATCCGCCGCCACTACGAAGCGGTCGCCCGCGCGATCGCGCTGCACCCCCACGCGATCGAGGTGCCCAACCGCACGTTCACGCCAAGCTCGCGCGCTGGCGCCGCAGAGCCCGAGCCGGCGGACACCGATGACGACGACGCGCAGCACACGCCGGCGCAGGAGACCGAGGAGACGCCGCAGGAGCTCCGCCACCTGATCCTCGTGCCGGTGGCCTCGCTGGATCTCGCGAGCATGCGCGCGCTCGCCTACGCCGCGTCGCTGCAGCAGCCGGTGCTGGCGGTGCACGTGAGCCCCACAGATGAGGAGGCCGAGCGCTTCCGCGAATACTGGCGCACGTGGGGCGATCACCTGCCGCTGGAGGTCGTCGTCTCCCCCTACCGCGCGATCGTCGCGCCGCTGGTCAACTACATCGAGTCGCTGCATCGGCTCGGCCCCGACCTGACGCTGACCGTGATCATGCCCGAGATCGTCGTCCGGCGCTGGTGGCAGCGCCCCCTGCACAACCGCATGGCCCCGCGGCTGCGGCGCGCGCTGCGGCATCTGCCCAAGAGCGTCGTCACGACCGTCCCCTTCCATCTGCCGGGCTGAGGAGCACTTTGACGCCAGGCCGTTGACGCGGACCCCTGCAACAGCGACAATCGCGTTCGTGGCCAACCCTGACCGTCTGACAGCACTGGACTCGACGTTCCTGCATCTCGAGGACCACTCCAGCGCGCACATGCACGTCGCCTCGGTGATGGTGTTCGAGGGCGTCGCGCCGACGCTGCAGGAACTGGTCGACCACGTGCTCGGCCGCCTGCACCTGGTGCCGCGCTACCGCCAGCGCCTGGCCTACGTCCCGTTCGACCAGGGCCGCCCGGTGTGGGCCGATGACCCGCACTTCAACCCCTACTACCACATCCGCCACACCGCGCTGCCCCACCCTGCGGACGACGCCGCGCTCAAGCGGCTCGCCGGCAGGCTGTTCTCCCAGCGCCTGGACCGCTCCAAGCCGCTGTGGGAGATCTGGCTCGTGCAGAGCATGTCCGGCGGGCGCTTCGCGCTGATCGCAAAGACCCACCACGCGCTCGTGGACGGCATCTCCGGCGTGGACATCACGACCGTCCTGTTCGACACCGCGCGCGAGCCCGCCCCGACCGCGCCGGCCTCGCCGTGGAGCGCGAAGCCGCTGCCCGGGCCGGCGAAGCTGCTCGGCGAGGCGCTGGTCGAGCGCTCGACCGTCCCCGCGGAGATGATCCGCGGCGCCCGCGCGCTGCTGCGCGCGCCGCGGCGCGCTGTCAAACAGGTCAAGGACGGCCTCGCCAGCGTCGGCGCCACGACCCTTGCGGGGATCAACGCGCCGGCGCCGCCGAGCCCGTTCAACGTCGACATCGGACCGCACCGCCGCTACACGTTCGTGGACGCAGACCTGGCGAAGTTCAAGGCGATCAAGAACTCGCTCGGCGGCACCCTCAACGACGTCGTCCTCGCCTCCGTCAGCCTCGCGCTCGGCCGCTACCTGCGCCGCGAGGGCGAGGACACCGACGGGCTGGTGCTGAAGGCGATGGTGCCGGTGTCGGTGCGCTCCAAGGAGCAGCGCGGCGCGCTCGGCAACCAGGTGGCGGCGATGTGGGCGCCGCTCCCGGTCGGGATACAGAACCCGGCCGAGTGCCTGCACACGATCAGCACCGCGATGGAGGACCTCAAGAAGGGCGGCCAGGCGGTCGGCGCACAGGTGCTGACGAACCTGGCCGGCTTCGCGCCGCCGACGATCCTCAGCCAGGCCGCGCGGCTGCAGGCGCGCCAGCCGTTCTTCAACCTCGTCGTCACCAACGTGCCCGGACCGCAGATCCCGCTGTACCTGCTCGGCCGGCGCCTGCAGGTCCTCTACCCGGTGGTGCCGCTCGCGCAGCGCCAGGCGCTCGGGATCGCCGTCATGAGCTACGACGGCCATCTCGGCTTCGGTCTGCTCGGCGACTACGACGCGCTGCCCGGCCTCGAGCAGATCGCCACCGACCTGAAGTGGGCGATCGCCTCGCTCGCGCGCGCCGCAGGCGTGCGCCCGCGCTCAAACGGTTCCCCGAGCACGCGCACGCCGAGCAAGGCCACCAAAGCCGCAAAGCCGCGCAGCGCCGCCGCTACCGCTAAGCAGCCCTAGGGAGGGATCTGCGAAATTCGGTTGGTCTCAGAACGACCCGACCCGCCTCTTGGGCGGGTCGTGAGGTGGGGAGCTACCCCGAACGGCTGATAACCAGTGCTTAAGGTAGCGCATTCCTCAGAAACTTCAAGCTCGCTGGTCTGGGAGCGCACCTAAAGCGGGAGCTATCCGCAAGCGCATGATCATTGCTACTCGTCCGCTTCCCAGAACAGCAAAATACTTCGCGGAGCGCAGAGGACTCGAACCCCATCCGAGGAGCTACCCCGAATTCCCGGTTATCAGCCGTTCACGGCGCCTTGCCGATATACGCTCCGTACGCATAAGCTGCCTGACTTCAGATGACGGCTCTGGGGTCGGAAGCGAGTTCGAGGACTCGTCTTGCTGAGGCTTTAATCAGCGACGCCAGGAGTACATACGGCGACTTGGGGTAGATCGCAGATCTCTCCAGCACGCATCAGCGCCCGACGCCGAGCGCGCGTCGCACGGCCTCGCGCAGCAGCAGGCGATACGCCAGGTCCGAGGCGGCCAGCGTCGTGATTATCAGGGCGCCTGGATGGCGCAGCAGCGAGCGTCGGAGCAGCACACTTGAGGCATCGGCTATCCGGGACGTGGGACTTGAGCGACGCAGCCGCCGTCGCGCTCGTGCCAAGCCGCTAGCGCGCACCGCGATCCGGCAGGGTCGCGCGGATACGATCCGCCCCATGCGCCTCGCCCTCTGCCAGATGAACGCCACGGTGGGCGACATCGCCGGCAACGCCGAGCGCATCCGCGAGGGCACGCGTGCCGCCCGCGAGGCGGGCGCGGATCTCGTGCTGTTCCCCGAGCTCGCGCTCACCGGGTATCCGCCGGAGGACCTGCTGCTGAAGGAGCACTTCCTGGCGGACGCGGCGGCGGCCCTGCGGGAGCTGGCGACGGAGACGCACGGCGTGGTCGCCGTCGTCGGCTTCCCCGAGCGGGCCGAGGACGTGTTCAACGCCGCGGCGGTGCTCGCGGACGGGGCGGTGCACGCGATCTACCGCAAGGTCTACCTGCCCAACTACGGCGTGTTCGACGAGCAGCGCTACTTCCAGGCGGGCCCGACCGGCGCCGTGCTCGACCTCGGCCGCCAGCGCCTCGGCCTGACCGTCTGCGAGGACATCTGGGAGCCCGGTCCGCCCGCCAGCGAAGAGGCGCTCGCCGGCGCGACGCTGATCGTCAACATCTCCGCCTCCCCGTACCACGCAGGCAAGGGCGCCGAGCGCGAGCTGATGTTCGCCCAGCGCGCGCGCGAGAACCTCGCGTGCGTCGCCTTCTGCGGGCTCGTCGGCGGCCAGGACGAGCTTGTGTTCGACGGGCACTCGTGCGTGATCGACCACACCGGCGCGACGCTCGCGCGCGCGGCGCAATTCCAGGAGGAGCTGCTCGTGTGCGACGTGGACCTCGAGGCGGCGGCCGCCGCGCGCCTGCGCGACGC
>Ga0181521_10004731_pt1 | contig 15407 bp, 10 predicted proteins | sample PEATcosm2014_Bin_32_FD_119764 | JGI IMG/M metagenome (GOLD analysis project Ga0181521, IMG submission 119764) | Peatland microbial communities from MTU Mesocosm Facility, Houghton, MI, USA - PEATcosm2014_Bin02_60_metaG | ecosystem: Environmental > Terrestrial > Soil > Wetlands > Peat | place...
GAGCGGACGAGGCGCAGAAGTTCCTGCGCAACGCCGTGGATGTAGATGGCGAGGGAGACGCCGCCGTACATGACCACGGCAAAACGAATCTCCTGGTCAGGCGTGGTACTGGAGGCGGCGGCGTCGGGCATCGGGAAACCTCGGTCCTATAGGGTATACCAGGCCGTTTCCGGATGTGAGTTTCGAAGCGCGAACGTTTCGCGGTTTAAGCGCGGCCGGCAAGACAACGGCCTTGAGATACCTGGCGGCGGAGCTTGGCGCCGAAAAGCATCCTGTCGTTATGGTGCGGCTCGCAGAGATCGGCAGCGGTGATCAGCTAAAAGTATCGATCGTCTGCACTCTGTTCGACCAAGCCCGTGGCCACGCTGAGCCGCCGGAGTTTGAGGCGCTGGACCAGATTCGCGCTCAATTTCAGGATCACTTCACGGCGTCGCAAAAGGTATCCGAGCTCAGTTACGAGGAAGTCATTAGCGATTTCCGTGCCGCGACTGGATTCGTCCGGAACTGCCGCGCCGGCAAGATCGTGGAATTCGAGCCTGAAAAGGTCAAGACGCTGTTCGACGAAAAGGAGGGCTGGGTGGTGCTTCAACTGGAGAGGCTGGAGCGCCTTGGGTTCTTATCTCGCACTATCGTAAAAGAGGGCGACGCGCTCCTTCCGCGGTTTCACATTCCGCGCCTGTTCACACGCTGTTGGGAGACTTCCGCTTGACGCATTTGCTCGCACAGAACGTGGATTCAGCCATGTCTTGGTTTGCGGGATCGGAGGATAGAACATCCGTACGAATTGAAGCCGCGCCGGAGACACGAAGAGATAACGATCCATGCGCGGTCTAAGCAATGGAGCGGCTAGGACAACCGCGGTACCTCAAAGTGGCGTGCATGTCGCACACGCGAGTAACGACGCAGCATTTACTTTCTAAGCTGACGGATTGTCGCAATCCGGAGAATGCCCTGTTGGAAGCGCGAGCCGCGATTCACTCTCCGAGTGGCGCGTCATCCAGACGGAGCAGCCGGACGGTCTGGTGGATATTGGCAGTTCAAACCTAATCTTCGAGGTGAAACAGTTGGGCGGAAATGATGAAGAATTAGTTCTCGTTGGATCGTGGAATATTCTAATTGTCATAAGTTTGTCTGTATCCTTGTGAAATGTAGCGTGGACTGGCTTACACTATTCCCTATGCGCCTCGCCAGAGCCCTGCCGCTCCTGCTCTGCCCGGTGGCCGTTCACGCGCAAGCGATCCCTGTTTTCCGCGTAACACTCTCGCCCGCGCAGATGCCCGCCAACGGCTCCGGCCCCCAGTCGCTCCGCTGGAGCATCGAGACCCTCCCAGGTCCCGTGGACATCCTTCTATCCGACCGCGACCAGAAAGATCAAGTCGTCCAGACCATAGCCGCTCTGTCCGCCGCTCGCCCCAACTGCCACGGCGCTTTTTATCTCGACGCGGCCCAGTCACCCACGAGCTGCAGCCTGCGTAACGCGCTGTCGAGTCTCATCCGTTTCGCCGGCCCCGCGCCGTTCGACAAACCGCCCGCTTCCTCAGCGACCGCGCCCTCCGCCCCGGTCACCATACTCGGGGTTTGGGTTGGAAAAGCGCTCCCCACGGTCTCCTCTTTCTGCATCGTGGCGGCCACCGATGCGTATCAAACCGATGACTGCGCGATTCCCGATCCTTCGGCCTTTACCGTCCCTCTCAGCAGCCTCGCCAGCGCGTTCGGGCTCGGACAGCTTTCGCCCCTGGCGGCCGGTATTCTGATCCGAGTTCATGGTCCAACCAACCCTTTGCCTCCAGGTACAGTTGCCGAACTCCAAAGGGCCGCGGTCACTCTCTACATAATCGCCACCGGCCTGAAGATCGCCCCGGGCGCCCAGATCCCCTCCGGCGCGCAATCGAAGGTCGAGCAGGCCGCGGTTGCCGCTTATATGATCGAAGACTCCAACTGGCCCGCGCCGCTTTCCACGCTCCGCGCGACGGCCACAGGGGGCGGCTATGTCCTTACGCTTCGAAACCTAGCGATTGTTACAGATGCGGAAGTGGTTCTGACCCGGGGCAACGAGGCCGTTCTCCAGACCGCCGCAACCGAGGCAAGCCTCGCAAATTTCCGCAGGCGCAGAGCGTGCGAGCTGGACGCGAAATATAAAGCCCAACTCGCGTCCATCGTGGGCACAATTCCTACTACGGATTCGGCCTGGAAGATTTCCAAAGTCATCGCGCGTTCACTCGATCTGAATCCGCCTGTCATCCCACAGCCCCCCTCCGCAGCCTTCCAGCCGTGTGACAGCCAGTCCACGCCCTCCGCTGAAACAGCCGCGCATCGCATGGAGCTCACGGCGGTCCGCAGGGCCGTCGTCGCAACCCTGAGCGGTACTGCGAATGCCGGAATTTCAGCGTCTCCCCACGGCCTCCTCTCGGGAACCGGCCAGATCTCCGAAAGCCACATGCTGCTGAAAACCTCCGAAACCTGGGGCGACTCGGGCTCGCTCAATATCGATGGCGGAGCTGAAGTCCAGACCGCGGACGTCTCTTTCGGATTTGGCCGCTCAGTGGGAACCCGCCAGACCCTCGATTTTGGCGTCGACGTCGATGGGCTTTATCTGCGCGATCAGAATCAGCGCTACGGGTACCTGGCCGGGCCGAAGTTTGTCGACGAAGAGTATGGCGCGAACCCCAACTTCTATGCAACCTGGACGCGCCCCGCATCGCTCTACGCGCTGAACGCAGTGATTAAGACCTCTCTTGGCGAACAGTTCCGCCACGTTCTGCTCGAACCTCCGGCCGCATACCCGCCCTTTCTCAATCACGGTTGGGTGAACGGCCTTGACCCCACGTTTTCCGCCGTGGTGAGCTATGACTTCACGCACTCCCGGCCCGCCACGAAAACCGGCGGCGGACTCGGACAGGTCTTCCTCAGCCTCTCCGCAAATCTTCTCGCGGCCCGCACAGCCGCCGGAGGCGATTTCAACTTCAACCACTATTCCGCTTTCGCCGCTGCAGAGCTTTTCTTCGGCGTCACGGGAACCGGCGACTTCCTCGTTCGCTACGAGCGCGGCGTTTCGGCCTCGTCATCGGGCACGCCTCTATTCGAACTTCCGCAAATGGGCGGGGCGGAGAACATTCGCTCCATCGAACAAGGCGAATTCGTGGGACGCGGACTCGGGTTCGAACGTTCTGAACTCGCGGTCAACGCTGTGTCGGCGTGGCATTGGATCCGCCATCGTCCTCCGGCCGGTCAAGCCCGGCCCGATCCGTCTCAGGCTGCTTCCGCGCCCGCCGCGGCAGCTCCCGCGAAACCCCACGCCTCGCTCGCCGGCCTTGGAATCACCGGCATCTACGTCGGCGGCCTCTATGACCGCGCGCGCATCGGACCCAACTCCGCCCTCTCGAATCTCTTCGATCTCTCCCACGGCTTCCATGGCTCGGGCGTTGAAGGGGAAGTCCGCGGGCTGCCCGCCGGGGCCCGCCGTGTCAACATCGATTTCATCTATTCCCGTTCGCCCGAATCGATTCTTCATCGCAAAGGCGTTTTCATCACTTCCGTATCGCTTGATTTCTGATTTCAACCTTCAAAGGAGACGGCTATGGCAGGTCCGGTTTTAACGATTGGCGGCAAGCAACTGACTTTTGGTACCGACGGAAGCGTCACGGATAGCACCGGCGCATCCCAGGGAACCTGGACAACTCAACAGGACAACCTTGTTCATTACACCATCGGCGGCGCGGACCAGACCCCCCTCAAGGCCGCGTGGAGCTTCGACGCCAATAACATCCTCTCGGCTGTTTTCAAAACGGCGGATGGCGCCAGCACCGCGCCGTCGTTCGCCTTCCAGGGCGGCATCGAAATCGATGATGCGACGCACCTGATTTACTTCATCGTCGACAAAACCGGCGCTAAAACCGGCTTCAAGATTACACTCAGCGGCACCATCAGCCTTACAGCCGATTCGAGCAATCTTTCCGTCGCGCTCGCCGGCGGCGGCAATCTGACGATTACCGGAGCCGACGACCAGCAGATCCTTACCGCTACCGAAAACACCATCGCCGACTTCAACGCCCAGGATCTGCTGCAGTTCGCCGCGGTAACGGAGAACCCGGTTCCCGGTCAGGCTGGCGTCACCTTGCCCGTCGACGCCGTGATCACTTTCGCCGGGACGTGGGATATCCGCAAGGATGGACTCGTGTTCATCAGCGAGGTCCGTGTTCCGGCCGGCGGCGCGCCCACGATCGACATTGCTTTCGCCGGGACGCTGAAGGGCGTCACCGTTGGTTTCGCGTATTTCGCCGGACCCGACGTCAGCGACAACACCCAAATGGCGTTCAGCATTACCGGCCAGCACACCCTCAACTCGGGGACTTTGGACTGGTCGTCCGCGATCGGTTTCTCCGGCAAGACGTTCACGGCGTCGGTCGAGGTTTCCGGTCAGGAGAATATCGGCAACAACACTCTGAAGTTCTCCGGCAATCTGAACCTCAAAAATACCGCCGGCGGGCCGCTGTCGCTCAAGCTCGAACTCAGCGCCGAGTATGACATCGACAAGAACGGAATTCTGAAATTCACCGCGAGCGTCGATGACACCAGCCCCACTCCGGCCTACGACTTCAAACTCACGGGCACCTACAAATACACCAACCTTACCCTGACCTTCAGTATCGATTACACCGACAATGCCGGGGCTGAGGCGCTGAACGTCAACATCGGAATTCAGGGCAATCAGAACAGCATCATTCAGAATCTTTCCCTGGTGCTCAACATCACCCCGGCCGCCGCCCAGCTCAAGTTGACCCTCACGTTCTCAGTGAAGCTCACCTTCATCGACGGCGTGCGCGTCAATCAGCCTCCGCAGGAGCAGCCCGCTGTTCAGGGCGCAGGCGGCAACCAGGGAAAATTGCCGCAGGCGTGATCCGCCGGGCAGCGCGTGTTAGGGGAGCGGCCTTTTTTCAGGCCGCTCCGCAGACGTCTCCGCAAATAATTTCGACGGTTATGCGGGCGCACGCCGGAGGAGTTTGGGCGCGGCGAGCCTCGCCGCATTTCCGTGCATAGCAAATCGAATGCCGGGCAAAGACATCGGATCGGTCCGGCCGCTGGGTGCTAGCGCGTTGCGCAGAGTTCGGCACCGGTTCGCAAAGTCATTCAGTCGGCATCGCGCGTCGTGATCTGGGAAGTGCACAGCTCGCTCCGGGCGGATTGTCGGAAATCCGGAGAATGCCCTGTTGAAAACGCTAGCCGCGATTCACTCTCCGAGTTGCGCGTGATCCGCTCGAAGTTGGTAAACGCTGGGCGCCAAGGCAGGAGGAATCTCGGACCATGCCGCCTCGGGAACGTTCGGCACTTCTGGTATACCTGAGCGGAACTGGACGGTGATCGCAAGCCAAGGTTGCGCTCGCAAACGAGGCGATCTTCTCGATCGCCGCGTTCTCGCCATCCGTCTTTACCCCTGATTTCCCTATGCGATCTTTCATCGGGCTTTTCTCGGCTGGAATCCATCTAGCTTTTCTCCCGCCGTTCGCACGAATGGTCAGCCCCAGGGATTTGTCGCTCATAATCTGGAACCCGAAACGGATAATTCCGCACAATTCGGTATGATTACTAGAAAGCTGCGCGTCGTCCACGGCGCGTTATGACCTTTATGACAAGGAAACCGAAGAACCCCTCTCCCAATCGTGCCCGTGAGCCCGATCATGCCCGTCAGCCTGGTCCTGCCGGTGCGAACGATAAACGAGCCAGACCATGGTGGTGGCGAGGGATAGCTGCTGTCGTGGTGTTCATTTCCGGAATCGCTGTTGATGTCTGGCTCAAAGACCCGATTTCCCGCCTTCTGGATCCCGCCAGACTTCTGCCGCCTGACCCGACCCTCATCTACAACTCCGTGGAGAATCGGCCGGATTGGGGCTTGACAACAGAGCCCACGGACGCATCGCGCCGTCCCGACCCATGCGAGACGAAGAAATCGCCCGGTCCCGCCGGTTCATTACTGCTCGTCAATCCGGAAGAAGACAGCCGCTGGTGCAAACAGGAACAGCCTCGCATCAACGAGTTGTGGTTCACGATTGCGCTGAAAGACGGCCAGGGGAGTGTTTCCTGGAGCACGCAGGAAAGTGGTGAAAACAGCCCCGGCTTCACTTTACTCTTCCCGAAGGACAAAGAGAGCGCATACCTGGTGGGCCCCGGCCTGAAACGCTGGGAGTTGCCCTTTCCCCCGGCAAGGGACGGGGAGGAGTTGGAAGTTGATGCCAGGATTCGTTACAGCGATGACAAATGTTCCATCGAGTATGCACTCAGGCTTGAGCCTCCTCCGGATTTTTCAGGCATTCCCGCAATCGAAGCCAAACGAATTCTCGAAGCAAGCTTCAGCGAGCAACGGCACGACCCCTCCGTGGACGAGCATCCCTGCCACAGCGAACCACGAGTCGTGTTTCTGGGCGCAAGCCGTCAGGATGCAAGAAGGTTTGAGGAGGGGTCACAACCCGGTACGGAAGAGGATCCACAGGTGAAAGCGCGATTGAAGTCACAACTGAGGATTGAACGAGTGGGCATAAACGGGCCGCCGAAGTGGAGACGAACATGGCTGCAGATGCACCTGCCCTGGCTCAGGAGATTCACGAAATCATGAATTCCAGTATCCGCGCCGAAAGAATCTCACCACAGGGGAAAAGGCTTTTTCGCCTTTTGATCACGGCTGTCTCGCTGACCATCCCCGCTCCAGCCTGGGGCCAGTGCTCGAGTTGGATGATGCGATTTCAGGACGCGATCGAACGAGCGTCAGGCGACAGACGGATTATCGGGAAAATCTACTATCAGAACAAAACTCCGGTCGTGCCTCTTGATGTCCACATTATGGCGGTTGGCAAAGGCACGAAATTTGACTACAGAACGAGCAACGGTGCGTTCGATTTCACGTTAAGCCAGGATGACCCTTCGCAGCCGAAATACAACTTCGATCTGTCAGCCTGGGCGCCGATTTCAGACGATGAGCGAGCGAAGTTGGGATTGAAGCCCGATGTCCAGGTCCTCACCAGCGGAACCCACGTTTCCGGTGATAAGTACTGTGTGGAGATTCCTTTTCCGCACCTTGATCTGAAGCAACCGCCCATGGCTGGCCCGGTCAAGGGGAACTCCCGCCCGGCAAGCCCAGCAGCCCAACCCTCCGGCCCTGACCCGAACCACGCGTTCAACCACAGACCCTTCCTCTGGCTCGCATCCTTCCCCCAAACCCCACCACCGGGAAATGACGCCAATCGCGTTATCATTGCCTCATTCGTTCTCGAAGATGAGACGGGACGAAAACTCAATAATGGCTTTGTGCTTACCCTGCGCGGGGAGCCTGTCAGTCAACCCCTCCAACTGCTCACAGGTCGTGCTGAGTTTCAGGCCTTCGCTGAAGGCTTCGACCCCGCCGTATTCGCCGTGACGAGTTCCTCTCGATTGATCACCGTGGCCAGCAGCGTGGAGACCGCTCAGGCGCGTCAGGTGGCCGATGGCATCTTCGAGATTCCGGTGCGGCTGAAACGGGCGCAAGCGGAACGACCCGACATGCAGGTGAGCCAGACCTCGGGCGGAAGTTCTTTTTCGATACCCGCGGAGTACGCCGAAGCCCTCCCCCTTTCCGGATGGAGAAGCCCGGATACCTTGGCTCTCCTCCTGCCCGGCGTCTCGCCGCCGCCGGTCGCGATCGGGCGGCAGGTATCGGGCATCGCCCCGGGCATAGGGACCGCCGGCGGCTTCTCGGTAAACGGTCTGCGCGGCCGGGACAACAGCTTCATGGACGACGGCGCCGACAATAACGACGAGGATCTCGGCGTCCGCAGACGAGGTATCCTGACGCCATTTCCGCAACCCGTAGAGAGCCTGAGCGAGTTTACCGTCGCAACCGGTCCCGTGGACGTCACTTACGGCAGGGGCATCGCCGGTTTCGCCGACGCGCTCACCCGAACCGGCGCCGGCGAATTCCACGGCAGCATGTGGGGATTCGGCACCGCCGGGCCTTTGAAAGCCGCCGACTTTCTCAGCGTGAGCAACAGTGCCTATCCCGTGGGTATCCCTCGCCAGCAGGTGACGATTACCGCCAATGGCCTTGAAAACGGTACGCCGGTTCCTTTCATTACCGCCGGCAGTACTATCCCCTTGCCTTTCGAGTTCAACTCGCTCGGCAACGCCTACCAGTCGAATCCCACCGCCCAGAAGCAGGAGTTCCTTCGCGCCCAGAGCGGCTTTGTTCTTACCGGTCCTCTCCCTGGCGATCAATACCGCACCACCTTCACCCTCTCCTACGAACGCCGCACCCAGCGCCAGTCCGAACAGGAGAACTTCGCCGTCGCGACTCCGGTGGAACGGCAGGTTTGCGGTCCCACCCAGTCTCAGTGCACCGGTTTCCTCAATTCCAGTATCAATTCGAATGCTGTGGATTATTACGCGAGTTCGTTTCGCGGCGATGCGCTCTGGAGCCTGATTCCGTTTCCAAATAATCCCCTGGGACAATTTGGTGGCAACACTTTCACGGAAACGCTCCCAGCCGATGGCAACGCGAACGTCTACGTCGGCCAGATCGCCCGCAACTTCCGTACCGGGAGATGGAACCACGCCGTCAGTCTCCGCTACGACGGCACGAACGAATCGGGCACACTCCCCGAAACCGATGGTGCCATTTTTTCCGCTGTGAAGCCGGTCGAGTTGACCAACAACGCGGCGCTGCTGTTTAGTTCCAGCCATGGAAGCTGGATGAACCTGGCACGCGTGTCATTCGGCAACACGAATCTGCATTTCGACGAACTGCGCGATCCGTATCTGAGCCCGCCCAGCCAACCAACGCGTTTGCCGGCGGGAACTCCCTTTCTCCTGAACGAGCCTCTGCTTCTGAATCAGGGCATCGGGCCATCCTCCACTCCGTCTTATACGGTCGCTGCTTCCACGCAGGGTCAAAAGGCGCTCGGCTCCCCCGCTCTCTGCACTGAAGTCGCTGCCGGATCCATGTGTCCGCCCATTTGGGCCGACCAGGTCGATATCGCTTCTCTCGGACAGTTATCTGTGGCGGGCTTCAGCCCGGTGGGAGCTAGTGTCAACTACTTTCCCCAGAAGCGTTCAAACAACACGTGGCAATGGGCGGATACGGTTACGAAGTCCGCGCCCGGCGGAAACGCATTTACCTTCGGTTTCGATATCCGCCGCGTTTCTCTGAACAGTATGCAAATCAACCTCAGGCCGTCCGCCGACTATCACGGGCTTGAGGATTACGCATGTGCAAACTCGGCCTGTACGGCAACTTCGGCTCCCGTCGCCCTCAGCCCCGCTACGGAAGTCTCGCTCGCCGAAGCGGCGGCTACTGAGACGTTCGCCATTGTGCAGCCCGGCCAGAATCCCAACTACGATCTGCAACTTCGGACTTTGCAGGCCGAAGGATTCGTGCAGGATGAGATCAACATCGGCAAGAGGGTACATCTGGTTGGTGGCGTCCGGGTTCAATACTCCGCTCTGCCCTCCGATCCCGGGTTCTCGCAGGCAATAGCGCTGGGCAACTCTCTCTATGACCAGGTCACCAACCCCGCTACCGGCGGCATTCCTGGCTTGGCCCCCATCCTGAAGGAACTATTGCCCGCTTCTCTCCAGAGCGCGCTGAATTCAAAGCCATTCAGTCTGGACCCTCGCTTTGGATTTGCCGCCAGGCTCTCCGCCGACGGCAGCACCGTTCTGCGCGGCGGGGTAGGCCAATATACCGGGCAATTTCCCGCCATTATCGCCGAGGCGGCACGAAATACCTTTCCGTCATTCATGACGTTCAGCGGTGGGATCGACACCACCTACGCGAACTTACTCGAAAATCAGGTCGGAGCCAATCAGGGCGTCATCACGACTACCAATCTGCCCCAAGTTCTGGAGCGCCTGTCCACCACGGATACCAGCAATTCGATTCTCCTCAACCTCACCTTTCCGAATAGCCCAAGGAATCCTTCGGCAATCCAGCAAAGTCTCATGCTCGATCGGAAATTCGGCGCCGATGGCGTTTTCTCAATCGCTTACGTCGGAACGGAGGGCCGTCACCTGCTGATGCTTTCGACGCCATTGGGAGGCTTGAGCAGGAGTTTCCAGATCACATGTGTGACCTCTATCAACAACACGCCCAATCTCCCCTTCGGAGTGGGCGGCTGCTACAACGGATTCGTGGAACAGCCGGTCAACGGATCCAACCTGATCCTTGGAACCGAACTGATCAGGTCCGGAGCCAGCAGCACCTATCATTCTTTGCAGGCAAGCGTCGCCAAACGCATCAGCAGCCATCTCCGTGTGTTCAGCGCATTCACCTGGTCGCATGCCATCGACAACGCATCGGACTACGCGGCGGTGGCCGGAGCTTTTGCTCTGCCGCAGAATTCCGTCGACCCTTCCGAAAAAGGATCTTCGAATTTCGATGTCCGCTTACGATCAGTAACGCATTTTATTGCCGAGTCGCCTCATGACGCGTCACCCTGGCTCCGCGACTGGCTACTCTCCGGGATTCTCACGTTCCAGAGCGCTCAGCCTTATACCATCAACACGTCCATCGACGTGAATGAGGACGGGAATGCCACGGATCGCCTCAACAACACCCGTTGCCTCACCACCGGAACCAGTTCGAGCATACTGCTGCAGGCACAAAATCCCGCCGCGTGTGTTGCAACCCCGCTGCCCGATCCCCCATGTCCCGATTATTCCGGAGTCAGACCCACCGCTGGCTGCATTCCCGGTAGTGCCATCGGCCCTTCGGGCATGATCGGGCGCAATACGTTCCGGGGCTGGCCGCTCTATGACACCGATGTAGCGCTCGCCCGTAGTTTTCCTCTTCGCGAGCGCCGCTCGTTCCAGCTCCGCGCCGAGGTGTACAACCTCGCGAATCATCCCAATTACGGAATCCCCGGACGCATTATCGAGTCGCCGATGTTTGGCAAAGCCGTCACCGCCGTCGTTCCGCCCAGAACAATTCAGATCGCCCTTAGTTTCGGTTTCTGAGTCACAGCACCCCGGAGTTTTCTCTAACGGGCTACGGGCGAGTTAAATCCTGGTCCAGCGCCCTGGAGGGAGCCTGCTCTTTTCGACCTCGGCTGCTACGTTCCAGGCAAGAAGAGAGTCCTCCCCTGATCAACCTCCTATCGTCTCGGACACGGCTTTTGTTTCTCCACCGTTCTGCTCCCCTCCGACGATCCCGCCGAACACGGAACTGTTCAACATTGCGTACAGCGCCGTAGCGTTTTATCAACGTGCTCCTGAAAAAACGGAATGGCATTCTGGGAAGCGTCGTGTTCACTTGGCCGCATGACGTCCTACAGTTCGAAATGCCTCCGCCAAGCTCCGGGCGAATCGTCGGGCACTCGGAGAATGGTGCCACTGGCCATCGCTCCCACGAAGTCCCATTGGAGGAAGTTTCACTTGGCAGCGGTCGCGTCTGCAAATGGACCGTGCTGTTGTTCCGCAGCAGCACCCACGGTCCTGAAGTACCCGCCATCCAGACATCACTGGGGCGTTATTAACAAATATCGGAAGCTATTTTCGGCCAGCGTGAGGTTGGCTCCACCTTGGCGCGGACCATCGCCGGGCGGATTACAGCTCAGGTAATTTTCGATCGCACTCGTGGCTGACGACAGCAGGGTGCAGTTGAGTGGAGGTTCGCTCACTTGGCAAAACAAAAAGAAAAAATAGCAGACAAGAAAGAGACCCCGGCGACTGTCGTGAGCGGCGAGGCTTCGCTCCCGGAAGTCAAGCCGCCTGCAAAGTCCGCGAAAAAGGAAAAGCTGGCTCCAAAGAACAAATCGCATCTGCCCCGGCGACAGAAGAAAGCCCAACAGAAGGCCGCAGGGCGCCTCTAACTCGAAGCAAGCAGCACCGACCCTAGATTACAGTCCTGATCCTGTCCTATTGGAAGCCTGATCGCCACACGCTCGCCGGCGCAGATTTCCTTCAGAATCCGCTTGCTTATGTTCCCACCTGGAGTGATCGATGTGATCACCGCGGCAGACGCCGCGCAAAGGAGAACAAACATGAGCGAACTGACCAGCGAAACTGCCGAGGGAGCCACGACGGCGGCCGCCAAGGCCCCCGAAACTGGCAAGAAAACGGCCACCTCTCGCGCACGGAAGCCCCGTGTCGCGAAGTCGGAGGGGAAGGCTGCCAAGAAGGCCAGCCCGGCGAAGAAAACGACCAAAGCGGCCCCGAAGGGCAAAGGTGGCAAGGCCCCCAAGGCCAAGGGCGTGCGCGAGGGAAGCAAGACGGAGAAGATCCTCGGGCTGCTGAAGCGCTCGGGCGGTGCCACCCTGAAGGATCTCCTGAAGGCGAGCGGTTGGAACGCCAATTCCGTGCGCGGGTTCATCAGCGGCGTGCTGGGCAAGAAAATGGGCCTGACGGTCGTATCCACCAAGGTCGAGGACGGGGAACGCACGTACTCGATCAAAGCCTGAATCGAACCAAGCTGCTTCCCTTCAAAGCCGCCGGATTCACTTCCCGGCGGCTTTTTTCGTTCTTCGCGACGAGCAGTTCCGGACCGTTGGTTGGGGAAATCAGGCCCCTTGATAGCTTCGCAGCAGGAGCGGCTGGGCGCGTTCCAAATCCGCAGCGGTCTGTATCCGGATTTCCAGATCCCCGGTTCCGGCGTGGCCGAGCTGACTGACGTCGCGCGTGAATCCCTCCTCCAGCGGCACCGACGACGGGTCCAGCCGTGTCCATACCTGCAGATCCTTGGTTCGCACTTTAACGCACGCGAAGTTTTTCAGCCGCCGGAACGCGACGTACTGCTCCAGTTCCTTCATTTGCACGTCATCCCCGAGCGCCAGCAGGAACGCTTTCAGCGCCTCCCACACGTCCTGCACGGCTTTCGGCTCGACGCCCGCTTCGGCTGTCCCGGCGCTGAACTGTTTCTCTTTTCCAACCTCGCCCGCGTGAGAACGCCGCTGATTCGGCACCGTGTTGCTGGCCCGGACCAGTTCCAGCAGCAGCAGATCGCCGCCATAGCGACGGTATCGCAGCAACTCGATGTTGCGCGGAATCTGCAGGACTGCGTATTCGTCGTAGCGGGTGAAATCCCCCGCGATGCACAGCAGTCTTGGCCCGGACCAGTCGATCTTGTCGGCCCACTCGGGGCCTAATTTCTTCAGGACCTGAAGCGTGAACTCCCCCTGGTGATCCATCAGCCAATCCAGGTAAAAAAGGCCCTGACTGATCACATTTTCGTTCAATGCGCGTTTGTATTCGATGATCACGGGGCAATTATTGTCGTCCAGACCGAGCGTGTCGATGCGCCCGCCGTGCGCTTTTCCCGTGACATATTCGGTGGCCAGAAACCGCACGCCGAGAAACGAGTCGAGGTGTTGTTCCATCAGCGATTGGAGAGATTTCTCGATGTCCACCGATTCCGCGCGCAGCTCGCGCACAGCATCGAACTGGAGCTGGAACAGCCTGATATCAGCCAAGAGCCACTTTCTTTACCTTTCCGGGGAAGGACCCGTGCGGCCCCCATGAGGCAACAGGTTCCTCCTGACCGTATCAGGGATACACGGCCGCGAAGTGCCATGTATATCCGAAACAAGGATATCACTCAATCGCAATTATGCTGGCCACTTCATGGACCGAAGCGGACCACGGATACGGGCCAACCGCAAGCAGCAAAAGATCCTGCTGTCGCTGTTACGCGCCGTTCGGGTGGAAGCCGGACTTCGCCAAACCGATATGGCCCTGTCTCTTAAGGTGCCGCAGTCCTACGTCAGCAAATATGAATCGGGCGAACGGCGGCTCGACCCTCTCGAACTTCACGCAGTCTGCAAGGCGGCAGGGATCAGTTTGGCAGTTTTCGGCAGGCGGCTGGAGGAGTTGCTAAATTGATACCCAATCGCAGGGTTCAAGAAGCATTTTCGTCCGGATCGCTGTTGGACTGCTCCTCCGAGTCTGACGTCATCCCGTAGAACCTCCTGCCCAGGCTGAGAGTTCTTCAAGCGTCATTTCCTTGTTTTACCCCCCTGCAAAAATTCGATGTGCGTTCTTCCCTGCTTTTCCCACCGCTAAGGCGAACAGATCGGCGCACGCCTTCCTCTCAGGAATGGTCAGGGAGCGCTTCTGGTCATCGGCCTTGATCGCGCTAGCCAGCAGATCAAGGGTCTCCAGTGAAAAGCTCTGAAGAACAGTATCGGGAATGTCGCCGAGCTGCTCCCAATCGAACGCAAGCGGTGCATTTGCGAGCAGCATACGCTCTTCCAGAATCTTGACCCGCCGACGCAGATTCAGCATGGCCGCTCGTCTTCGCGATCATTTCCTGTCATAGGTCTTCGCATCTTCTGCAGCCTTTTCCAACTCTGCCACTCGCGCCTCGATGTCCTCGATCTCGATAGCCCTGGTTGCGTGGTTGATGACACTGTCGGCAGCTCTCACCCGCGTCGAAGCCGGCGTGTTGGTGTCGACCATGACCTTCAGGAGAGTTGAGACGGCTGCGGTGGCCGCCTGCTGCAGCCGGGCAATCGATTGCCCGTAGGCAGCCCGGCGAGCTTCGCGATAGGCAGTCTGGAACTCCGGCAGCTTCAACCAGCGAAGGAGGGTTTTCGGAGCCACCTTGATCGCTCTGGCGGCGTCCTCGACGTTCCGGTTTGTCAGCAGCGCGGCGATCGCCTCCTCCTGCTTCCTCCCCAACTTCGCGCCGTGACCGGTCATCTGAGGACACCTGAGGACATCTGGGAGGTTTGGAGGTCATGATCGTTACGTGTTCGCCGGCCCAGATTGCCAGCCGAATCCGCTTGACTGTTGCGGGGCAGGAAGTGATTCATGTGCTGATCGCGGCGACTGCCGCGCAACCAAGGAGAAACGAACATCAGCGAACTGATTAACGAAAACACCGAAGATTTGACCCCGGCGGCTCTTCTCGTTGTGAATCGCTGCTCCGCTCTCACCACTGACCCCATCGGTCAGCTATAGAGAGTGCAAACGGCTGCCGCGCCTCAACGGCGGCCCGATTGAACGCTTCGACCCAACGCAGCCATACACCGTCACGATCCCGGGGTGGTTCCTTCACGGACTGCAACCATAATTCACGGTCCTCGACCGAGAGCAGGGGCAGCATGCATCGCTCGACTGCGGCGAATTGATCGGCGAACGAGGGAAATCGAGGAATCGCGGGGTTTCTGGCCGTCGCGGCCTCAAGCTTCGTCAGCCGTTTGATAAGGCTCCTCACTTCTGTCCCGATCTCTCCCCGGCGACTTTTCCGGTTCGACAATCAGCATTCGTAACTCCGCCGACCAGCCGGGCAGAGCCAAACACAACCCCTGCACGTCCGGATGTCCCGCCCGAAGCTGATCCTCGACAGCGGCGATTTCGCGTCGGCAGCGCACGATTCATGCAGCTACCTTCCCCCGCTCCTCCGCGACTTCATCGAAGGTCCGCCCGTCGTTATCGAGCACGGCCTGCTTCCC
>Ga0181521_10004732_pt1 | contig 15407 bp, 18 predicted proteins | sample PEATcosm2014_Bin_32_FD_119764 | JGI IMG/M metagenome (GOLD analysis project Ga0181521, IMG submission 119764) | Peatland microbial communities from MTU Mesocosm Facility, Houghton, MI, USA - PEATcosm2014_Bin02_60_metaG | ecosystem: Environmental > Terrestrial > Soil > Wetlands > Peat | place...
CCCTTGGCCTGGAACAACTCTGTAGTACCCATCGTGGGTAATACAGAGCGGTCCCGCTAAGACACACGAAATACAGCTACTTGCCCGTGTCTCTGCCGAAATCCGAGTAAACTCCCGCTAGCCGAGAAAATCATTCCCGCGGCGGACCTCAGCGAGCAGATCTCCCTCGCCGGCACCGAGGCCTCCGGCACCGGCAACATGAAACTGCAGCTCAACGGCGCTTTGACCATCGGAACGCTGGATGGCGCCAACGTGGAAATCATGCAAGAGGTGGGCGAGGACAATATCTTCATTTTCGGACTCACTGCCGGCCAGGTGGAAACGCGCCGCCCGGCTTACAATCCGCGCGAGATCTATGCAAGCGACCCGGAGATCCGCCGCGCCATCGATCTCATCGAACGCGACTTTTTCAGCATGCTCGAGCCCGGAATCTTCCGGCCGTTGACCGGCGAGCTTCTCTCCGGAGACCATTACATGCTGCTGGCCGATTTGCGGGATTACATTCAGACCCAGGACCGGGTGGATGCGGCCTACCGGGACCGCGCCGCCTGGGTCCGCAAGGCCATTCTGAATGTGGCGCGCGCCGGAAAGTTCTCCTCCGACCGCACCACCCGCGAATACGCCTCCCAGATCTGGCGCGTCGAGCCCTGCGAAATTCCCGCCGGGTGACCGGCGTGTAGGGCGGCCGCCCCCGTCCGCACCCGAACGCCAGCCGCGCATCCCGCCGCAGCCCGGCCTCTCCCGCTGGCTGCGTGTTACGCTCAGATTTAACAAACTCCTTTGAGGCCTGATATGTCCTATCTTTCGATTCGCGATCTCGATCTGAACGGAAAACGCGTGTTCATTCGCGTGGATTTCAACGTCCCGCTGCAAAAAAACGAGCAGGGCGCCATGGAAATCACCAGCGACAAGCGCATCAAAGCGTCGCTGCCTACCATTCAATTCGCGCTGCAGCACGGCGCCGCCGTCATCCTGGCTTCCCATCTGGGGCGTCCCAAGGGAAAACCGAATCCTGAAATGAGCTTGAAGCCCGTGGCCGCGCGTTTGCAGGAGCTCCTGAAGCGGCCCGTCAAGCTGGCCCCGGATTGCGTCGGGCCGGAAGTGGAAGCCCTGCTGCCGGCGCCCGGGGAAGTGCTGCTGCTCGAGAACCTGCGCTTCCATCCCGAGGAAGAGAAGAACGATCCGGCGTTTGCCAAACAGCTCGCCGCGCTGTGCGGCGTGTATGTCAACGATGCCTTCGGCTCGGCGCACCGCGCCCACGCGTCCACCGAAGGCATGGTGCGGGATGTGCCCGTCGCGGCTGCCGGTCTGCTGATGGAAGCGGAGTTGAAATACCTGGGGATGGCCACCACCAATCCGGCGCGGCCGTGCGTGGCGATTCTGGGCGGCGCCAAGGTGTCGGACAAGATCGAAGTCATCCGCAACCTGGGCAAGGTGGTCGACAAGTTGCTGATCGGCGGCGCCATGGCCTACACGTTCCTCAAGGCCCAGGGAAAGCCCACCGGAAAATCGCTGGTGGAAGAAGACAAGGTCGAGCTGGCCAAGAGCCTGCTGGCGTCGCTGGGCGATAAGCTGATGCTGCCGGTGGACCACGTGGTGGTCTCGGAGATCGCCGCCGGGGCGGCCAATCAAGCGGTGGAGACGATTCCCGGCGACAAAATCGCGGTCGACATCGGGCCCAAAACCATTGCGGCGTATGCCCAGGCGATCGGCCGGGCCAAGACCGTGATTTGGAACGGGCCCATGGGGATCTTCGAAAAACCGCCCTTCGATACAGGCACCGTGGCGCTGGCCAAGGCCGTGGCGGAATCCGGCGCCACCAGCATTGTGGGCGGCGGCGATTCGGAAAAGGCCATCAAGGCCGCCGGCGTGAGCGACAAAATTACCCACATTTCCACCGGCGGCGGAGCTTCGCTCGAGTTTCTGGCGGGGATTCAGTTGCCGGGCGTAGCGGCGCTCAATCGCTAGCGTCGCGGCAGCAGCAGTTTCCACCACGCGGCGGGCAGCGGATCGCCTTCCAGCAGCCAGAGGTCGGATTTAAAGATCACCGCGCAAGTGGCCAGGCCGCGGCCATCCGGCGAAGCGCCGAGGCGCGTGTCGCGGGCGCGGTACACTTCGCCCATGCCGCCATGAGTTGTACACTGCCGGGTGGGTTTACGCGCTCAGTCCCTTGCGTGAAAAGCCCCGGCCCCCTCACTTCTATTATCCCAAACCACACAAATTATGCACAAAGTGTTGCAATTGAAGACATTGAAGTATGGAGGGCGACGTGCACCCATAAGCTCGAACAAAACCGTCTGCCATCCCAGGAGGATACCCGTTTGGATAACGAGACGTTGACAATCACCGACAATCGGACTAATCGCAGTTATACGCTTCCAATACAGCACGGTACCATTCGCGCGATGGATTTGCGCCAGATTAAAACCGGACCCGAGGACTTCGGGCTCATGACCTACGACCCGGCCTTTATGAACACCGCGTCGTGCCGGAGCGCCATCACGTTCCTGGACGGGGATGCGGGAATCCTGCGATACCGGGGGTATCCCATCGAACAGTTGGCGGAACATTGCACGTTCCTGGAAGTGGCCTACCTGCTGCTGAACGGCGAGCTGCCCACGGCGGAGGAGCTGGAAGCCTGGAACGCCAAGGTGATGCGGCACGCCTTCCTGCACGAAAACGTGAAGAAGTTCATGGATGGCTTCCACTACGACGCGCATCCCATGGGGATTCTGTTGAGCACGGTAGCGGCGCTTTCCACCTTCTATCCGGAAGTGCGCAACGTGCTGGACGCCAAATGCCGCCACAAGCAGGCCGTGCGGCTGATCGGCAAGATGCCCACCCTGGCGGCATACGCGTACCGGCACCGCCTGGGATTGCCCTACATCAGCCCCGACCCGGAACTGGGCTACACCAAGAACTACATGCACATGCTGTGGAAGCGGACGGAGCCCAAGTACGTGGCCAATCCGGTCCTGGCGCGGGCCCTGGAGGTGCTGTTCATCCTGCACGCCGACCACGAACAGAACTGCAGCACCAGCACCATGCGGGCGGTGGGCAGCTCGCACGCCGATCCCTTCTCCACTACCGCGGCGGCCATCGCGGCGCTTTCCGGACCGCTGCACGGCGGGGCCAACGAGGAAGTCCTGCGCATGCTGGGCGAGATCGGCTCGAAGGATAATATCTCGGGTTTCATCGGGCAGGTGAAGGACGGCAAGCGCAAGCTGATGGGATTCGGGCACCGCGTGTATAAGAATTACGATCCGCGCGCGCGCATCATCAAGCAGGTCGCCGAGGAAGTGTTCGAGGTGACGGGGCGCAATCCGAAGCTGGATATCGCCATCGAGCTGGAGAAGATTGCCCTCAGCGACGAGTACTTCATCAAGCGCAAGCTGTACCCCAACGTGGATTTCTACTCGGGGATCATTTACCAGGCCATGGGGTTCACGCCCGATCAGTTCACCGTGCTGTTCGGCATTCCGCGCACCGTCGGCTGGCTGGCGCAGTGGCAGGAAATGATGGTGGATGGGGAGCAGAAGATCGCGCGGCCGCGGCAGGTGTACACCGGCGTCGAGAAGCGCGATTTCGTGCCCATCACGCTGCGCGGAGTGGAGCGGCGGGAGTTGGTGGGAGCTTAGCGCGGGGGAATGACTTTGTGACACGGGAGCCCGCCTCCCGTGTCACAATGCCCATATGCATCGCTTCAGCATTCTGCTTTGTTTTACCGCTACATCCCTGCTTTGCGCCGCGGAAAGTTTTCCTACTTCCAAAGGGACCCTGCAACTGACGCCGATTCAGCATGCCAGCCTGATGATCCAGGCGGGCGGCAAGGTCCTGTACGTCGACCCCGCGCAGGGCAGCTACGCAGGGCTGCCGAAAGCCGACTATATCCTGATTACGGATATTCATGCCGACCACATGGCGCCGGCGATACTGGATCGGTTAAAGAAGCCCGGCACCGTGATCCTGGCGCCGCAGGCAGTGGCGGACCAGGTTGCGGGATGCACCGTGATCGCCAACGGACAGAGCAGGACGATTGGCGATTTTGAGGTGCAGGCGGTTCCCATGTATAACCTGGCGCCGGCGGCCGATGGAATTCTTTACCATCCCAAAGGGCGCGGCAACGGCTACATTCTCACGTATGGCGGAAAGCGCTTTTATTTTTCCGGCGACACGCAAGGGACTCCGGAAATGAAGGCCTTGCGCAATATCGACGTGGCCTTCGTGTGCATGAACCTGCCCTACACCATGTCGCCGCGGGAAGCGGCCGAAGCGGTGAAGGCGTTTCATCCGGCGGTGGTTTACCCGTACCACTATAGCGGCTCGGACGTGAAAGCGTTCGCCGCCGCGTTGCAGGGAACCGGGATCGACGTGCGGCTGCGCGAGTGGTATCCGAAATAGGAGAGCGGGATAGTGTCCCGCACCGCCAGAACCGCTTGCCGGCTTACCTTGTAGGGCGGGCGCGGGCGCGGCCTTTCCGGAACACCAGACGGCGACGAGCAGGCCAGGAGGCCTGTCCTACATGCCGCGCTCGCTGGAGGGCGGGACAATGCCCTTGAGGCGCAGGTAGACCGAGATGTAGCCGTACATTTCGTTGTCGTGATTGTTGTTGCGGATGAGGGTTCCGAGCTTGGAAGTGGGGTTGCCGCGCCCGCCGCGGCCGGCCATCATTTCCACGGCGCTGGCGTCGTTCATACTGTCCCAGGCGGCGTCGCACTCGTCAAAGGAGGCTTTCAACGCGGCCACGATCTCGGCCTTGTTGGTTACCGGCCCCATCTGCTTCTGCTCGCCTTTGACGGCGCCGCAAGTGCGAATCTGACCGGCCACGTGGGCGATGCGCTGGCCGAAGTCTTGAATCTCGGGAACGGGTTTGAATGTATAGGCGTCGGCGGGCATTTTGTCGGCGGCCTTGATCAGGTTGGTCTTGACGGAATCGTACTGCGCGCGGGCTTCTTTAATGACGGGATTGGCGGTTTGCGCCTGGACGGCGCAGCACGCCAGGGAAGCGGCGGCAATGCAAAGTGCGGAACGGATCATGCGAGGATCTCCTTTCACAAGCGTGAGAACCATCATACACCCCGTGGTGGCGCAAACACTCTGGCTGCGGATTGGCCGCTCACCGGACCAGCGTCACGGTCTTCCCCGTGCGGATGGACTCGCGCGCGGCGCAGAGAATCTCCACCACGATGACGTTGTTTTCGAGCGAGCTCAAGCCCGCCGGTTGCAGCGTGCCGCGCACGATGGCGGTGAGATAGGAGATGGAATCGCGCGCGTCAGCCGGCAGTTCGGCGGGCGTGCGCGGCTGCTCCTCTTTGTCCCCGGGCAGGCGCACGCGCAGATGGTTGCCGCCGGTCGCGATGGCGTACCCGTTTTCCCCGTAGACTTCCAAATCCTTGCGGCTGAACGGCCAGTTCCAGGACGCCTCGATGACGCCCTGGGCGCCCGGATATTCCAGCAGAATGGTGGCTTCGTCATCCACATTGGGGTAGATGGCGGGCTTATTGGTTTGCGCCAGCGCGGTGACCTTCAGGGGACGCCGGTTGTCCATGAGCCAGGTCATGAGGTTGGCGCCATAACAGCCGAAATCGAAGAGCGCGCCGCCGCCGTCCTTGACGGGGTCGCGCAGCCAGTCCAGAAACTCCGGCTGCACGTTGATTTCCTGGGGCCCCTGGTGGCCATCCATGGCCACCATGCGGCGGATGGCGCCGGCGGCTTTCCGCTGGTGCATCAGCTCCCAGATTTCGCCGTGGCTGGGATACCAGGTGGTTTCGTAATTGACGATCACCGGGATGCCGTAGCGCGCCGCGGCGCGCTGGATGGCGTGCGCCTGCTCCATATCGACGGCCAAAGGTTTTTCCATCATGACGGCGATGCGGCGCGGCGCGCAGGCTTCCACCACGGCGGCGTGGCTGAAGGTATCGGTGAAAATGGCGACGGCCTCGGGGTGGGCGGCGTCCAGCATTTTGCCGAGGCCGGAATAAAGCAGGCCGGCTTCGAGATGGTAGCGCGCGGCGTACTTGGCCAGCAGATCGGGCCGCGCATCCCAGACGCCCGCCACTACCACGTCTTTGCGCCGCAGAGCGCCCGCGAGAAATCCGGAGACGTGGCCGTGATTGAGGCCGGCGATGGCCAGGCGCAGGGGCCTGGTCTGCGCGGCGGCCAGCAGCGGAACCAGCGCGGCCAGGAGCCCGAGCCGCGCGGTCATTTCTGCTGCACCGTCACGTCCGTGACGTAATAGGACGGATCCTGGACGACCACAAAGGCGTGGATGTGATCGCCCACGTGCAGTTTGGCGAACTCGCTATCGGGTTTGACGGGATACTCCATGGTCATCGAGTCCATCCAATCGCCGATGGGTCCGGCCTGGATGGTGGCGGATTTGGTGGCGGGGTCGAGCGCCACGATGCGCCCGTCCATGGGGTACCGCTTGGATTGGTTTTTGGGAGCGCATCCCAGCAAGGCGAACGCCAGGAGCAGCGGCAGCGCAATTCGGTATTTCATCACCTCACATCATCGCAAGAGGGAGCGGGCGGCGCCACAAAGATGTGCGGATCGAGCCATGAGGGAGCGGGGAAAGCCATTCGGTCCGGGAACCGCGCGCCCAGCCCGGGGACTTTGACCAGCGGGATGGCGCAGCGCCGGGCGGAGAAAAACGTGAGCGTAGGGCGCGCGGCGCGAGGGGTTGGCGCTTGCAGCGCGGCGAGAAGTATAGCACCAATGGGTAGCCACATGCCGTGTGTTAACCTCCTGCTAACGGGCCATGGATCGCGATTTCCGCAAAGGCTATCTCGAAATCGGCTTTTCCACCGAGCCGTTCGATTCCGCGCCCAGGCTGCTCGTGCGCTCCACGGCCGTATTCCTGGCGAACCTTCCCTTTCTGGCCGGCATCACCCTGCTCGTGGTGCTGCCCGCCAAACTGGCGATTCAATTCGCCTGTTATGGAATGGATGTCCCCACGGACGGAACCCTTTCATACTTTGTGATGAGTTCCAGCGATCTGCTGCTGGAAGCGCTGCTGGCGCCGGCGATTGTCTACGCTCTCGTGGCGAAGTTCCGCACCGGAAGGCTGGCGCCGCTCGGAGAGACGCTGCGCTGGGGACGGCGGCAATGGCTGAAGACCCTGTGGAACGAGTTTCGCGCGGAAGTGACGGTGGGGCTGTACACGTTGCTGCTGCTGGTTCCGGGAGTGATCTGCTACGTCAAGCTGATTTTCACGGAGACGATTGTGGCGATCGAAGGCGACCTGACGCAGGAAGTGCTGGGGCGCAGCCGCAGGCTGACGGAGGGGCATCGCTGGCGCATCCTGGGCGTGGTGCTGCCGCTCGGCGTATTGAACCTGGGGGCCGGTTTCCTGGTCTTGAACGCGCTGCGCGGGGCCACCCATTCGCGCCTGGAAATGGCGGCCGCGGAAACCGCATTGACCCTCATCGGGCTGTGGGGAACGGTGGCGGCGCTGCTGATGTATTTGGGAATTGTGGGCGGGACGGAAAACAAGGAGAACGGCAAAAAGTGGAAGTCACGGTAGAACACCTGGGAGCGGTACAGTTCGAAATCAAAGCTCGCGGGCATGCCATTGTCAGCGATCAACCGGCCGCGAACGGCGGGTTCGACGAAGGCATGACGCCGCCGGAGCTGCTGCTGGCGGCGCTGGGCTCGTGCGCGGCTTACTATGCGGCCGAGTATCTGGTGAAACAAAAGCTGGCGGCCCGCGGGACGCGGGTGCGCGTCACCGCGGACAAGGTGAAGAACCCCGCCCGGCTGGACCATTTTCGGATCGAAGTGGAGGCGCCGGTGGAGTGCACCGGGGAGCAGCTCCGGGGAGTGCAAGCGGCGGCGCTCCGCTGTTTGATTCACAATACCCTGCTGCATCGCCCGGAAATCGAGATGGTGGTGACGGCTGGAAAAGTTGAAGGGCCGGTTCACGCCGGGTAATGCGGGGAGCTACCTTCGGATAACCAGGAACGCGAGCGGCGCTCCCGCCCTGCCTGCGACGCGTAGGCATAGACGGCTGGGAAATCGGCCTTTTCCAGATACGGATAGTCGTTCGGAATTTCGTCCTCCGTCATGCCGCGGGCGAGCATATCCAGAACGTTCCACGGATGCAGGGCTGGCCGGAGCGCTGTCCGGGGGTAACCGTGAACAATAGTGTCCCCCAATCCGCAATGGCGAGGCTATTGCTTCGCGATCCATTCCAGAATGGTTTCGTCCAGCCAAAACCGCCGCGGGCCGCGCGCCAGAAAGCCGAGATGGCCGCCATGGTCGGTGGCTGCCAGCTCGATGAACGGGTTGGCGCGCACGGCTGCGGTTTCGAAGATGGCGAAGGGGGCCAGCGTGTCGTCCCTGGAGTGAATCAGCAGCACCGGAACGCGGATGGCGTCCAGAAAATGAATGGCGGATTGGGTGCGGTAGTAATTGGCCGCATTGCCGAAGCCGAAGGAAGGCGCGGTGATGCGGTCGTCGATCTCCATGACGGAGCACAAGCCGGCGAAATCGCTTTCGCGGTAGCGGCCGGTGGCGCACAGGCGGGCGCGCATGCGGCGCACGAAGCGGCGCTCGTAGAGGCGGTTGTCCCATTGGGAAATGCGCTGCGCGCAGACGGCCAGGTCGAGCGGCGTGGAAACGGCGCAGACGCCGCGGATCAGATCCGGCGCGCCATCGCCCAATTCGCCGGCGAGTTTCAGGACCACGTTGCCGCCCAGCGAAAAACCCACCAGAAACGCGGGGGAGCGGCCGGCCGCGCGCAAATCGCGCAGCAGCGCCAGCAAATCGAGCGTGAGGCCGGCGTGGTAGAGGGTGGGGGTGAGGTGCTCGGTGCCGCCGCAGGTGCGCATGTGAAAGCGGTGGGCGGCGAAGCCGGCGCGCAAAGCGGCAGCGGCCAGGCTTTGTATGTAGCCGGCTTCGCCGGAACCTTCCAGGCCGTGGACCATGACGATTTCGCCGCGCACTGGAGCGGCCGGGCGCTGCGCGTCCACCAGCACCTGCGTAGCCGGATCGGTGCGCAGCAGGCGGCGCTCCAGGGGAAAAACCGCCCCCGCGCCGGGACGGCGCCAGAGATGGCCGGCAATGGTTTGCAGGTGCGGATTGCGGAAGAGCGGGATAAATGGCGGCATGAGGGCCGAAACCTGTAGTATAGATTTTGGGCATGCGTAGCGGCATCTTGGTTCTGCTGGCGGCGGCTTGGGCGCTGGCGGCGGATTCGCGCCCCGCGGTCTTTTCCATGCACCGGCTGGGCGCGCCGGCGGTTTCCTTCAGCCGCTATCGCGGCAAAATCGTGGCGGCGGCGTTCATCTCCACCACCTGCCCGCATTGCCAGGACCTCACTAAAGTGCTGATCCCGCTGGCCCGCGAGTACTCCCCGCGCGGCGTGCAGTTCCTCGAATGCGCATTCAACGAAGACGCCCAGCAGACCATGAAGGATTTCCTGGAGCGCTTCGCCCCTCCGTTTCCCGTGGGATGGAACAGCCCGGCCGCGGTGCGCGCGTACCTGCACTACTCCCTGCTCGACCCCAACCTGTTCGTGCCGCACATGCAGTTTCTGGACCGCGCCGGCATCGTGCGCGACGATATTCCCGGCGAGAGCAGGTTTTTCGAAAAGCCGGATGCCGGCATCCGCGGAGAGTTGGAAAAGATGTTGCAGGCATCCAGGAAGTAACGCGGGCAAAGAGGCCACCGGTTCCAGGCGCCGGAAAGAAGCCACGGAACAACACAGATCAGCAGCTTCGCTGAGCGGCCTTTGTCATTGGCATCTGCCCTACCGAGCCGCGGCCGTGCGCGATCGCAGAATGGCGCGGATTTCGCTCAGGGTATGGGCCACTTCCTCATCGGTGGTATAGAAGTGCGGCGCCACGCGGATGCCGGCTTGCGGCCGGTAGTCCACCAGAATTTGGCGGCGCGCCAGCTCGCGCGTGACTTCGCGGCCATCCGGAACGTCCAGCGTTACCACTCCGCCGCGCCGATTGGGATCGCCAGCGGTGTGGACGGGGATCCCGGCCTCGGCGGCCAGTTGCATCAGCAGCGCGGTCTGCCGGGTGGATTTTTCGCGGATGGCGGCCACTCCGATTTCGTTGACGATCTCGTAGCCCGAGCGCGCCGTGTATAGAGCCGGCACGTTGGGCGTGCCGTTCAAAAAGCGGTAAGCGTCTCCGGCGTAGCGGATGGGGCCGCCTTCGAAGGCGAACGGCTGCTCGTGCGCCATCCAGCCGGTGAAGGCCGGCTCCAGCCGCGTCATCAGGCCGCGGCGCACATAAAGGTAGCCGGCGCCGGGGCCTCCGCATAACCACTTCACGGAGCCGCCGGCGGCGAAATCCAGGTCCAGCTCGCGCACGTTGACGGGCACCGTTCCGGCGGATTGGTATAGATCGGCGATCACCAGGGCGCCGGCCTCGTGGGCGCGCGCGACTATGGCGGCCAGGTCCTGCACGTACGAGCTGCGGAAGGCCACGTGGGAAACGGAAACCAGCGCGGTTTCTTCGTCAATGGCCTCCAGCAACAGCTCGGCCGGCAGCGTGAAGCCATCCGGCGACGGCACGGAAACCACCCGCGCGCCCAGCCGCTCCAGGCCGTGATAGACATAATCGTTCGAAGGGAAATTCAGGCCATCGGTGACCAGCCGGTTGCGGCGTCCCCGCCAATCCAGGCACGAAGCCACGATGGACTGGCAGATGGACACGTTCTGCTGCATGACCACTTCGCCTTCGCCGGCGCCGATGATGGAAGCGACCAGGTTGCCCACCGTGACCGGCATTTCCCACCAGCCTTCTTCCCAGGCGCGCACGCCGCGCGTAGCCCAGGTATCGGTGAACTCGCGGGCGCGCTCCATGGCGCGCCGCGGCATGGCGCCCAGCGAGTGGCTGATCATGTAAGTGGTGTGGGCGAGGATGGGAAATTCCTGGCGCCAGGCAAGCAGCGGGTCCATGCAAATATGGTGGCACAGTCGGGCGCGCGCCACCGGTTATCATACAGGTTCATGGCCATCGACCCCTCCGCCGTGGTGGCGCCCACGGCCCGCGTACATCCCGAAGCGAGCGTCGGCGCGCGCGCGCGCATCGGCGAATTCTGCGTGATCGAAAGCGACGTCGCCATCGGCGCCGCTTGCCTGCTGGAGCCGTACGTTTACGTGAAGCGCTGGACCACCCTGGGCGAGCGCAACGAAATCTCGGCGGGCACGGTGCTGGGCACCGATCCCCTGGATAAGAACTTTTCCGGCGAGCGCAGCTATCTGCGCATCGGCAACGGGAATAAAATCCGCGAGCATTACACCATTTCGCGCGGCACGTCGCCGGAATCGGCAACCGAGATGGGCGACCGCAATTACATCATGACCAGCGGCCACATCGCGCACAACTGCAAACTGGGCAGCGATATCGTGGTGGCAAGCTGCGCCCTGTTGGCGGGGTATGTGGAAGTGGAGGACCAGGCTTTCGTTTCGGGCGGGGTGGTGGTGCACCAGTATTCCAAGATCGGGCGCCTGGCGATGATTGCCGGGAATACGCGCGTCAACAGCGACGTGCCGCCGTTTTTTATGTATGCCGGATACAACGTGGAAGCCAAGGGGCTGAACGTGGTGGGGCTGAAGCGCGCCGGGTATAAGGCTTCGGACGTGAGCGCGCTGAAGAAGGCGTACCAGATTCTGTATCGCTCCGGGCTCAAGCTGGAAGAGGCGCTGGCGCGCATCGAAAACGAGATTCCCACGCCCGAGACGCTGCACCTGGTGAGTTTTATCCGGCGCAGCGAGCGCGGCATTTGCCGGGAGTAGCAATGTGGGACAGGCGGCAGCATCTACCCTACCGGACGCCGGCTTGGGCCAGCCGGGCGGGCATATCGGCCAGGACGTATCCCATGACGGCCAGAGCGGCCAGGTTCTTGCGGAAGTCTTGCGGATCGACCTTGTCGAGGGTATCGGCTTCGCTGTGGTGCCAGTCGAAGTAGTGCGTGCCGACGGTGCGCTCGGCCAGTCCGGGAACGCCATCGCGGATGAGCGGCTGGATGTCTTCGCCACCTCCGCCGGAAACGATTTCGCCCGCGCCGACAGGGTCCAGCAGGCGGGCGATCTGCCGTAATAGATCGAACGACGCGCCGTTGACGCCGGCGCCGAAACCGCGGGGCGCTTCGGCGCCGCCGTCCATTTCGATGGCCGCCGCCTGCTTGCCGATCTCGTCCCCGATCCAGGCGCGGTAGGCTTCGCCGCCGCGGCCGCCGTTTTCCTCGTTCACCCAGAACGCGACGCGAATGGTGCGCTCCGGCTGCAGACCGAGCTTGCGCAGGAGCGCCAGCGCTTCCAGGCAGGCCATGATGGAAGCGCCATCGTCCTGCGCGCCCTGCCCCACGTCCCAGGAATCCAGATGGCCGCCGATGACCACCACTTCATCCGGATGCGTTTTGCCGGGAATGTCGCCGATGACGTCGCCCGAATCGGCGTCCGGCTCCATGCGGGCGGACATTTCCAGGTGCACTTTGACGGGGACGCCGGTGGCGTACAAACGCGCCAGCATGGCGGCGTCTTCGGGCGTGATGGCGGCGGCCGGAATCTTCGGCTGGTCCTCTTCATATTGCATTTCGCCGGTATGCGGAAGCTGCACGGCCAGCGGCGTGGCCGAGCGCACCAGCACCGCAACCGCGCCCAGCGCGGCGGCGCGCGAAGCTCCGCCGGAGCGGTAGGCGCGGGCCGAACCGTAATTGACGAACTGGTAGTTGAAGACCACGATTTTGCCTTGCACTTTCCGGCGGCCCAAGGCTTTGAGCTCGTCGAAGGTGGCGACCGGCACGATGTCCGCGGTGATGCCGCCGGGAGGCGTCGCCACGCTCATGCCGAGCCCCAACATGCGGAGCGGCTTATCCAGCGGCGCCACCATGCGGGCGCTTTCGGCGCCGCGCACCCAGTGCGGGACTTTGACGGGAATGATGCGGACATTGCTCAGGCCCGCCGCCTTCATCTGTTCGGCCGACCATTCCACGGCGCGCGCCAGCGATGGCGAGCCGCTCAGGCGGTTGCCGATGCGGTCGCACAGGTATTCCAGGCGCTGGTAGCCTTCGGTATCGGCCAGAGCCGCGTCGATGAGTTTGTCGGCGATGGGGCGGTATCGGGCGGTGAGGTCCTGCGCGTGCATCGCGGCCGCGGACAGGAACAGGATGGCAACGGCGGGGCGGAGCATAAAGTAACACTATCGCACGCGCGGCGTAGGAAAGGCCTCCCGGCCTGTCGCCCCTCAGAGGCAGATTCGCACCGCGCGCCGGTCGATCTCCCGGCCAATGCGCTCCAGCGTCGCGCGCGGCAGGGTGCGCTGCGCCTGCTCGAACAGCTCGCTCTCTTCACGCCGAATGTGCCGGGCCAGCATGGCGCAAAACTCCTCCAACACGGCTTTCGAAGGCGACTGGCGCAATTGCGCGACCAAGCCCTCCATGACGCGGTGTTCCCTCGCCAGGAGCTCCACCAGCGCGGTCTCCGGGCACGCCGGAAAAAGCACTTCCTCCTCGATCGCGAAATGGTTGGACAATTCCAGCTCGTACCGGTCCACCACGCGCCGCGCCAGCCTGGCCAGGTTCTCCGGCGAAGCGTCCGCCGCCAGCGAGCGGCGCGTCAGCACGCCCAGCGCGAGGCCGTTGTGGTGCTGGTGGGAGAGCGGAATCAGGCTCGCGTCGCGCCGCATGCCGCTAATTCCCGCTGGGTCATCCTGGCATACACGCGGGAGCTTCCGCCCAACCCCCCGGGCGCGGGGCGAATTCCCCGCATGCCGCGCCCGCCGCCGGTGCTCGGCTTGATGGATGCCACTTCAAATTTCAGCGAGGGGTCCGGAGCCGGCGCTTGCGCGCCAGCCAACCCGATCGCCGCCAGGATCGCGACAGCCATCCTCCGGTGCGTCATATTGCCTACGAGTATAGTCTTTTCAAAGCTGGACAACCGCCCGCAGCTTGCCAAGCCGCCCACGGCAGCGCCGGCGCCCACTTTACGCCGCGCCTGCATCGGGGATCAGGAATTGCGCCGCGCGCCCGGCGGCGCAACTGGCTTCTTCGGCGGCGCGGTAGCCGCTGCGCACCGCGCCTTCCATGGTGGCGGGCCAGCCCGTGCGCGTCCAGTCCCCGGCCATGAACAAATTGGGCAGCGCGCCAAGCGTGGTGGGACGCATGCACTCGGTATCGGGCGCGGCGCTGAAGGTGGCGCGCTGCTCCTTCACCACGTGGGCTTTCAGCAGGCGGGCGTCGCGCACGCGCGGAAAATAGAGCCGCAGATCGCCGATCGCGATGTCCACGATTTCCTGGCGGGAGAGCGGCGTCAACTCGCGCGAAGCGCTCACCACCAGTTGCAGGTAGCGGCCGGCGTCTTTGTTGAACATCCACTGCATGGTGCGGTCGAGCAAAGTCGCGTGGGGCAGGGTGGTGATTTCGCGATCGAACCACAGGTGCACGCCGGTGATGGGCGAATGTTCCAGCCGGGGAGCGGGCAGTCCCACGAATTCCAGCCGCTCGAAGGGCAGCGCGCAGATGTATTGATCGGCCGTATGCAACTGCCCGTCCACCAGGAAGCCGCGCTCGTCGATGCGCTCCACGGGGCTGCGGAAATGGATGCTCACGTTGCCCATGCTCCGCCAGGCGTCCACCGCGTAAAGCTCCCCCAGCGGCACCGCGGGAATGCCCATTTCGTAGGAATCGGCGCGCGCCATGAAGCCCAGCCAGAATACCTGGAAACCGTGCCGGGCGGCCATGCGGTCGAGATCTTCGTTGACCGCGCTGACCAGCACCTGGCGCCAGAAACGATCGATGGCGCGCGGCGTCTGGCGTTTCTGCAGCAGCCAGTCGAGCATGCTGATGCGGTCCAGATCCTTGCGCCGGTTGCGCTCGCGGCGAATGGCCAGCAGGGCGCGCGCGATGCCGGTTTTGTCGGCGCGGCCCAGGCAGTGCATGCGCAGGAACGAGCCGGTGAAATGCAGGGGAGCGGGCAGGCGCCCGCGGGAGAGCGCGGAGATGCGGCCTCCCGGTTCGATGAAGTAAAACTCGCGATAGAACCGGATGCGGTCGCGCACGCCCAGCCGCTGGTAAAAATCCAGCAGGTTGACGCAGCAGCGCAGCAGAATGTGCTGGCAATTGTCGATGGTCTCGGGCTCTTCGCCGGAAGAGGCCGGCACGGCGTAGGAGGTCGCGCGTCCGCCCAGGAACGCCCGCGCCTCGAACAGGTCCACTTCGAAGCCGGCGCCGGCCAGCGCGGCGGCCGCGGAGAGCCCGGCGAGCCCGCCTCCGGCGATGAGAACTTTGGCCATCTTTTATTGTACGTACGGCGTGCGGTTTGGTTGGGTTCCGGCGGGGTGCGCGACGTGGGCGGGGCAGATTGATTGGTTTCTTTTTTTGTGCTGCGTTTCTGAGTGTCGGTATTACACTCAGAAGAGAGGTGCCATCTATGCCCGATTCCTTGTCCG
>Ga0181521_10004735_pt1 | contig 15404 bp, 15 predicted proteins | sample PEATcosm2014_Bin_32_FD_119764 | JGI IMG/M metagenome (GOLD analysis project Ga0181521, IMG submission 119764) | Peatland microbial communities from MTU Mesocosm Facility, Houghton, MI, USA - PEATcosm2014_Bin02_60_metaG | ecosystem: Environmental > Terrestrial > Soil > Wetlands > Peat | place...
AGCGTAATGCCGCAGGGGCACGCGTCAGATGGATGTTCACCACCGAGCGCGCCCGCGCCAAACTCGCGCGTGCTTACCCCGACCCCGCCAAAGAGTCATAATCCCTGTGCAGGGGTACTAGGTGTTGTAGGTCGACTGCAACGGTTCGATAGGGTGCCCCGAACGTCGGGAATCGGCGCATTGCTGCCGCTGCCGGGATGGAACCCTGGAGCATCTGGTCTTTGTGGGTACCCGGCTCCGTCAAATCGCGATCTTCTCGACCTCGTCGAGCGAAATCTCATCACTGCGCCGGTCGTAAAGCTTCGTCGTCCGCGGCGAAGCGTGGTTGGCGATGGTCTGCGCGTGTTCCAGCGTGCCCTTGTTTTTCAGATAGGCGGTGATGCCGGTGGCGCGGAAGGTATGCGCGCCGATCTTGGTCGTGATGCCAGCAGCCGACGCGCGGCGCTGGATCATCCGGTAAACGTCCTGCTGCCATAGCGCCTTCATCTCGCCGGTCTTGCGCCCGGTCGAGCGGAATAGCGGGCCGTTGGGGTCACTGGCGATGCCGGCGGCGGTGATGTAGTCGTCGAGGAGCTTTTCCAGGCTGTGATGGCAGGGCACCTCGTGCTCCTTGCCGCCCTTTTCGTGCAGCCGCACCCAGCCGCGCCGTCCCTGGCTGAAGTAGTCTTTCACCTTCATGCCGATGACCGCGTTGACGCGGGCGAAGCTGTAGACCATGACGCCGATCAGCGCGCGGTCGCGCCGTCCCGTCAGCGTGCCGGTGTCGATGGCGTCGAGAAGGGCGCGCGCCTCGTCGGCATTCAGCACCGGCGTCTTGCCCTTCTTGACGACATATTTCGGGCCGCGGACGGCGTGGGCCGGGTTCACATCTATAATGTGTCCGGTGACCAGCCAGTCGAACAGCATTCTGAGCGCGGCGAGGTGCTGCTTTACGGTCGGCGGCGAGAACTGGCCCTGCAGCTCCTTGATGAACGCCGCGACATGGATCGGCTGCACCGCGGTCAGCTGATGCAGACCGTGGTCCTCGCACCAGGCCGCGAACCGCCGCGCGGCATTGAGATAGGCTTTCCGGGTGTGATCGTTGTTGACCTGGGCGGTGAAGAATTCGAGGACGCGCCGTGCCGCCTTGGGCGTCGGCGTGAACAGCCGGGCCGGGACCAGGCCGGGCGCGGGGATGACGATGAGTTGCTTGGTAGAGGGTTCGGACATGGCGCGCGGGACCGTGTTTGAGAGTGTTATAAAGGACGTTATAACACTCTCATGCGGGCGGAGAGGGCCGCAAGCCGGAACCGGGGATGGGAGGACGAAAAGCGGAGAGTGAGTCCGGGCGGCAACACCGCCGAGCATTGCACATAACGCCGCATCCGAACGTCTCCTGTGGGAGGGCGAGCCGACTATCCTCGCCTGGCTCTCCAACGACGCCTTCGCGCCGGGAGCGGACCTTTGTGCGGTCACTGCCGGCTGACCCTGCGACCGTCATCGCAGCGCACCTGAGGGGGTGGCAACAAAGCCGACGTTCGCAGCAGTTTCTGCTGAAACTGCATTGCCGGGCGTGCGCCATCGGCATTACAGGTTGATCTGGATCAGTGCGGCTGCTCGACACCCTCTAAACTAACAGATTGCGAGCAGTCGTTCCGGGAAACATGAGCCGCAAAGAGAGGCGACCGATGCCTAAAGGAAAGCCCAACATTCTGGTCATCTGGGGAGATGACATCGGCTATTGGAACCTCAGCTGCTATAGCGGCGGCATGATGGGTTACCAGACGCCCAACATCGACCGCCTCGCCAACGAGGGCATGCGCTTCACCGATTGCTACGGCGAGCAAAGCTGCACGGCCGGCCGCGCCGCCTTCATCATGGGCCAAAGTGTGTTCCGCTCGGGGCTGAGCAAGGTCGGACTACCCGGCGCGACCGCGGGGATGCGCGCCGAGGACCCAACGATCGCCGAGCTGCTCAAGCCGCATGGCTACGCCACCGGCCAGTTCGGCAAGAACCATCTCGGGGACCGGGACGAGCACCTGCCGACGATGCACGGCTTCGACGAATTCTTCGGCAACCTCTACCATCTGAATGCCGAAGAAGAGCCGGAACTGCGGGATTACCCGTCACCCAAGAGGTTCCCCAACTTCCGCAAAAACTTCGGGCCGCGCGGCGTGCTGCATTGCTGGGGCTGACGGCAAGGGCGGACAGCGGATCGAGGATACCGGGCCGCTCACCAAAAAGCGGATGGAGACTGTTGACGACGAGACCAGCGCGGCGGCGCGGGATTTCATTGACCGCGCGCACAAGGACGGCAAGCCGTTTTTCGTCTGGTACAACACGACGCGCATGCATTTGCGCACTCACGTCAGACCCGAGAGATTGGGTCAGGCGGGAGAATGGCAGTCGGAATACCATGACGGGATGGTCGAGCATGATAACACCGTCGGCGAGATGCTCGCCCAACTCGACGCGCTCGGCATCGCTGACGACACGATCGTTTTCTACAGCACTGATAACGGGCCGCACCGGAACAGCTGGCCCGATGGCGGCACGACGCCGTTCCGCAGCGAAAAGAACACCAACTGGGAAGGTGCTTTTCGCGTGCCCGGGATGGTGCGTTGGCCTGGCAAGATCAAGGCCGGCACTATCTCCAACCAGATGATCAGCCATATGGATTGGCTGCCGACATTCGTTGCGGCCGCAGGCGAGACGGACGTCAAGGAAAAGCTGCTGACCGGGCACCAGGCGGCTGGAAAGACCTTCAAGGTACATCTCGATGGGTACAACCTGCCGTTCCTGACCGGCCAGACGGACACGAGTCCGCGTGAGGAGTTCTTTTATTTTTCGGATGACGGCGACCTCCTCGCCATGCGCTACGACAATTGGAAACTTGTCTTCGCAGAACAACGGCTGAGCGGTACATTGAAGCTCTGGTTCGAGCCATTCGTGATGTTGCGAGCACCAAAGCTGTACAACCTCCGAACGGATCCACTTGAGTTTGCCGACGTAACCTCGAACACCTACTGGGACTGGTTTATCGATCACGTTTTCTTGCTCGTGCCGGCACAGAAATTGGTCGGCGATTTTCTGGCGACGTTCCGGGACTATCCGCCGCGTCAGAAGGCGGCAAGCTTCACGATCGACCAGGTCCTGGCAAAGCTGCTGGAGAGTCACGGCGGCTAAGCCGGCCCGGGAGCAGGGCGCCTGGAGATAGGTTTTTCAGTTTCCATCTCTCGGCAGCCTCCGCTCAAGCAGTCTATGGCAGCGGCGCTGGGCATCCGTCAGCCGCTGACAGCGCCCAATCATGAAATTCGTTTCGCCGAGAACCATCCGCCGCGCGGCGGACCAAGAGAAGCCTTTGCCCATGTCGGACGCAACACCCTCCCGTCGTGAGGTCCTGGCCGGCTCAACCGCCGTCGGTGTGACTGTCTTGACAGGAGCACTGACCGCGTCGGCCGAGGAGAGCAGCATGAAGAACACCTTCACCGTCCTGCACACCAACGATATGCACTCGGCGCTTATAGGGATGAGTCCATCCTCGGATTACACCCCGTTCATCCTCAACGACGACAATACTCGCGGTGGCTATGCGCGCTTGGCTGCGCTGATCGCGCAGCGCAAGGAGGCTCGCAAGAACGACGGCCCGGTGCTGGTGCTCGGCGCGGGCGATTACAGCATGGGAACCGCTTTCGGCGCTGCCAGCCGCGAAACCGGCGGAGAACTGCAGCTGATGTCGGTGATGGGCTACGACGCTACCACCTTCGGTAACCACGATTTCGACCTCGGACCCGAGGGGCTAGGCAAGTCTATCGAGGTTGCCAAAAAGGCAGGTCGCGTCCCCGCGATCATCGCCTCGAATACCAACGTCACAGGCAGCGATGCAACGCTGGCCGATCTCCAGCGACTGGCCAAGGACGGAGTCATCCGCCCGTACCTGGTGATCGAACGCGGCGGCATGCGTTTTGGGCTCTTCGGGCTGCTCGGCAAAGAGGCCCAGTTCTACACCACCGGCGCGGGTGCCATCACATTCTCCGACGCCATCGAGACGGCCACGCAGATGGTGCAGGTGCTCCGCGAGACGGAAAAGGTCGACGTGGTCATCTGTCTCAGCCACGGCGGCGTGGAGAAAGGCAAGGACGGGACCTACAGCGAAGGTGATGACGTGCGATTGCCGAAATCAGTGCCCGGCATCGATGTGGTAATCGGTGGCCACAGCCACACCGAGCTGCTGGAAGCCATTATCGTCAACGGCCGCACGCCCGTCGTCCAGACGGGGCTGGAAGGACGGAATCTCGGCGAGCTGGTGGTCGCCTTGGACGGCGACAAGTTGACGGTCAAGTCCTATCGGCTTTACCCGATCGACGACACCATTATGGGAGACCGCGCCGTCGCTGGCGAAATTGACCATCTCAAGAAGCAAGTCACCGCGGCCGTTTTCGCATCTCGCGGCTACAGCATCGATCAACCACTAGCCGTGGCGCCGCAGGATTTGCCGAACACTTTCACCGACATCACCGGCGGCACCATCCTCGCAAACTTCTGTACCGATGCTTTTAGAAAAGCCACCGGCGCGCAGATCGGTTTCACCGCCAATGGAATGATGCGTGCCCCTCTTACGCGCGGAAAGTCGGGCGTGCAAACGGTCTACGATGTGTTCGCCGTGGCGCCCCTCGGTGCCGGTGTGGTGGATTCCACGGCCGGCAGCGCGCTCGTGACCGCTTATCTCAGCGGCCAGGAACTGAAGCACATCCTCGAGTTTCTGCTCGTGGATAACCCGGCGCATCCGGGCGAGTATTTCCCGCGCTGCTCAGGGATGCGGTTCCGCTACGACCCGTCCCGCCCAAAATTCGATGTTGTGACCGCTATTGAAATCGGAGACCTCGATCGCGGTTATCGTGTAATCGACATGAGCGGGAAGGACGAGCAGCTCTACAGCCTCACCTGCCCCCTGTATCTCGGCATAATCCTGGCAGCAATACCAAAGTACACGAAGGGCATACTGACCTTAGTGCCCAAGAACAAGGCTGGTCAGCCCCTCAATTCACGGGTCGAAGCGCTCGACGACCCCCGCGAGGACACGCCTTACCTCCTGCCCCCGCCGGGTGTGATGGATAAGAAGAGCGTCGCCACCCGGGTAGGAAATGGTGCCATCCGCGAGATCAAAGAGTGGCAGGCCGTCATGGATCACCTCCGCAGCCTGCCAGCAAGAAGCCCGGGCGAATTACCTACGATCCCGGTCGATGAACGAGCGACCGAGGTCCGCGCAATCAGGGCTGGCTAACTCGGCTATTGGCTCAGGAACGACCATGCTCGAACGCGCATATACCTGGCTCTTTGCGGCGAACTTGCTCGCTTTGAGCGGGTTCAGTCTGGTGGTCCTCGGTCTGGCTTACGAGACCGGATTTCGCTTCGCGCGGCGGCATGCCCGTCGCCGCCCAGATCGTCCAGGTGTCGGCACCATAACCGCCAGCATGATGGGTCTGCTCTCCTTTACGCTTGGCCTGACAATTGGTTACGCGCAAAACCGAGCAGAAGCCCGTCGCGAGCTTATCGTTCAAGAGGCCAACGCGATTGGCACCGCTTGGCTAAGGGCCAATTTGGTGGGCGGCGATCAAGGGACGGCGATCGCCAAATTGATCGAGGAGCTTGCCAATGTCGAACTCGCCTTCACGGTTGCTCGCTCGGCCGAGCCAGAAGCAGCGCTAATCGTCCGAGTTGGGACCTTGCAGAACGGGATATGGGACCTCACAAAAATTGTCGCACGGCATGATCCGAGCCCGATTACCACGGCCATGATGAGCGCGATGAATGACATGTTCGATGCGGAGCAGGCGGAGCGCTTTGCCTTCGACAGCAGAGTGCCGCCAACTCTGTCATGGATGTTGCTCTGTGGATCGGTGCTGGCGATCGGCGCGATGGGCTATCAGTTTGGCCTCGGCGGCGTCCGCCACACTCTTCTCGTATCGTTGTTGCTCGTGATGTGGACCGGGGGGATGGTGCTCATCGCTGATCTCAACCGTCCACGCCTTGGCGCGATCCGCGTCGATCCCGCACCGCTGATGTGGACGATCGCGGGCTTTACGCCGACGTCGCCCGCCCGCTGACTGCGCCGCACGGCCCGGCTCCTTCGCGTCCGGTCCGTTTTTCGGGATCGCTGCCCAAGCAGAGATAACGACGAACGCCTGAGGAAAAACTGTTATTGGCCGGCTGTCGATCAGAAAACAGGAGTCGAAATGGCCAATACAGAGCAGTCACGTGGAAATCAACAGACCAGACTACGCCACGATCTCGGCGCAATGCGCACAATGATGGCCGCAGACCGAACGTTGATGGCATGGATACGCACGACCCTTTCCTTGCTCAGCTTCGGATTTGCAATTTACAAGGTTCTTCTAGAATTCGAGCAACAAGGAAAACCGTTGCCACACGAGAATACCCCGCGCAACGTTGGAACTATCGAATATTGTCAAACAATCCATGATCTACGACAGGACTATCACCTCTGGTATATTCGACCGGCCCTTATTATGGCAGTTATTATTTTAGTCTCAGGATTAATTCTGGTCGTTGGTATTCTAGACAGATTGGTGTGAGGTGGCCATGGACGACGTGACGATGTGGATGCGGATGGCGCAGAACCTAATCGACCGGCTCAGCGGCCCGATGCATTTCAGGTTCATTCTGCAGCCGGTGATGGCGTCGGTGTTTGCAGTTATTGCCGGTCTGAAGGATGCCAAGGCGGGCAGGCCCCCGTACCTTTGGGGCCTCATTTCCGCGCCCGATCACCGGATTGATCTCATCAAATCTGCATGGAAAAATGTCGGCAAGATAATCATTGTCGCGCTGGCGTTAGACGTCGCCTACTAGGTCATCGTGTTGCACTTCGTTTATCTGGGCGAGGCGATCATCGTCGCGTTCGTTGTCGTCATCGCGCCTTATCTGCTTCTGCGGGGGCTGGTCACCCGACTCGCGGCCAAGGGCTAGAGGTTCGATGGATCGGCATCCTCCGGAGTGGGAACGGTGGCTTTGGTCCGACCTCATTGGTTGCGCACCGCCCGGCGGAGGGCAGGGATCCGCTCCTCCATTTTCCATCCCGCGATGACCGGATTGGGGCAACTTGAGGCGCTCGCGCCGCCCGGGCTGAACGGCCGGTATCCGTTCAGCTATCCGACCTTCGGCGGGACACACGGCAACGGGCAAGATGCGCCGGAAGCGGCCAATTCATTCGTCGAATCCAACCGATGCGGTTGAGCGACCTGCCGGCGATTTCCACCAGGCCAACGATCTCAATAATCTTGGCGCTTACAAAGACGACGATGGAGCGGCATGGCTGCGCCGGTTTATGAGATCGAACTTATGGGTCGGGATCAGCGTGATCGCCTCCTACAGTCACCGGGCAGTTCCCAGCCGCTGTTCTCGCGAGCCGGCGAAGCCGTGCATGCCCAGCTGCCACTGCAACGCTACAACTGCGCCTTTTACCGGCTGCAATAAACCAGCCGCCAATGCAACCGCCAAGGGTAGTGCGATCAGGCATTCGAGCCCCAGCGATGGGTGGTAGTGCAGGTCGATGAAAAGAAGCGCAGGCACGAGCAGATGGCCGACAATCACGATGACGAGATAGGCCGGAAAGTCATCGGCGCGATGATGAGAGAAGACCTCACCGCAAGCTGCGCAATGGTCGCTTACCTTGAGAAAGCGCCCGAACAGCCGGCCGTTGCCACATTTCGGGCAACGCATCGAGATGCCCCGCCATAAGGCTTCTCCAAGCTCAACCGCATGTTGCTCTGACGAGTGCACGGCGAATATCCTTGACAGCGTCGGTGATGCGTACATTTAGGGTAATTGCCGTTTCAATCCAGACATAGAGAGCGATATTGCATGGATTGGCTCCCTACATTATCCAGCCAGCAAGGACCGATTTATCTGCAGATCGTGGATGCGCTGTCCGCCGATATCGCCAGCGGAAGGCTGCGACGCGGCCAGCAAATGCCGACGCACCGATCGCTCGCAAAGGCGCTCGAGATCGACCTGACGACCGTCACCCGCGCCTATGGCGAGGCGCGCCGCCGCGGCATGCTCGACGCTCAGGTCGGACGCGGCACCTTCGTTTCGGAGACGACCGCGCGCGCAACAGCCCATCTACCATTTCCACTCGATGTCGACCTCTCGCTGAACGTGCCGCCGCAGCCGCTCGAGGCCAATCTCGACGTGCGGATCGCGCAAGGCCTCGCGGCGGTAGAGCGTGAGGCAGGCTTCAGCGCCTATCTGAATTACCGGCGCGCCGGCGGCACCGAAGAGGAATGCGATATGGCCGCCACCTGGCTGCGGCCGCGCCTGCCGCACGCTGACGCTGCGCGCGTCGTCATTTATCCCGGCAACCAAGCTATCTTGTTCAACGCGTTGCTTGCCCTGACCAAGCCGGGCGACATTGTGTTAACTGAGGAACTTACCTTCCCCGGCGCGATTGCCGCTGGTGAGCGGCTGGGACTGCGTCTTATCGGCGTGAAGATGAATGCGGGCGGGGTATGCTCCGACGCGCTCGCCGACGCTTGCAAGCAGCACCGACCGAAAGCGGTCTACCTCGTTCCCACCCAGCACAACCCGACAACGGCGACGCTTAGCGCCGAACGGCGGCGGGAAATCGCCGATATCCTTCGGGACGCGGATGCCCTCCTGATCGAGGACGACGCGTACGGTCTGCTGGAGCCGTCAGTGTCGCCGATCGCCAACCTGATCCCAAAGCGCACCTACCTTGCCGTCGGCCTTGCCAAGTGCATCGCCCCAGCGCTGCGGACCTCGTATCTGCTGGCGCCCGACGAGAACGCGGCGCAGAGCATGCGAGAGCATCTGCAGGCGACCAGCCTGATGCAGCCTTCCCTCATGGTGGCGCTCGTCGATCAATGGCTGCGCGGCGGCATCGCTGACCAGATTATTCTCGCAATTCGTCACGAGGCGGCCGGGCGACAGAAACTGGCCGCGACCCACCTCAAGGGGTTTGAGTTTGCTGCCCCGATGGCCGGTCATCACCTGTGGTTGTCGTTGCCGCCTCCTTGGGACCAGATCGGATTTCAATCCTATGCAGCCCGCTTCGGCTTGGCACTGGTCGGGGCAGGCGCCTTCACCGTCGGCAAGCGCATACCCAATGCCGCACGTCTCTGCCTGGGCGCTGCCCGCAACCGCGCAGATCTCGCACAGGCGCTGCAATTTGTTGCTGAGAGCCTGAAAACCCCGGCTCACCGCCGTCACGTCGTGTAGCCCAGTCCAGCAATCATTGAACGCTTCCGGCGCGCAGCCACATCGGTTGTCAAATCTCGATGACCCGGAGTCGCGTTCTACTGTCATGTCCTGGTCAGCAGCCCTCCGGCGTCGGCGGGGTAGCCGGCGGCTTCGAACTGCCGTCTTTTCGCGGCAAAATATGCCTGCACCCAGGCGAAGCGATCTCCATCCTTGGGGAGGCCGACCGATCCGGCGATTGCGGCGAGACTTATGGACTGGCCAGCGGCGCCCCAGTTGCCTTCGGTTACCTCGTCGATCACGACAAGCACGCTCTTTCCTGCGTCCGGCTCGTCGGTGCAGCCCATGGCCGCCACAATTGCGGCGTTGACCGAGGCGTGGACTTCGCTTTTGTGCGCCGCGTTCATGTAGCCTTCCGGCACGGTGACGTGAACGAGGAAACGTCCCGGCGGATAGACAAACTGATCGTCCTGTCGCCCGCCAACCCACCAGTCGGCCGGCTTGACCGGCGTAAACAATACCCAAGCGAACGCGCGTCCGCCCCTGGTGTCTGCGCCGCCCTCCATCGCGATGAGAACGTCGGTCAGGCGCCGCGCGAGGTCGGCTTTGCGGTCGTCGTCGAGCGCCTCTTCCGGGTAATGTACTTGCATAATCGGCATGTCACGGCTCCTGTGGGAAAGCGGGGACCGCGCTGCGGCGGTCCCCGTCTGCGTTCACATGATGGTTTCGACAAACAGGACGTCGGTGTCGCCGCGGCCGGTTTCGTAGCCGATCTCATCGGCGCCCCAGACGGCCTTGCTGTCGCGGCGCTTCAGCGTCGTCCCGTCGCAGCCAAGCGTGCCGTCGATGACGAAGGCGTAGACGCCGTGTCCCGGCGAGCGCGGCCGGTAGTGGAACGTGCCCGGCCCGTTGCTGACAAGCCGCGAAACCCGGGCGTCCTGCGCGACCGGCACGGCGCCCGATGCATCGCCGATCAGGGGGGTGATCCGGTTCATCCCGGCCGTGGCATCGAAGTGACCGCGCGTGTAGGCCGGCGGCAAGAGAAGGTGGTCCGGCATCAGCCACAGGTAGATGGCCCGCATCGGTTCCGCTTCCCGGTTCAGCTCCTCGTGCAGCCCGCCCGAACCAGCCGAGAAGGCGTAGAAATCGCCGGGGCCCAGCTCCTCGAGCCCGCCCAGCGTATTGATGTGGGTGAGCTTTCCCTCCAGCACGAAGGCGCAGATGATGAAATTGTGGTGCCGGTGCATGTTGTAGCTGCACCCCGGATGGTAGAAGGCTTCGTCGCCGAACACCCGAATCCGGCCAAAGCCCGGCCGGCCATCCTGATACTCGCCGAAATTGAAGCTCGAAAAGCGGGTGATGAACGCATCCGGATGTCCGCCGACATAGCTAGCCGTGGCGCCCGTCGACCGGATCTTGTTGTAGCCGCGCTCATCGGCGCGCAGGACGAACGAGTTGTCCATGATGATCTCCACTTTCAGGGGTTGCTGATCAGGCGGCCGAGCGGACGAGCGGCTGCTCGTCAGGATAGGGAAGCTCGACCATCTCGAAGCGGGCCTTTGGCGTTCCGCAGTCTGGGCAGACCCAGTTTTCTGGCACATCTTGCCAGCGGGTGCCCGGCGAGAGGCCGTGCTCCGGCAACCCGAGTGCCTCGTCGTAGGAAAACCCGCAACCCAGGCACAGCCAGCGTTTGTAGCCATTGTCGCTCATGATCATCTCCTCTCTCAATGTTCGACGCGTGATAGTAACGCGTTATATAAATACGTGACACGGCAATGTCAAGGGGTTTATGATGTCGCCGCGTGCAATTCGGATTTAGTCGAGGAGAATGACGTTGGACGCGCTCGCCCCTGACAGATCGATCAGCCTGCGCGACTGGGTATTGCAGCGGGTGCGATCAGAAATCGTTTCGGGTCACAGCATCCCCGGGACGATGTATTCCGTCCCGGCCTTGGCGAACGATCTGGGTGTATCGACCACGCCCGTCCGCGAGGCCCTGCTGGAGCTGAGCCACGCCGGACTCGTGACCCCGATGCGCAATCGCGGTTTCCGAGTCGAGGCAACATCGCTCGACGATCTCAACAACCTGTTCGCGCTACGCGACCTGCTGGAGCGCTACGCGATGACGGCGATTGCAGAAAAGCGAATTACCGGCACGGAGGACTTAGTCGCGCTCGCCGACGAGGTTGCCGCCGCTGTGGAGAAGAACGACGTCGAGGGCTACATCGAAACCGATCGCGCGTTTCACCACGCGCTCGTCGCGCGCGCTGACAACCCGTTGCTTACACGGCTTGTGATGAGCCTGCGCGACGAAATGCGGCTCTACGGGATCGATACGCCCGCCGGCCGCGAGCGGCAGATCAGATCGATCGACGAACATTACCAGCTGATCAAACTGGCAGAGGCCGGCGAGACGAAAGCAATCGCCGAGTTGATCAGCCGGCACATCCTCGACTGGAAATCGGTCTTTACCGCAGTCCTCGCCGAGCAAACAGGGCGGCGGTCGGTCCGGGGCTTGAGCCGTTAGCCAAGCGTCAACACGCCGGCACGAGCGACACTCGGGCGGCTGCTTTGGGGCAATTGCGGCCGCGGTTGCCCACCAAAGCAAGCGGGTGGAAGCATGTCGATTTAGCTCGTTGGCGAAGGTCGGGTCACGGGCGGTAAGCGGTCGTCGCCTGACGCCCCCAGACGGTTGGGACGATTGCAAAGCCGCCCGCCGCCGACGGGTAACACTACGGGTCGCGGTGCCGCCCTTTCGCGTATCTGCGCATCAACCAGACGCGAAGATGTCGGAGCGCCGCCTGCGCAACCTCTTGCGGGTGGTGGCCGCCAGAGCCCTCAGCTTCGATCGTATACGCTGATGAGACTGCTACCGGATCGCGAGGTGCTCGGGTCGTCACGATCGTCATTCCGGACGGCGTATGGACGATCCGGCGGACAACGCCATCTTCCGTGATGGCGAAATTGGTGCTCGGGTAATCACCTGCCATCGGAGCATCTGAGGAGCGTATTCTACCGGGCATGGTCCGCCGGCTTACGCGCAATTCGCGGAGGGATCAGATCAGCCGCAGACTTACGGCCTCGGGTCCCTTCTGACCGTCGGCCACGTCAACGGTGACGCGCTGGCCCTCCGCGAGGCCCATAATCCCGGAACGCTCCAGTGCCGATGCATGCACAAAGATATCCTTGCCACCCCGATCTGGGCCGACGAAGCCAAACCCCTTCATGGCGTTGTACCACTTCACCGTGCCCGTCTCCTCGACCGTGGTTCGATCGGCCGAGGGCTGATATGCGGGTCGCTCCGGTCTTGGACGCCGCGGCTGCTCCTGCAACGCGGTGGTCGTGTCGATGCTGATAATCTCCGTTACCTGCGACCCCTTCGGACCCGCACCGGCGCGGACCTCGAGTGTTGCGCCGGGTGGTACGCTGGCACCGCCGTGGCGCTCGACCACGCTCACATGCAGGAACGCGTCGCCAGAGCCATTGTCCAGGGAGACGAAGCCGAACCCCTTGTCCGGATTGTACCACTTGACCGTGGCTCGGACGGGTGGGCCGGAGGGGCTGTCGAATTGCGGATCGCTCGGCGGCGCATATCCGAAATTGCGCGAAGGTGGTTCGTAGTCGTCGTCGGCGAAACCACGGCGACGGGTCGGACGAAAATCTCTGTCTCTATTGCTCACTTCACTTTCCTAGGGTGTGGAAGCATCCAGTTTTGATCGGGCGAGCGGCGATCGTCAATGTGTCCCGGGCTCGAGGTGGTGCTTGTAGAGCTCGCCCAGCGCGGGCGGGCGTACCACGGCGAGAGCGCCTTCCGCATTCCGGCCAAGGATCGGGCCATCAGGCACGTCGGCGAGGCAGGCCACGGCCAGCGATCCCTCGCGCATATGCTCCGCAAGGTTGTCGCTAGGTGCGCCTTCGAGGTAATCCCGGTCATTCCGCCTTGTGTATGGACATCCACGGTGGTGTGGGCGCTGGACCGGCTATCACGCGAAGGCATGGTGCCGACGATCATGCATCTCCAGCGGCCGGCGTACGCCGGGGTCGCTTTCCACTCTTTCCTCGATTTCAATCAGCGATTTAAGCCCTCAAGATATTTGGTTCCTGCAGTCTTCCGAGACGCGCTCCCTTCAAGAAGCGCAACGCAGAACCTGGCTCCGCTGCACTTACTGACTGTGCCATTACGAATGCTCAGGCGAGGGACAGCGCTTCCAATATTTGTACGATGCGGGGATCGTACCGCCGGAGGCGCCAATGCACCAACGGTCTGCGTATTCCGCAGGATTAACGGTCTCCAAACGCATCATGATCACGTAGTTCTTTCCGTCCGACCAATACAAGTAGTTATACTCACACGCTTCCGGCGACGGATCTTTGGCGATGACCTTAAGGAATTCAGGCACAAGTGCGGCGGAAAGCCCGGACAAGTTATTATAAGGAGCAGCACAATTCTGCGGCGGCGGCGTCTCAGGGTATGTAGAATGGTCCTTGTAGTACATGCTCAGAGCTACTGCCAAATCATGCATATCACCGATCCGCCGCGCATCACGCTCACTTGGCGATTCTCGCTCTGCCTCCGTCACCGCTCCAGGGCCATTGCGACCGCTGCCAATCCAGTAATAGAAACTGGCGATTGCTGCCAGAAATAGAGCGATTGTACCTCCGAACAAAATCCCCTTTTGGCACTTCGACCTCACAATTCTGGGATTTCTCTAGCGTTCGTCGCGCGAACGGCGGAAAGATATCGTAATCCGCCGGTGATGCTGGAAAGGATACTCTTGCATGTCCGCTCCGCGTAAAGCGCGATCACCGAGACGATCAAACAAAAGCCCCAAAAGCAAAGTACGACAACAATGCCGCCGAGTAACGGGGGCCAGTTTTTTGCCGCAGTCACCACTTGCGGGCCCCAAGCGTATGCCGCTCCACCATAGGCGCCTGCCGCGATCCCAAACGCTATCATATGCGTAAGGTAGAGCGGGTACGTCAAATCTCCAGCAGCGTTTGAGAACCGATTCGCTGATGTGGCAGCAAAGACTGTGGGTAAAGAAAACGCAAACAACAATATAGAAGTAAACGCCCACCAGCCATCTGTCAGACCATAATCTTGATAAGTCGAGATCGTTAAAGAACCCACCACGGCCGTCCAGCCCAGCCACGCCGGAACTTTCATCCATGCGTGAACGCGACGTGCCATATGGCCCATCAAGAAAAAAATGAGGGTTGAAGGGAAAAAGAAATAAGACCACAACCGATGCTGTGCCTCGTCGTTTCCGAATTCCCAATTGATAACAAGGCGAGAGACGATCGTCGTTACCAACGCCAGTATGAAACAAACGCGGGAACGACACAGGAACGGGGCCAGCAGATAAAACGTCAGTTCCGCACCCAGCGTCCACCCAATACCGAGGGGCCCGGAAAGCCCTCCCATGTTGGCACCGCCAGACAAGACGATTGCCCAATCTGAACCGAAGAGAAAAACAGCCGAAAGAATTTCCCACAAATAATGGGTATTTAGCCAAACCCGGCCAAATTGAAAATAAAACACAAACCCAAACACCAAAAACCACAACGGGTAAATCCGCATGCTTCGCGCGAAATAAAATTTCAGTGTACCCCTCATCGTTGCTGGGTACTTCGTCTCTAAGACGAAACTCATTAAAAATCCTGATACCACATAAAATAGCATCACCGCATGCAGCGCGGTAACGCCAAATGTTATGGGAAATTTCACTTCAAGATGTGCAGGATTCATAATATCAGCGATTAAATGTGCGAGCACGACGCCGAGCGCCAGAATTAGGCGAATCAATCCCATACTAATAGCGGTCCACATTTCGGTAACGTGAATATCCTCGAGAAGCAGCAATCGAAATCACCGCAGCACCCATGAATATATATGGCCAATTTTGGTCAGCGATAGCGAAGCTTACTGGATATGTCCACATAATAGGCGTCAGAGAGCATAGAAATATCAGTAGGAAAACGGGAATTAATCGGGACGGATTTCCCAGGGAAAATAGCAAGCTTCTCATAGATCGCCTCGCCCAGACGAGCTGCCGGCGCGAACATGAGTACGAACGTCCCTGAGCGGGTCGAAGAGGAACGTCCCACTCCGGTACTTCGAGGATGAAATAGCCGAGGAAGAACGCGGTGCCGGCACCCAGCCCGAACTGCGCTTGGCTGAGGCCGAG
>Ga0181521_10004741_pt1 | contig 15386 bp, 8 predicted proteins | sample PEATcosm2014_Bin_32_FD_119764 | JGI IMG/M metagenome (GOLD analysis project Ga0181521, IMG submission 119764) | Peatland microbial communities from MTU Mesocosm Facility, Houghton, MI, USA - PEATcosm2014_Bin02_60_metaG | ecosystem: Environmental > Terrestrial > Soil > Wetlands > Peat | place...
CCGGAGATTGCGGCGCTGACGGCGACGGCGGAGAAGAACAAGATGCCGGGAGTGCGGGAGACGGAAAAGGAACTGCGGGAGGAGGAGAGCCAACGCCTGAGACAGGCGGACAAGGCGGAGAAAATGAATTCTTACCAACCGGTGGAGAAACCGTGAGAGCGGGTCGAATACAGCGCGGCAGAGCTGCAACCAGGGCCGTTACATGAGTTAATTGAGTTAAATGAGAAAGCGGCCCGCGAAGATTTCCCTGCGTCCAGCGAACGAGTGGAGTATATTGGGCGCGGCAGAGGCAGAGTTTTGAATGGCCGATGCCGAAAACCAGTCTGATTAGGCAAGCATGACGAACTTCATCCAGCGGTGCCTGGGCGCCAGGGCCGAAACCCCGAGCCTGGCGCAGCGAATCGCATCGAAACGCGCCTCTCGCGGCCTCCTCCTCGCTCCGGGCGGCGTGGAAACGTTCCTGGCCGCCTTCTGGCTCGCCCTGGTGTTGCTCGCTCCTGTCCCTGCCTGGGCCGCCGACACCCTGAACTGGGAGACCAACCGGAACCGCGTCAGCGCCGACATCAAGTCCGGCCAGCTCCTCCCGGTGCTTGAGCAAATCGCCTCCGCCACCGGCTGGCGCGTTTTCCTCGAACCGGACACCACCTGCACCGTTTCGGCCAAATTCGACCGTCTGCCGCCGGGCGAGGCGCTGCATTTGCTGCTCCGCGATTTGAACTTCGCCCTGGTTCCCGACACCAATGCCAGCCCGAAGCTCTTCGTCTTCCGCACCACGATGCAGAATGCGACGCAGTCCGTCCGCCCCGCCAATCCCGTCGCGTCCGGCAAAGGCAAACTCATCCCCAATGAACTCATCGTCCGCCTCAAGCCCGGCGCGAAGATTGACGACCTGGCCAAACTGCTGGGCGCCAAAGTCACCGGCCGCATTGACAGCCTCAACGCTTACCGCCTCCAGTTCCAGGACCAGGCCGCCGCCGACGCCGCCCGCCAGCAACTCGCCGCTAACCCGGATGTGGCTTCCGTGGACAGCAACTACTCCATTGACCGCCCGCCGGCTCCGACTGGGGCGCAATCCTCCAATTTACCGCCGCCGCCGCAACTCCAGCTTAAGTCGCCGCCCGCCGACACCGGCCGCATCATCGTCGGCCTGGTAGATACCGCCCTCCAGCCCCTCGGCAATGGCCTCGACAGCTTCCTGCTGAAGCCAATCTCCGTCGCGGGCGACGCCCAGCTCGACCCCAGCTCCCCTTCCCACGGCACCTCGATGGCGGAGACCATTTTGAGCAGCCTGGCCACGCTGACCAAGGGCAGTTCCTCGGTGGAGATTCTGCCGGTGGATATCTATGGCCCGAATGCGTCCACGACCACGTTCGATGCCGCCAACGGGATTGCCACCGCCTACAGCAGCGGCGCCAAGATCATCAACATGAGCTTCGGCAGCGCGGGCGACAGCCCATTTCTGCAAGATGTCATCCAACAGGTCAGTGCCGCAAACGTCGTCCTCATCGGCGCCGCCGGCAACACCCCCGTCACCACGCCGTTTTATCCGGCGGCCTATTCGCAGGTCATGGCGGTAACAGCCATTGACCAGGGCCAACTCGACAGCTACGCCAACCGCGGCAGTTTCATCTCCCTCGGCGCCCCCGGCACCAGTGTCGTCTATTACCAGAACCAGCCCTGGATGGTGCAGGGCACCTCCGCTTCGGCCGCCTACATCAGCGGCATGGCCGCCGGCTACATGGACACCACCCACAACAACGCCAGCCAGGCTCAAGCTTTCCTCCGCAGCAACTTCGGCGTGAAAATCGTCCCCGCCAACTGAACGGCGCAACGGCCTTGCTGGACATTGCCCTGTAATTGCCGCTTGCACGCACTTCCCGGCGGCTTAATCTGTCACTGTGGCATGGTTCACAGACCGACACTGCTTTGTGCTGGCCGTAATCGTTTACGGCTTCAGCATGATTTACTCCGTGTTCCTGTGGCGAAATGGGTTTCGGCGGGACAACCATGTGACTTACCTGCTGTTGCTGCTCGCGTTCGGCTTCCACACCACGGCGATGCTGCTGCGCGGCTTTCGCCTCAACCATTGCCCGGTGACCAATCTCTATGAGGCCACCCTCTTCGTCATGTGGACCATCGTGGCGGTGTATCTGATGGTCGGACTCTGGTCGCGGTTGCGGTTTCTCGGCGCCTTTGCCTCGCCGGGCCTCTTCGCCCTCGGCGTCTTCGCCTTGATGCCCAGCCTCGATGCGCCGCACAACGCCCGGCCGGAACTCCCGGTGGTCTGGACCAGCCTCCACGCCGCGCTGATGTCCCTCTCCTACGGCGCCTTCGGGCTGAGCTCCATCGCCGCCCTCATGTATCTCACCCAGGAGCGCAACCTGAAGTTCCACAAGCTCCACGCCATCTTCTCGCTCATGCCGCCCATCCAGCGCCTCGAAGCCGCCGTCGGGCGGCTCCTGCTCAGCGGCTTCATCCTGCTGACCCTCGGGCTGGCGCTGGGCGTGGTTGACCTGACCCGCATCAACAACCCCCACTCCTACCGCGGCGACCCGAAGATCGTCTGGTCCGTCGTGGTCTGGCTGCTCTATTTGGGACTGGTGGTCATGCGCTGGAAATTCGCGCAGGGCGGTCGCCGCTTTGCCCTCAGCGCCATCGGCAGCTTCATCTTCGTGCTGCTAACGTTCTGGGGCACCAATGTGTTGTCCCCCCTCCACAACCCATGAATGCGCTGTGCGCAACGAGCCTCCGATGCTGCGCGACGGCGGTCGAGCGTAGCGCGCAACCGGACACCGCGCCTCACGCATCACGCATCACGCATCACGTTTTCTGGCTTCCCCACTTCGGACTTCGGACTTCGGACCTCGGACTTCGGATCTCCTGACATGCCCCTCGTCGTCCTCGGCCTGAGCCATCACTCCTCGCCGGTCTCCGTGCGCGAGCGATTCGCTTTTGCCGAGCCGCGCGTGCCGGCCGCGCTCCAGTCGCTGCGCGACTCGGGTGTTGCCGATGAGGCCGTCATTCTGTCCACCTGCAACCGCGTCGAGATTTACGCCGTCACACAACTGGACCTGCCCCGGGCCTCTGCCGCGCTCCGGAAATTTCTGGTCGCGTGCCACGACTACCGCGACCCCCTGACGGACGAGATTTACGCCTGGGGCGAGCCGCAAAGCGTGCATCACCTCTTCAAAGTCGCGTGCGGCCTGGACTCTATGGTGCTGGGCGAAACGGAAATCCTCGGCCAGCTTAAGAAGGCCTACGACCTCGCGCTCCAGAACGGCCACACGGGGGGCCGGCTCAACAAGGCGTTTCAGCGGGCGTTCCACGTCGCCAAGCACATCCGCACCGAAACCAACATCCAGCGCGGCAGCGTCTCCGTCGGGTCGGTGGCGGTGGAATTGGCCGAAAAGATTTTCAGCCGGCTCAGCGACCGCGACGTGCTGATCATTGGCGCGGGCGACACCAGCGAAAAGACCGCCCGCGCCCTGCTCTCGCGCGGCGCCCGGAGCATCCTCGTCTCAAACCGCTCGCACGGCAAGGCCGTCGCGCTGGCCCATGAATTGGGCGGACGCGCCGTGCCCTTCGAGGATTGGGCCGGCGAATTCGCGCGCGTTGATATCGTCGTGAGCAGCACCTCCGCGCCGGATTACATCCTCGACCGCGTCAAACTTGCGCCCCTGATGAAGCTGCGCCGCAACCGCCCGCTGCTGCTCATTGACCTCGCCGTGCCCCGCGACATCGAGCCGGAAGTCAACTTCCTGGACAACGTTTACCTCTACAACATCGACGACCTGCAAGCCATCGCTGGCGATTACCTCAAGCAGCGTCAGGAAGAGGTTGCGCGGTGCGAGAAGATCATTCGCGAAAAGGCCGAAGCCTTGCTGGGCCGCCCCCACTCTCCGCAGCCTCACTCCGCCGCCCGCCTCGCCCTAAACCCGGAATAAGCCTCAAGCCTCACAATTTGCGCCCCAGGCCTTGCGATTAACACTCTCATTCGACTCATTTACCCCTTTAACTCATTTAACTCCTTTAACCCATTTAACGTCTTAACGCTTCAACGCCTCAATGCCTTCCGACAAACACATCGCCCTCGCCACCCGCGGCAGCGCCCTCGCCCTCGCCCAGGCCAACCTGGTCCTGGCCCAGTGCCGCGCCGCTTTCCCGAAGCTGCGCTTCGAGCTGAAGATCATCAAGACCACCGGCGACAAGCTCCAAACCGCTTCCCTGGCGCAGGAAGGCCAGAGCCTGCCCAAGGGTCTTTTCACGAAGGAACTGGAAGTCGCCCTGCTCAAGCATCGAGCCGACCTCGCGGTGCATAGTCTCAAAGACCTGCCGACCGAATTGCCTGCCGGCCTTAAACTTGGCGCTGTCGGCAAGCGCGCCGACGTCCGCGACGTGCTGATCTATCGCGATGCGGATTCCCTTCGCGCCGCCGAGGCGGACAAAAATGCCGCCGAATGGTCCCCCGGCCAATCGGCGCGGCGCGGGTTCCTCCCCGGGCTGGCCGTGCCGGACTTGCCTGCCGGAGCCGTGGTCGCCACTAGCAGCACCCGTCGCAAGGCGCAGTTGCTGACGCTCAATCCCGGCCTCAAAGTGCCCGACATCCGTGGTAACGTCGTCACGCGCCTGCAGAAACTGGCCGAGCGAGCCGAGTTGGACGCGACCGTGCTGGCCCTGGCAGGACTGACCCGCCTTAACTTCCACGTTACCCCCGCGGGCCGGCTCGAAGGCGATGCCGTGCCGGACGGGTTGCTGGCCACCGTCCTTGATACGGATGTGATGTTGCCCTGCGTGGGACAAGGCGCCGTCGGGATCGAGGTTCGCGAGAGCGACGAGCGCATCGCCGCCCTATGCGAGCGGCTCAACCATTTCAACACCCGGCAATGTGTTATCGCGGAGCGCGCCTTTCTCGCCGCGATGGGCGGCGGCTGTCAAAGCCCGGTAGCGGCTTATGCCGAGGTCGTGGGAAACCAACTCCAGATGCGCACCCTCTCATTCACTGCCGGGCCCGTCCGCCGCGCCGAGGCAAAACGGCCCCTCGCGGAAGCGGTCGAACTCGGCCAGCAACTCGCCGCAGAGTTAAACCCGAAAAACTAGCGTTCATGCATACGAACTCGCCGTCCGGTAGCAGTCATTTTTTCTGCGTTGAACCTCGTTGTTTACCTGGGCGTGCATTCAAGAATTTAACGCTCCGCTGGTGGTTCGCTTTGGCCGGCATGGCGCTTCTCGCCCTGGCTTCACCGGCTTTGGCCAACGACGACCAGCTCGTTTACAGCGAGATGCTGAACAATGGCTGGCAAGATTGGGGATGGGTGCCGCATTATGCCACCAATAATCCGACCTTTAACGGCACGAACTCCATGGTGTTTGCTGCCAGCGGAAGCTGGCAGGCGTGGTGGCTAGAGCATGATCCTATTGATACGACCTTATATACCAATCTGACGTTGTGGTTGAACGGCGGTGCTGTTGGTGGACAATTGGTTGGCGTGGTGGCAGATGGCAGTTCATGGGGGAACCGGATATATGTGAACGCCCCAACCAATAGCTGGCAACAATTCACTTTCTCCCTGGCTTCCCTGGGCGTGGCCAGTATAACCAATCTGACCGGTATTGAGATTTGGAATAATGACACAGCGCAGCCCGGTTTTTATATTGCTGACATAAGGCTGGTCGCCAATCCGCCGCCCGCCACTGTCCACGTGAGTGTCAACGCCACGAATCGGCTGCGCACGGTGGACGCTCGTTTGTTCGGTGTCAACACGGCGGCCTGGGACGGTTATCTGGACACCCCCAACACCATCTCCCTTCTCACGGAGATGGGCAATCAGGCCCTGCGCTGGCCCGGCGGCAGTTGGGGCGACATTTATTTCATGACCAACGAACCCCAGGGTTGGGGCTCGCGCACCACCAACTTTATTCATGTAGCCACCAACACCGGCGCGCAGGTGTTCTTTATCGTCAATTACGGCAGCGGCACCCCCCAGCAGGCGGCTGACTGGGCGCGGTTTTGCAACCTCACCAACCATTGTTACGTCAAATACTGGGAGGTGGGCAATGAGGTCGGCGGCAGTTGGGAAGAAGACGACAACACCAATTCACCCTATTTGCCCCATGATCCCTGGACTTACGCCCAGCGTTTCACCAGTTATTACAACCAGATGAAGGCCGTTGACCGGACCATCAAAATCGGGGCCGTGGCCGACACCACCGAGGATGGCACGGCGAACTACACCAATCATCCGGTGGTCAATCCGGTTACTGGTGTGACGCACAATGGTTGGACGCCGGTGATGCTGACGTATATGCGCAGCAACAATGTGACGCCGGATTTTCTGATTTGCCACGACTACGCGCCGGGCGATGGCGACACCTATAATCTGCTTTGGACCAAGACGTGGGCGGGCAATGCGGCCGGCCTGCGCCAGATGTTGAATGACTATCTCGGAAGCACGGTAGCCACCAATGTTGAGCTAAACGGCACCGAATTTGGCCCGGAAGGTGACAAACAGTGGATCAGTTTGGTGGGCGGATTATTTTACGCCGACATGATCGGGCAAATCCTGCAAACGGAATTCAACACGCTGCTCTGGTGGGATCTGCGCAACGGCCAGAGCGTTGTGGCGAATTCCGACAATGCCTTGTATGGCTGGCGCACCAACAGTTCCGGCAGTTATATCACCGACGGGGGCTGTGTGAACGGCATTGCTGCGCCCCCCAACCTTTACCCGAGCTTCTACTGCATGAAGCTGATGCAATATTTCGCGCGCGGCGGTGACAAAGTCGTTACGGTGACCAACGATTATCCGCTTCTCGGCACCTACGCCGTGCTTCGCACAAACGGGTCTTTGACCATGCTGGTGGTCAATAAAAGCTCCTACGCCAACCTCAGTACCGTCATCAGCCTTGCCGGTTACGTGCCGTCCGCCAACGCGACTGTTTACTCGTATGGCATCCCGCAGGACGACGCGGCGGCCACCGGCATCGGGTCACCAGACATTGCGCAGACAAATTTCCCCGTCGCCGGGGCGAACTTCAACTACACTTTCACGCCCTATTCGGCCACGGTGCTCGCGCTCGCGCCGGCGCCGCCATTACTTGTCGTGCCGGCGGCGGCGCTGCCACCCGGCCAGTTCGTCTTCCAGTTGCAGGGCCTGCCGGGGGTGCCGTACGTGACGCAGATGTCCACCAATTTAACCTCGACCAATTGGATTGCGATTTCCACCAATACGCCGGCCAGTGGCACGGTCACCTTCACCAATGCAAAATCATCCGGCACACAGTTTTATCGTGCGGTTTGGCGCCCATAAGCACCGTGGACGGCAGGGTCGTATAGTGGGCGCTGTTGTTCGATTGCAGGTCGCTGGCTTCGCGAATACAGTATCCCACGATGAAGCCAGAAGGCATGGTTTACTTAGTCGGCGCGGGACCGGGCGACACCGGGTTGCTCACGCTGCGCGCGACGGAGTTGCTCGAGCGCGCGGACGTGGTGGTCTATGACGCGCTGGTCAATCCCGAAGTCTTGCGCCTGGCGCCGAAGTCGGCCGAACTCATCGGCAGTGGCCAACACGCAACCGCACCTGCCCTCTCGGCAGGCGACCTGAACCGGTTGCTCATTGCCAGGGCGCGCACAGGCAAGACGGTTGTGCGGCTCATCGGTGGTGACCCCTATTTCTTCGGCAGCGGTGGCGAGGAGGCGGAGCAACTGGCCGACGCGGGCGTGCCGTTCGAGGTCGTGCCGGGAGTTTCATCCCTCGTGGCGGCGCCCAATTACGCGGGCGTTCCACTGACTCATCGCGAGTTTGCCTCTCAGCTTACGCTGCTCGCCGACCGCCAGAACCCGTCGGAAGCTGCCTCCGGCACCGATTGGGCGCGAGTGGCGAAAAGCCCGGGGACCAAAGTTGTCACGCTGGGCGCGGACCGCATTGGACCGATCGCCGAAATACTCGTTGGCCACGGCCTGGCGGCGGATACGCCGGTGGCGATAGTCGCCGGCGGCGCCACTGGCCGCCAGCAGTCAATCGAGGGCACGCTGGCCACCATTGCCGGCGTCGCCGCCGAGGCAAAGATTGGCTCGCCGGCAATGGCCGTCATTGGCAACGTGGTGAAGCTGCGAGCCAAGCTGAATTGGTTCGAGCGGCGGCGGCTCTTCGGGCAACGCATCGTCGTCACCCGCGCCCGCGAGCAGGCGGGCCAGCTTTCACGCCGGTTGCGGGAGCACGGCGCCGAGGTGCTGGAGGTTCCCACGATCAAGCTGGAGCCGCCCACCCGCCGTCAGGACCTGGTGGACGCGCTGCTGTCGCTCAACAGTTATGATTGGCTCGTGTTTACCAGCCCGAACGGCGTCAGCCAGTTCTTCGAGTATTTCTTCAAGCAGTTCCACGATATGCGCGACCTCGGCGGCGCGCGCATTGCCGCAGTCGGCCCGGCCACGGCGAGCAAGCTCAAGGAACTGCACCTGGAAGTGGACCTCATGCCCGACGAAGCGCTGGCCTCGGAAATCGCGGCGGCCTTCGCCCGGTTCGAGACCATCGAGAACCTGAAGATTTGCCTGTTGCGCGCGGAAGTGGCCAACCGGGAGTTGCCCGAGGCCCTCGAGGCCCTGGGCGCCATTGTGGATGACGTTGCCTGTTACCAAACCGTGCCCGAAACGGAAGACGCGACCGGGGCGGCGGCCCGCCTGCTGGAAAGCGGGGCGGATTGGGTGGCCTTTACGAGCGGTTCGACCGTGGAAAACTTCCACGCCCGATTCAACCTGCCTGCGTTGCTGAGCAAGTTCCCGCAGTTCAAAACGGCCACCATCGGTCCCGAGACTTCCAAAGCCCTGGCGGCGCTGGGGTTGAAGCCGGCCCTCGAAGCCAAACAACACACCCTCGACGGGCTGGTTGAGGCGCTGGCCGCCACGCGCCCCGCTATCCCTTGAACCATCGGGAGCGCCGGAGTTTCACGCCGCGCCCCTGAGATCTCGCCCGAACAAAACGCCGCCGGGATTGTCCATATAGCATCCGCTAAAGCATCGCCTGGCGGCGTTAAGGCGCGCTGCCTAAGTCAAACTTGCATCGCGTATTCCTGCCGGGCAAAACTAAGCAAACAAGTCAATGCGAAGGTTATCGTCGTGGATCAAATTCAATCCGCGCAGCCGCAGCCGGCCCCGGCTTCGGCTCCTGTTCGCTTTGGCCGTCCTGTTGCTCTGGTCCGCGCCGTCAGGTCTCCGCGCCGCGAGCTTTACGGCCACGCTGGACCGCGAAACCGTCACCGTCGGCGAGACCGCGACCCTGACGCTCAGATTTGAAGGCGGCGAGCCTAAGTCGGTTCCCAGTCCTCCAGCGCTTCCCAATCTGCAAATCGCCGGCGAAGGGAGTTCCCGGAACATCAGCATCAACAACGGCCAGGTCTCGGCCAGCATCGTGCAGAACTATGCTCTCACCCCCACCCAGCCGGGTGAGTTCATTATCCCAGCCCTGAAAGCCGAAATAGAGGGGCAGGTCCTCACGACGACGCCGTTGAAATTGACCGCCGTGAAAGCTGGCTCCTCCGCGGCCAATGGCGCCGGGGAGAAACTGGCCTTCTTCAAACTGGTTGTGCCAAAGAAAGAGGTCTATGTGGGCGAGATGCTCGCGGTTGAGTTTCAGGTCTATGTTCGCGAAGGGGTCGCCAATGCCGAGAACATCCTGCGATGGTTTGATCAGTTTGGCGGGTGCCCCTTGCAGGCCGAGGGCGTGAGCACCTTCAAAACTGCCCATGCGCGATGGCGGCAAGGGCGGGTTGGCAATGCCACCTACAACGTCGCCACTTTGGTAACTTCGCTGTCCCCCGTCAAAACGGGAACGTTGACCATTGAGTCCATGGATATGAATCTCACGCTGCAACTTCCCACGGGCAATCGCCGGAGGGACATGTTTGATCCCTTCGGCATGTTCCAGCAGTACGAAGAACGGAAAGTGGCATTGAAGGCGGAACCCGAAACGCTCACCGTGCTCCCGCTGCCCAAGGAAAACGTCCCAGCCAATTTCAACGGCGCGGTGGGTAGTTTCTCGATGACGGTCAGCGCGGGGCCAACCAACGTCGCCGCCGGCGACCCGGTTACCGTCAGAATCCAAATCTCGGGCCGCGGCGCGTTCGACTCGCTCGCCTTGCCTGAGCAGAACGCCTGGCGCGATTTCAAGACCTACCCGCCGACCACCAAAGTGGAGACGACCGACGCGCTCGGCCTGCAAGGCGCCAAGACGTTCGAGCAGGTGGTCGTGCCGCAGAGCCAAGACATCAGAGCATTGCCGCCCGTCTCGTTCAGCTTCTTTGACCCTGACCAAAAGAGCTATCGCACGCTCACCCAGCCGGCCATCCCCTTGGTCGTGCGACCGGGCGGCTCCGCCCCGGCGCCGACGGTGGCGGCCGCCACCCGCACCGCGCCGGACAATCCGCCGCCGGCGCAAGACATCGTCCACATCAAACCGCGTCTGGGAACCGTGGCGCAGATCGGTCCGCCGCTGGTGCAACAGCCTTGGTTCCTGGCGCTCCAGGCCGTGCCCGTGCTCGCTTGGCTGTCGGCGGTCGTTTGGCGCCGCCGCGCTGAGATGCTCGCCAACAACCCCCGCCTCCGCCGCCGGCGGCAGGTCGCTCAACTCATCCGCCGGGGCCTCCTCGAGTTACGGCAACTCGCCTCCAACAACAAATCCGACGACTTCTTTGCGGCCTTGGTCCGCCTCCTGCAGGAGCAACTGGGCGAGCGTCTCGACCTGCCGGCCTCCGCCATCACGGAAGCCGTCATCGAAGAACACCTCCGCCCCCGTGGCGTGCCCGAAACCACCCTCGCTTCCTTGCGCGAGCTGTTTCAAACCTGCAATCTCGCCCGCTATGCGCCGATTAAAACCAGTCAGGAATTGGCCGCGATTATTCCTAAGTTCGAGGCCATCCTCCGCGAACTGCAAAGGCTTAAGCTGTGAGACGATCCATGACGCCTGCAATCCAGCAGAGCAGGGTGAGCCGGTGCGCGTCGGTGCTGGCGGGGTTCCTGAGGCGAGGCCGGGCTGCCGGCGACGCCGTTCTGCTGCTCGCCTGGGTCGCAGTCGTCTTGTTCCCGGCGCAATCACCAGCCGCCGTCTCCGCCGCCGCCTTTGAATCAGCCAACAAGCTCTACGAAGAAGGCAAATTCACCGACGCCGCCTCCGCCTACGAAAAACTGGCTCGGTCCGGCGAGACTTCCGCCGCCCTCTACTTCAATCTCGGCAACGCGTTCTTCAAGTCCGGCCAGATTGGCCGCGCCGTTGCCGCCTACCGGACGGCTGAGCAAATCACCCCGCGCGACCCGGACCTGCGCGCCAATTTGCAGTTTGCGCGCAACCAAGCGCAAGGTCCCACGCTGTCGCCTGGCCGCTGGCAGCGCTGGCTCGGGCGGCTGACCCTGAACGAATGGACGCTGCTGGCCGCGGTCGCGGTTTGGCTTTGGCTGCTCCTGTTGGCCGTGCGGCAATGGCGGCCGGCGCTCAAACCCGCCCTGCGAACTTATGTCCTCTCCCTGGCCATACTCGCCGGATTGTTGTGCGCCTGCGTTGCCGCCACCCTGCGCGAGACCCGCTTCACTCGCACTGCCATTGTCATCACCGCCGACGCGGTCGTGCGCTATGGTCCGCTGGCAGAATCACCCACCGCCTTCACCGTCCATGATGGCGCTGAGTTGCGGGTCCTGGACCAAAAGGACGAATGGCTTCAGGTCAGTGCCGGTCCTCGCAGAGTCGGCTGGCTCCGCCGCGACCAGACCCTGGTCTCCGGTCGCTGACTGCGGTTGCGACAACCCGTACCTTTGGCAGGTGCGCTTTCTTCTAACCGGCTTAGCCCATCCGAGCAACGAGCGTCTGGCCCGCCTCGACCATTACTGGCCGTCTCAAAGAAACCACCACCATCCCCGCCTTGAAGCTGAGCGCGCTTCGAATCGCCTTGCCCCCGCACTCCACTTTCATCTGCTTGGGCGCGGCAGTCGGACTCAGTGTGATCTCCCTCACCGCCAGTCGCCCTTCCCGGACGCTTATCTCGTTCTGCTGCGCCGCCCCTTCCCGCGACTGGCGCAGGCTGCCCCACCCCTCCGGCCCGGCGAAGAAGCCCTTAAAGTTCTCCGGCGTGTGGCGGGGAGTAACGCGCAGCGCCTGACGCGGTCCGTCATATTCCCAGCCCGATAGCGCCAGCAGCAACGACCACGAAGACATCGCGCGGGCATAGTGGCCGCCGCACTCGATTTCATTCCAAGGATTGCGCGCGATCGGCGGGCGCGGGATGCCGTCGTAGCGGTCGCGCGCGGCCTTTACGATGGCGAACCCTTCCTCGATCAGTCCCTCATAAATCATGTGCCCCGCCGCCTGGTACTCGATGCCGGTCCAGACTTCATCCGAGTAAAGCAGCACGTTGGCGGGCCGGCCCCCTTTGGGCCACGTGCAGACGATCAGGCCCTTGTCTTTCGCCCCCGCAAACGCCCGCGGCGCGTGCGGCCAGCCCGTCAGGTCCGACTTGAAATTGTATCTGAACACGGCGTGCAACGCGGACACCACCATCTCTTTTGGCAGGAGGTAGCCCAAGCCAAGCTGGTGCGCCCACCACTGGCCCAGAAGCTGGTCGGCCATGCAACCAGGCCCGACTTCCCCCTGGCGTTTCATGTAGTCGGGTAAGTGCTGTTGGAAATACTCCCCGTTCCAGCACAGCTCCACGAGCTGCTTCTGGCCCTTCTCGAAAATGCCTTGGAACCGGTCCGCCGCCGCCCCCTCCCCCACGCGCCGGCCCCACTCCTCCCCCGCTCGCAGCGCGGCCAGATAATAGCCGCCGATGAACGTCGTGACGCCGTGCAGCGCCTCGTCGTAAGTGTTCCACTGGTCGTCCTGCAAAACACCCGCGGGCTGCCCGCCGGCGGTCTTCGCGTCGCGGCCAATCAGGTATTCGACCGCCCGCTTGATGTGCGGCCAGTATTCCTTGAGGAAGGCGTCATCCGGCTGATTGAGCGCCTCGCGATAGGCCTTGAGAATGCAGCTTGCATGGCCGTCGGCAAAAGGGTGCTCGCCCGTCGGCCGCGGCGGCGACGGCACCTCCGTCCGGTTGTTGACCCCGCCGTCCGGGCGCTGCTGATGCTTGAAGTCAATCCGGCGCATCTCCTTTTCCAGCGCCGGGAACAGGCGCGACAGCGACTGCTCATAACCCCAAACATGCGTGCAGGTCGGGTCACAACAGCCGTTCGAGCCTTCCCAGCCATAGACATCCCCGTCCGCAATGCGGAACACCACTCCGACGTGCCGCAGGATCGCGGCATTGGCCGCGACGCAATCGAGCAGCCAATACGGCAGCGTGCTGTCGTAGAAGGTCTGGCGGAACTGTTCCGTCCGACCGCGCAACGCGGCGAAGTTCGTCACGGCCTCGCGCAGGACGGCCCGGGCGTCGGGCCATTGGGTCGCGTAATGGCAACCCATCCAGGCATGGTTGGCGCTGTATTTGTTCGGATAATGCCAGGCGAGGAGGAAGGGAACTTCGATGCTCTTTCCCGCAGGAACAGAAACAGTTGCCGCGACCGCGCCATAGACCGTGCGGCCGATCGGGGTCGGCGTGTTAGACTCGCCGCGGTCCAGCGAAGTGAACCGGCCATGAGCGGCGAATAGCTCCCAAGTCTCGTTCCAATCATCAAAGGGCGAGAGTATTGTAACCTCACCGGCGAGTGCCGTCAGCGCCAGCGTGCCGAACCCAGGCGCTTTGGGATGCTGGCGTCCGCCCGAGCCCGTGTAACTCGCCCCCACCAGCGCGCAGACGAACGTGTAGGCAGGCTGGCGCTGGTGGCTGATTCCCGCCCGTGTCGGCTCCAGCACTGCTCCCGCCGCCACCACCATCTTACCTTTGCCGACAGGCCGCGCCAGCAAAGTGGTGCCATCGGGCGCCTTTGATCGAGTCGCGCCAGGCTGTAACACCAGGTTCTCAAACCGCACCGCCTTCCTGCCCCCGCCCGCGTCGCCCGCCGCGCGAATGCCGCTGAACCGCGCTGGCAGCAACCCTTCGAGCAACTCCACCAGCGCCCGGTTCCCCGGCATATCGGAGAACTCGATCTGATCCACATTGATATGCCCCCAGCCGCCTTGCTGCTCATCCACGATCTCGATGTGCGCCGTCTGGCCCTCGAATTCATGCACATCCCACATCGCCGGCTCAAGCTTCTCATCGTCTTTGCCCGAAGTCGCGCGCGCAACCTTCCCGTCCAGCACCAGCCGGATTTGCGTGTTCGCGTGATGCCCGCCCCCCACCAGAAACCGGATGAACCGGCGCTCGATGGTGAACGGCTGGCTGATAAGCCGGCCCGTCGCGTCATCCCCGCCCACAAAACTGTTCACCAGGCCCTGGCCCAAAAAGCCGGATACCGGGTTCTGGTTCGGCAACGTGCCGTGGGCCGGTTCTTTGCCAAACGCTTCTCCTTCGACCTTCCACTTGTCGTAGCCGTGCTCGAAATCCTCGAACACGATGTCTGGCCGCTGAACCGCCTCGGCGACCGGTTTGCCGCCGGTCCACGACGCATAAGCCTCCAGCAACGGCATCGTCCTGCCGCAGAAGAGCAGCGTCGCGCCCGCCTGCACCGCTTCCTGCGCTGCGCGCAGCAGCGGCTCCGGCGTGTCCGACCCCGCTTCCTCCAGCCAGATGACGGTATGCGTCGGATCGCTCAGTTTATCCGCGCGCGGCGGCGGGTCGCCCAGCACCTCGACCGTGAGGTTCTTGGGCCGGTCCGGCGGCGGCTCGTGCAAAGCTTTCAGGTTGGCGCCCGTCCAGACGGTCACCGGCTTGTCCAGTGTCGGCTCGCCTCCGGCCTCCGCTCGCATGAACAATCCGCCCGCCCCGGGCAGATTCAAGAGATCGTAGCCGCCGACGGCAGTCGGCGCTGATCTACCCACGGCCCCGCCTTCCCGCAACACCTCATTCACGTTGCTCCCGAAACAGGGGTTCGTTGCCCCGTTGTTCTCCCCCGCGGCGTCGTAGCCGACCGGATTCTGCATCAGGGCCGCCAGCGACACCGTTTGCTTCTGCTTCGTCGGGTTCTTGACCCGAAACACGAACGCCGCCAGCGGCATCGAGGAAAACCGCGCATCGAGCGGCGCAAACGGGCTGAACGCCGTCAGTTCAACCTCGACCGGCAGGTCCGCGTCCCGGAAGCGCAGCACGGCCACCGGGTATTCGCCCGTCATCTCGATCTGCCTGACACGCGGCCAGTCCGGCCCGCCGGTGGTTTGCAGCAACTTCGTCGTGGCCCCCGCCCGGATCAGAAAGTGCAACGGCACCTGGCCGTCCCGCAACGTGTTGAAAAGCTGCCACGTGGTCAGTTGGCCATCGGCCCCGATCTCAAAATTGCCCGTGCCGATCCCGCCCAGGTGCATCCGGGC
>Ga0181521_10004744_pt1 | contig 15384 bp, 13 predicted proteins | sample PEATcosm2014_Bin_32_FD_119764 | JGI IMG/M metagenome (GOLD analysis project Ga0181521, IMG submission 119764) | Peatland microbial communities from MTU Mesocosm Facility, Houghton, MI, USA - PEATcosm2014_Bin02_60_metaG | ecosystem: Environmental > Terrestrial > Soil > Wetlands > Peat | place...
CCGCCATCGCCGCCCTGAGCGATGACTCGCACGTCGGTGCGGCCCTTGACCTTCATGGCGGCCGCAATGCCGGCCGCGACTGCCGCGGCGTTTCCGAACAGCGAGTGGATCCACGGAATCTGCCAAGAGGTCTCGGGGTACGGGGTCGAGAACACCTCGAGGCAGCCGGTGGCGTTGGCCGCGATCACCTGATTGTTGGCGGCGCGCATCGCGGCATCGATCGCATAACGCGCCCCGAGCGCCTCGCCGCAACCCTGGCAGGCGCGGTGCCCGGAGTTCAACGAGTTCGTACGCCGCATGTTGGCCTGGACGGCGCGCTGGTCTTCGCCGAGCAGCCGGTTGCCGACAGTGAAGGTCCCGGTCTGGTAGAACTTGATGGGTTGCATTTCCATGGCGGCCTGACTCACGCGATCGAAGCGCCGACGAGGCCGATGTCGCGCAGGATGTTCTCGGCAATGGGTCCGGAACGGCGGCTGCGCCGCTCGCGCTCCAGTACCCGGTTCACGACGTCCCAGTTCAGGTCCAGAAAGCTGACCGGCTCCAACGCGTCATCGCCGGCCTTGCGGAATAGCTCGTGCAGCGAGGTCTTCAGGATCGAACGGCCGCCGAGACCTGCGATCACCGTATACCCAAGCAGCTGCAAGCCCGAGAGCGCTATCCGGACATCGGTCGAAAGGATGCCGCCCAGGCCCACGGCGAGGGACTTCTCCAGCACCACGACCCGCTTCGCGCTCTGCAACGCGTCGCGGATTGCCGCCAGCGGAGAAGGGCGGAACGAGCAGATGCCGAGCGCGCCGATCCGGACGCCGTCGTCGCGCAACTCATCGATCACGTCCTTGATCGTGCCGAGTACCGAACCCATCGCGACGACGATAGTTTCCGCATCCTGTGTGCGGTACGGGTGTACGAGCCCGCCCGAATTGCGTCCGAACACGCTCTGAAACTCCGTGGCCAGGATCGGGATCAACTCCAGGGCTTGCAACTGCTTGGCATGCGCAAGGTAGCGCACCTCCATGAACGCCTCCGGCCCCACCATCGCGCCGATCGAAACCGGCTGCGCCGGATCGAGTACCTGCCGCGGCTCATAGGCCGGCAGATACGCATCCACCTGCGCCTGGGTCGGTATGTCCACCCGCTCGTAGGCATGTGTCAGAATGAATCCGTCCATGCACACCATCGCCGGCAGCGACAGCTCTTCGGCCAATCGGAAGGCGAGAATATGCAGGTCGAGGGCCTCTTGATTGGTTTCCGCGAACAGCTGAATCCAGCCCGAGTCGCGCATCGACAGGCTGTCGCTATGATCGTTCCAGATGTTGATCGGAGCGCCGATCGCTCGGTTTGCCACGGTCATCACGATCGGCAGCCCCAGGCCGGACGCATTATAGACCGCCTCAGCCATGAACAGCAGGCCTTGGCTGGCGGTCGCCGTGTAGCTGCGGGCGCCGGCGGCCGACGCACCAATCGACACCGACATCGCGGCGAATTCCGATTCGACGTTGATGAATTCGCAGCGCTGCAGCTCGCCGCTCTTCACCATCTCGCCCAATCCCTCGACGATGTGAGTCTGCGGCGAAATCGGGTAGGCGCAAATCACCTCCGGCCGGCATAGGCCGACCGCTTCGGCGACGGCCTTTGAGCCTTCGGTCTGCTTAAGCATGCGTCGCCTCGTAGGCGGCAGTCGCGGCGGCGATGTTGCCCTGCGCCACCTTGCCGGAAAACTTGTCATTGATTGCGCCCGCCACGGCGGCCAGGGAGATCACGCCACTAAGGGCTGCGAAGCTCCCCAGCAGCGCGGCGTTGGGCAGGGGCCGGCCCACGTGCTTCAGCGCGAGTTCGGTCGCCGCCACGGTGCGCAGCCGTTCGGCCCACAAACCGCTCGCAAACTCGCCCAGCCCGAGCTCGGCGAAGCTACGGCTGGTGTTGATCAGAATGTAGCCGTCCGGGTCCAGACCGGCGAAGACGTCGACTTGGTGCAGCAGCGTCGGATCCTGGATGATCAGCGCGTCGGGCTTGATGATCGGCTCCCGCAGCCGGATCTCTTTGTCGTCGATCCGACAGAACGCGACGACCGGCGCTCCGGTGCGTTCGGATCCAAAGCTCGGAAACGCCTGCGAGTAGCGCCGCTCGAGGAACGCGGCGATCGACAGCATTTCTGCGGCCGTGACGACGCCCTGCCCACCCCGCCCGTGGATGCGAACTTGGAACACGGACCCCCCTTCAAGTAGCATAAAACCGCTCAGTTTGAACTATCAAACCAGCACGAACATCATCAACCTGACGAGATATGTCGCAATACGTAATACCCGACGTCCGACTTCGCGGCGCCTGCTGAAGCTCGAAGCGCATGATTTGGATCCTGAACATCGCAAGTGCTGCGCGCCTGGCCGGGATTACGGCGACAATTCTGCTGTTGGTACCACATTTGGGGCTAATACAACAGATGCTGGTATCGCGCGTCGCTGAAGTTGGCTGGGGCGTTATTTGCGCGATGGTGGTTGTTCGGCTCAGGGGATTGGCTACGAGTTACCGATCATAAGGCTTCACGCCCATTAATGCCGACTACGGTGCGGGGCTGGGCACGGGATTCATACCAAGGTGGATCAGCAGGATCTGAAGGCGGGTGACGTACAGGCTACTCCGTCGAGACAACTCATATTGATTAATCAACAGTGCTTCAATCTTCAATCAGGAGAATCCCATGAGTAAACGGTTCAAGGTTTCTTGCACAACGGTCGGCATATGTGCCTTGGTGCTGTCAACGGTCATGAGCGTCGCATCGGCGAAGGATTCCTCACCGACCACGCGGCCCGAGATCGTGAAACGGATGCAGCGATTCGATCAGCTCGATTTTGACGCCTTTAGCAAGCAGGATTGGACCTTGTTCAATGAGATCCACTGTCCGGACGTCGCGGTAACATTTCCAGATGGACACGTGACTCACGGCATTAAAAAGCACCAGGAAGACATTGCCGGCATGTTCGTCTCGACGCCGGACATGAGAGTCTCCTCGCATCCGATCAGTTTTGGCGCAGAAACGTGGGCGTCACTGACGCCCGAGCACCGCACATCCGCCGACACGCTCAAGGCGGGTGAATGGACAGCGACCGTCGGTGTTCTGGAAGCGACGTTTACCAAACCGATGAGCTTCGGTGACAAAACGATCGCGCCCAACGGAAAGAAATTGAAATTACAAATGGTCACGGTGACTCATTGGAAGAACGGCTGCATCGCGGAGGAGCTTTTGTTCTGGGACAACGCCGCCTATATGCAGCAGCTCGGAATTCAGCCGTAATCGAATGATCGACACGTTAGGTGTCATGACATCGCTCCTTGAGGCATGGCTGACGCATTGCCCGTGACGCTGCCCAGCTTCTCGAAGCTGATCAGGCGGAACATGCACTGCATGTGATTATTGGAATTGCGGCGCCCGCCGGAGTGCTGCGGGTGGCCGCCGACTCATTCAGTAGCCGACGGTGAATCTCTGCCGGGTGTGCGCCGGTTGCTCCAACTCGTCGATCATCGCCGCCGCAAAATCCTGCACCGATATCGAGCTTTTGCCCGCGGCGTCGAGCAATAGTTTGTCGGCGCCCAGCCGAAATTTGCCTGTCCGTATACCCGGGTGCAGGTTTGCCGAAGGGGCGAGGTAGGACCATTCCAGCGTGGGCTCCTTGCGCAATTGCTCCAACGCCTCCGCCGTAGCCAGCGAACCGGGTTTGATGGCGGCGGGAAAAGCGGGTGCGTCGACAACACGGACGCCCGGGCTCGTCTCTAACCCACCGGCGCCGCCCACCCATAGCACGCACACAATATTCGCCTTCTTGATGGCCGCAATGATCGAGGCTGTTCCCCTGACTTGATCGTCATACAGGTTGGGATCCTTCCAGCCGGGATTGAATGCGCTGATCAGCACGGCGTTACCGGCTATGAGAGATGCGAGTGCGCCGAAATCATAAATGTCGCCGGCTTTTGCGATGAGTTGGGCATTTTTTTCAAGCTTGCCCGTGTCGCGCACGATCGCAGTGACCGAATGCCCTCGCTCGAGGGCTTCCTTCAATATCGCCGAACCGACAAAGCCAGTCGCACCCAGCAATGCAATCTTCATAGTTCTTCCAACGAGCCCCGGTCGCCGATTGAAGCTCGTGCCGTTGGTCCTATAGCTTTACGCGTTCTTCTCGCAGGATCATAGTGCTGCTCGCGACGGTGGATTATGAAGTTAACCATTGGAGATAGCGTATGAGTATGCAAAAAGCGCCGGACGCCAAGGTGCAAATCATCAAGAATGGTCCGTACATGGTCACCGGCGGCTTGCCGCTGAAAAAACAAACCATAGGCACGAATTCCGCGGGCGAATCAGTCAAATGGATCGAGGGCCAGTCATATCCGGCACAAGCCACGTATGCACTGTGCCGCTGCGGACAAAGCGCGAAGAAGCCATTCTGCGACGGCTCACATGCCAAAGTGGGATTCGATGGCACCGAAACAGCCAGCCGCGAAACGTATCAAAAGCAGGCCGAGGTCACGCAAGGTCCCACCCTATCGCTGGCGGACGTGAAGCAGTTGTGCGCTTTTGCGCGCTTCTGCGACCCAAACGGACAGGTGTGGAATCTAGTGACTGAAACGGACAACCCGAGTGCCAAGAGATATTTCGTGCGACAGGTTGGCGAGTGTCCGTCGGGGAGATTGGTTGCCTGGGACAATTCGACCGGAAAGTCGATCGAACCGAAGTATGATTCATCGATAGGGCTCACCGAAGATCCCGCGAATCAGTGTGCGGGACCCGTGTGGTTGAGGGGTGGTGTTCAGGTGATCGGTTCGGATGGGTTTCACTACGAGGTGCGCGATCGCGTCACCCTGTGCCGATGCGGTGCGTCGCAAAACAAGCCGTTTTGCGACGGCACGCATGCGTCAATCAAATTCAAGGGCGAATCGTGAATCTGGGATGACAAATGCACTTTTGTCGGCTGACTGGACTCATTTGCGAACAGCACCGTGAGTCCTTCGGCAATCGTCGGATGCGTCAGGATGGCGTCGCGCAATGCCGTGTAGGGGACCCCGCCAACATTGCGGTTTGAACGACGGCGATAATTTCGCCCGCTCCTTCGCCCACGGCGGTAAAGCCTAGAATGTGGTCGCTGTGCGCGGCCGAAATCCAAAGCCCAAGTATCTTCGCCTATTCGAACACCGCTTAATCGCGGCCGCTCGCTGCGGCTGCTGTCGTTTGGAACCGTTAAGAATAGTGGGGTCAAATGGCCCTTCTCGGGCGTTCACAAGCGGAAACTATGGCGCTGCGGCCTCAGCACGGCTGTTGCAAGGTAAAGTGCCCGCTGACTCCGGTAGCGGCCCCACAGTTTTTAACGGTTCCAAACGACAATGCATGCACTCGTCAGATCTGCCCATCGACCACAGTTCGGTAGCGGGCCACGGGATAGCGGATGAATCGATTAGGCTCCTCGGGATCGTACAGAACCGTGATCACGATCTCGTCCCCATGCGGAGCCGCGCTGAGTGAAGATCCCCTGATGCGGCTCCCGGCCGCGTCCGTATAATCGGCTATCCACGATTGGCGAAAGATTATCACCGCACCACAGGCCGGGATGCCGCACGCGAGGAGCCTCCGTTCCTCCCGCCGCAGGCGCCGTCGAGGCAATTCGGTCAACCCAGCGATAGCTGCGACGGCGACGCTCGGCCATAACATCCAAACTTGCGCCTGCGGGTGGCGCAGGAAGTCGGCGAGACCGTAAAATACGAAGGACATTAATCCCTGCGGCATCTGCACCGGCACCGTGCGTGAGTACAAAAAGCCGAGCATGTAGCTGATCACAGCAAGCAGCGCGAGAAAGACCAGGCGTGGAAGTGCCCATAAGAGCCGAACGCCCAAGGGGGCGCTTTTGACCTGGCGAGGCAGAGGAATGTCGAGCTCCGGCGGCACGCGCCATTGCTCTTTAGCCTCCCGACGCTTCTCTGCGGCCGCACGGAACAGCTCCTCGAGCGGCACGCCGCGGTTCTTCTGCTGCTTCGCGATCCCCCAGACGAGGGACCCGAATATGTACGCCGCTGCGATCGCACCGAAGATTATGAGACCCTTGACCATTAGTTGAAGCAGTTCGCGAGGTTCATGAGGTCCCTAATTTCTTGGACGTCCGCAATTCGGCCTGAAAAGCGGGCTATGTTTAGAAGGCCTAGAGTTATCCACAAGCGTGGCACCATTTCACATGAATCTTCTTCCCATACCCGAATGGGAAAACGCCAGCCGATGCGTTGGTCGGCCAACGGCGCGCACTTGCTTCTACAAGTTCGTTGCGCGGTACTCGATCATCGACTGGAGGGCGCTCTTTCGGGAATGGTTCCCTCGCTTCCGGGCAACCCCGCCGATCACTTCCGCCCTAGCGGCTTAAAGTGCTTTACCCCCAACATCGTTCCACGTCCGTCTCGCTCCCGGCGCGCCCGTTCGAGCCACTCGAAGGCGGCATCGGCCTGCCTGCGGCTCGCATACACCACGGCGATCCCCGAGCTCATCTAATGAGCGGGCGGATTCGTTCCCGCCGGTTTTGTTCCACCGTTGACAGGCGGCTTCCCCTCAACAGGACAATTGCTGGCTAGCCCCTTTCCATCAATGATGAGGCTCGCACATACCTCTGCACACAATTCAGGAGTTTTCGGGCCCGGTGGGTTTCCGAAAACCGAACCGTCACGAGCCAGGCATTGGCACTTGCAATCAGCAGCTCTTGCGTCGCTAATACCCAAATATAGCAAAAGAATTATTGTCGAAACTGCCGAGAAATATTTCATTGTTTCCCCCAGACGCGCGTAAGTCACCCGGAGCTTGCCCCAACAGACTATAGCTTGAAATCAGGGCAGATTCCCAAAACTTCCCCAAACAAACAAAGTCTTGGTGCCAAGTTCGTTGTCCTACGTTGTCCGACGTAGTCTTAGAATCTTAGAATGGAGCGGGCGATGGGAATCGAACCCACAGGATAAATGCAAAACTTCCAGCAAATCCCATAGTTGTGGAAGTGACGGACCAGCACGTGCGATCAGCGTGTGAAAAATAGCTCGACTCTAAATCCGCGCAACGCTTCACATATTAACGCCCGGCCCTCCAATCCTGCCTTCAGCTTGCGGATCGGAAGCGCACCGATTGACACATTCAGGCATTCAGGCAACCCGCCCCCTACGAGATGGCGGTGCTCGAAGCCCTGCGCGAGCAGCTGCGCTGCAAGGAAATCTGGGTCGTCGGCGCCAATCGTTATCGCAACTCGGATGAGGATCTACCGGCAGATTTGGAGACGAATCTCGACGAACACTACGAGGCATTGAATCTGCCGCTCGATGCAGATCGTTTCATCACCCAGCTAGGGGCGCCAGTGCCACGAACTACTAGAGTCGACACAGGATTTCAGGGACAATGCCATGTCTGCGAAATGATACTGGCGATAATTGGAAGGGACAGCGTTACGAGCGAAGTTCCGATGCCGATTTTACGAAGGCGGGCAGCCCCGTTCTTTACGAACACACAAATTGCAAGAACCAGAAGGCCGATCGGCAAATCGACTATCCAGCACCCCACTACACCCAGAGTGACAACGCCCGATGAATCTCCGCAGATTGGAGGGAAGGCGGTGGACCACACCACGATAACGCCCCACACTACTGCTGGAAAGGCAAAGACGAGCGCAGCGATTTGGAACAGTATTCCCATGCCCCTCGGTTTGTTCCCGGCGGGCGGCGCCGAAATCGGTCCAATACCATTTTCCACGCGTAGGTCATCCTTCTTTGCCGATGATCGCGAACCACAAACCTCGCGATACCAGTGTCACAATCTCACAGAGCCGACAATCAGCTCAAGACGGTGGATCCTTCAGAGTATTGATCGGTTTCGATATGACGAGTGCGGCCAGTGAAAGTATTGCGGCTTTCGGCACTCCATTGGTGCCGCCGGCCGAGACGTAAAGATTGACGTACTTTCCCTTTGCGCGGAAAAATATGCTCTGTCGGTGACCATATGTATTGCTCGTATAAATGGCTGCTTCGCCAAGTCCTGGAATTCGCTCCTCATTGGGACCCGGGGACGCGAAGCGTGCATCGGCAACGGTCTTAATGATGCCGACGTAATCGGAGGAATCTGCATCGACGACGTTTGGCACGTTTGCTTCACCTGTTGCGTAGGCGCAGCCATTGCCACCTTCCCGTGTTGGTTTCCCCACGAGGTTGCCGGTGACGCCCAGCGCCGCCTTCACCTCAGATGCCGGTACGAGATCGCAAAAGCTTTGCGCACTCGCAGGCACTGCCAACAGTGATCCGCTCGTGGCCAAAACGATCAAGCTTAACTTGATGCTGAACATCATTGAATTTCTCCTTCTGGGCTAAAGTGACTAGCAGAAAGGGGCACGCTCACGGGGACTGTATCAATGTTGGGGGTGAGACGGGCTGATTGTAACAATTGGCGGGGCGATTCGCGTGGATCGCTCGGTGGCCCGGTGAGCCTGAGCAATTCATGAAGGCGGCACTGCAGGCCAACGGCTGGACGACCCAGACCAAGGCCGTCGTTCTAGCCGACGGCGCGGACGGATTCAAGAATTTAGTACAGGCTGCGGTCAATTCAGAGCCTCGCAGTATCCTGGACTGGTTTCACATCAGTATGCGCTTGCGGCCGATCGAGCAAATGGCAACCAAGGTCGCGGTGGCGCTCGAGGATAGCGAACCGGACATGGCTGCCTTCGTCAGACAGAGGCTGCCGAACGTCCGCCACCAGATGTGGAATGGCCAGTGGCGTCCGGCGATCGCGCATGAAGACAATCTATCAGGATACGTGTGAAGCAGCCTCGCGCCGAAGGCGCGCAGTTGCTGCTACAGGTACGCTGCGCAGTGCTCGACGGCAGACTGGACGCGCTATTCCGCGAGCGGTATCCGAGATTCCGCCTAACATCGCCGGCGCTAGAATTGCCTGGTCTGTGACAGCGCACCCCCAACTTTGATACAGTCCCCGACACCAGGGCGGCCGCACGAGGCAGTGGCGTTCTACCGGGAACTGTTCCGGATCGAGCGACAGATCAAGGATCGGATGCGGCGGTGACTATTTCATGAATCCCCGACCCGTTTCGTCTGCCGTTTGCGCGTTATTGAGCAGTGTCGTTTCACAGCGGAGCAGCGCAGCGGCTGCGCCATCAAGGGAGAGTGTCGTGCAACAGGAAGGTGTTATGCGGCATTTCAGAATGACGCGATGACCAGTTCGTCATGTCGGATGGACGATTTGAATTGTGAGGTGTGGTGTGGGCTGTTTGCTCAAGAGCAGGATCGCGCTGATTGCCGGCATGTGCGGTATCTTGGCGGTGGGAGGCCACCTCAGGCTCGGGTCTTCGGAAGCGAAAGCTTCGGCCAATTCCGAGCCTGACCTGGTGGCTTATTTTGTAAGCTGGCACGTGATGGAGCATGGCTCCTCGCACGAATTCGAGTACGTTGGATCTCTGGCGGACCCGCAGGATGGCTACACGGATAAAAGCCACAGTATGAACCTGGAGATGACAGGTTCCGCCATCGAACGTTACCGCGCCGACAACGGAGTATATTTCGACATTCGTTTCCTCAGCGTGACACTGCAGCATAACGACAACAACTGGATACATAATTATCGGAAGGGGACGCCGGGGGTAGACTGCACGGCGATCACGCACGACACCATTATCGATCCGGGGGCCTATTCGGGATTTCATGCCGACTTTGCGACGCACGTCGGCGATTGGGACCTGATCGGGGGTTTACGGGAACCCGCTCTCCAGACATCGAAGCGGCTCGAGAAGGCATTCGCCCCGAGTCTTGATTACATGACATTTATCAACCGTCACACTTCTTTGGAACAGGGCCCAACCTGTAACACCTCCTCCCGTTCCCAAGAGTATCAATTACACGGCGGATTCTCCGTAGTACTGCAAGGCCCAAAGACTCTAGCGGCTGATTCGGCCGATGGCACGTCGTTTTCATTGAATCGGCAATACACATACATCCCGCCTCAGTATCCCAACGAGAATCGGTACGTCACCTGGACGGCGCGCGCATACCGAATGGGCAAATGTGCGCAACGCAAGGGACCGATTCCGGAAACAGACCCGATTGTCGAAAATGAGGAGGTGCACGTCGACGCCGATGACTCGGAGATCGCACCCGATAGCAAAACTAAGCTGCATATAAGGGTTACTTGTGATGGCGTTCCCGTCGAAGGGGCAAACGTGGAAATCAAAGTGGAGCCGGTGGACAGCAGCGGTGGTCACATTCATGTCAACAATCGACCGAAGGGGAAGCTCAACGGGACGGACCTAACCAGTGCCAACCCGAGTATCACGCTCGCGACCGATCAGAACGGGACGGTGAAGGGGCCGACTGGGATCACGTTCGCGCCCCCTGGTAAGCAGCCGGTGTCACGGTGCCTCGGCCTGGCGGGTGATTACAAAGTGACTGCGACGTCGGAAAAATTTACGGATCGCTCCGAAAGCACCATGATTAAGGTGGGGCTGAATGGTCTCGTCATGTTACCCCCGGGCCAGAATTACGACATTTGTGCCGATAGCGTGAATGGATGCAGCAAAGCGGGTCCATGGGGGACAGCAGATCATCCGGAATCAGAATATGGAACCCCCGGCACCATCCAAGCGTTTCAGAACGTGGCGACTGATTTCTGGAATCAGCAGGCGGCGCATAACACCTATTTGCAGACTCCCGCCTGCGGAAAAAACCCCTGGCCGCAGATAAAGGTGAGCTTTAACGATATAGCGCTGCCCTGGGGCGGACTCTTCGACATGAATAGCACTTGGCAGCAACCGCACAAATCTCACGGCAAGGGTCAGGGCGGCGACGTCAACCACATCAGAAACGAGACCTGCAAGAACGCAAGCGGTCAGGTTGTCCCTTGCTTATCTTGCGGCGGGGCGACGGTGAACCTCAATACCTTTTTGTGGAGTGTGCTCAAAGCGACTGCCCAGCCGAAGTACGGGCATTGGGATGGTGAGGTCAATACGAGCGGGGAGTTGCACCTTCACGTTGAAGATCAAGGGCAGGGCCCGCCAAGCTCTTGTCCTGCGGACAACTGATCTCAACCCATGAACAGTCGTTCGCACTTGCTGGCCTTGGTCTGCGCGGGAGTCACGATCCTTTCCGGAGCGATGGCCGACGAAGCACCAACGCGAGGACCTGATTTAGGGGTCATCGTCATCCGAGCGGGCGATGATGATCGTCCGCTCGTGGCGCCGGGACAGCAAATTACGCTCGGAGTCGCAGTCGGCAATCTAAACGGCGATACCGACGCCCATTCGGTGGTTCTTACGGTGAAATTGCCTTCTGGCCTCACGTTACAAAGCGCCAATCCGGAGCCGAACAAGGCAGAGGGTTCAAGCTTGATTTGGAATCTCGGAACCCTACCCGCTCACGCCTTCCCTGAAACCTTCGATCTGCATCTTGCGGTCGCAATGGATGCTGCGTCTGAGCTTACTGTCTCGGCCGACGCAACATCCAGCGAACGCGAACATTCCGAATACAGCAGTGACACCCTGCCGATCACTGTGAACCCCGCGGCGGCGGGCCTTGAAGTTCGATCGACCCTGGGAACCGTGGCTCTCACCGTCGGCAAGCCGGTGACGTTCGGCGTGAGCGTCATCAATCGAGGAACTATAGGCGCTTCCGCAGTCATGCTGAGAGTGGTGCTTCCGCCGAAAGTGTCGATCAAATCCGGCGATCCAGCCTTCACCGCAATCAGCAGCAACATCGCTACATGGCAACTCGACGACATCGCATCGGGATCCTCGCGGACCATTACCGTCACAATTGCTCTGGACACCAGTCTCGCGGCGAGCGCCTCGGTACCGACCCCGGAGAATTCGCTCAAGTTCGAATTCGACGCGTCGACTGCGACCCCTCAAGTCACCCCGGCTGATAGCCATCTCGAGATAGAAAAACATGTCGAACTGGCAGGGTCGAACCTGAAGGTGTGGCTTGGTGTCCAGGGTGCGGAGAATCCTGGCGAGTTGCCGGTTGGAAAGGACGTGACCTACTCAATCACCTATGGCAACTTCGGTAATGCCCCGGCACAGCACGCGTCGGTATCACTCAGTCTCTGGGACGGTCTGAGTTTCCTTTCTGCAGAGCCAATACCAACGGTAACGAGCAAAAGTGACAGGTTTAGCGGCGGCGTACTCACCTGGGACGTAGGAAACCTTCCCGTAGGGCGATCCAATATCATTAGATCACGGATACATGTCAACTCGGTACCCGAGGACGGCAGCCTGGTGATGACGACCATTTCCTCTCCGGATGTCAGCGTAATTTCGGCCGAAAGCACCGCCTATTCGCTACGTCGCGCGATGAGCGGTGTGCTACGCACCTCCGGAGGCGAAGCCGCCCACAGCAGTCATACGACGCTGTGGATTTTGCTGATCGCAATCCTCGCTTTAGCAGTCCTCTGGGTGACTCGTGGCGCTCTGTTCAAGTCATCGCCTTGATAGGAGTCGCGAAAGGCTAAGGACGTGAGCCCCTTGATCCGACCAGCGCATCTGCCGCTTCTTGGCCATGCGCAAACTCACCACTTGGTTGACAGCGGACTCGGCAATGCCGCTACTGATAGGCAGGCTTTTCCTATAGCGCGCGCCATAGTTGACCAGATATCGCGTCTGCGATCCGATGTACTTGCACGCCTTGCGCACGTTCCACCACAACGCGGATTGATTCTGGCCCGGCCACTTTTCAAGTTCTTCGCTAATCGCCTGCAGTCGCCGAACGGCTTTGCGTGCTTTGCCGTGCCAGACCTCCCACGGTTTGGACCGCTCACCACCACGGCCGTGCGGCCCATCGCCCGATCCAGGCGTGTTGTTCGACATCGCCCGGCGCACCGTGCTGGCGAGGTGACGGCGTGACGAGTCCTTTCGCGGGCTCATCGCGGCTTGCGGAACAGGAGCGCGAACTTGTCAGTATTCTTGCCCTGCATCTCAGGGTCAAAGAACGCCTTCGTGCGATCGTCGTCCGGATTGCGCAACAACTGGCTCTCGGCCTCGAGGCGGAAACCTGCCGCCAGCGTCTTCTGCATGACGAGGGCCTCGTCGATGCGATGCTTACCCTTAAAATCGCGCGCATATGCATCGCCCGTGCCCGCCGGGGCCGCGTGATCGACGATCGCAAAGAACCCGCCCGGCTTGAGCGCGTCGTAAACCTGGTGGATCACGCCGTCGACGTTCTTGGACAGCCAAAAGAAGTCGTGAAACACGTCGTTGGCCACTGCGCCATCGAAATGTGCCGGCGGCAGCTCGAGCGCATCGAGTGAGTGGTCCCAGCGACGGACCGTCGGCAGGCGATTGCCGGCGAGCCGCTCGGTTATCTTCTGGTCGCCGAATTTCGCGAGGAACTCGGGCGGGTTCTGCGCGTAGACCGCTCCCGTGGGGCCAGCGACGCGCGCCTCCAGCTCGGCGTACCAGCCTGCGCCGGTGAACAGATCTATGATCTTCATGCCGGGTCTGATGCCAAAGAACGCGAGCATCTCGCGCGGCTTGCGCGCCGCATCGAGGTCGTGGTCGGCGAGCGGGCGGGCGGGGGAGTCGACGGCGGCATTAATTGCCGCGGTATCAATGCTCGGCGCCGACCTCTCCTGCGCCTCAAGTGCACAATCGGCACCCAGAGTGAGGAGTGCGAAGGTGAGAGCAATCCGCGTCAGTGTCATGATAGTCATTGTTTTCACTCCACCTCTCATGCGTGTCCCCCTGATTGTCAAAAGTCAGCCGTGAGATAGCCGAAATAGCTACGCGGCTGGAATTGGGAGAACCCGGGGCTGTAGCCCATGTTCCAAAAATAGAAATTGGTAAGATTCTGAACCTGCACGCGAAGCGTCACCGGAGCACCCAGTAGCGTGAACCGGTAACGACCCCCCAAGAGCAGCACCGTCTGCGCAGGATTTTGTGTCACATCATCGACGCTTGCCGGGGACGTACCAAAGCGAAGAATCGTGATATCCGCGGAAACGGCGGGCCATTTCGGCAGTTTGTAATTGGCATTGATCACCGAATAGACCCGAGGCTGACCGAAGGCGATCGAACCGACATTTTCAGCGTGCAGGTTCGGCCCAATGATTCTGACTTCACCCAGTAACACGCCGGCCGCGACCTCGAGGTTTTTGAGGACTTCGCCAGAGAGGGAGATTTCAAGGCCGCGGGCTCGTTGTAGTCCGAGCGCTCGATCGACGTTTTGCGTATCGAAATTAAAATAAGGCTTTTCGATCTCGAAGACGCCCGTGATGAGTTTAACTTTGGGAGTGAGTGAATACCGAACCCCGGCATCCACCTGCCGGGTGCGGGCATCCGGAAGGATGGTGCCGCGATTCGCGGCGCTGCTCGGCGCCACTCCAGAGTCCTCGAGCCCCTGGGTATAACTCGAGTACGCGGTGACACGATCGGTCACTGCCAAGGCGGCTGTTCCGTAGGCGCGCAGCGGGTGATCGGTCAGTCGCGCCTCGGGAAGTCCTGGGATGATGACGTCCTTGTCATAGCTCTCTCGCTGGATCCCGAACGCAAAGTCTCCGTGCCCGTGCCATTGAGCGCGATAGGCCAATCCGGCGCTCCACAGCTCCGTGTGGTCATGGGTCTGTGCAGAGTAGGTGAAGGTCGGCTCGGGCACTTGGACGCCCTGATCAATCAGGGCGGGGCCGACATCAACGACATCGGAGCCGCCGTAGAGCGCGAGCGTGTCACGGCCGCGGGCCAGCAACACGATGTCTTGACGCCACGCACCGGTTTCAAAATGACCCGTGAGCCGGGCTTCACCCGAGGTCGAGGAGGTCCTCTGGTCGGGATTGCCGATGACAAATTGTTCCGCGGACCCGTCGGGCTTCGTATCGAGGTACAGATCGGCGTAACTGATCGGATAATCCGCGATTGAACGAAATAATCCGCTGGCCAATGACCAATGTGTACTCAGTTTCGCCGTGATGATGCCTCCGTAGTTTTCCGACAAACTCTGGCCTTCGGCCCAATTTTGACCGTAGTAGCCTCGGGGAGTTTCCGGGGGCAAGTAGTCACCTGCCGTGAAGATGATGGGAAATGTCTTGGCCTGCGTGGTCTGTGTCCAGTCAAAGATCCCGCGAAAGCTCAGCCAATCCTTCGGGTTCCACTTTGGCGTCGCGCCGACATTGACCACTGTCGAGGTGTACCCAGGATTGTTAGCGCTCCCAGTTTGGGTGCTGATCTGATAGCTCGCACCCATTGGCAGTTGAAATTCGCTGGAAATGAGCGGCAAGTTGCCGTCGATGCTCAAGCCGTGAGCCTGGAAGGGACCCGCGCTGACGACCACCGTGGCGTTCGGTGTGCCGCTACCGGAGTGTCGCAGGTCATAGTCCACGATGCCGGTCGGCGCCGGAAA
>Ga0181521_10004746_pt1 | contig 15380 bp, 15 predicted proteins | sample PEATcosm2014_Bin_32_FD_119764 | JGI IMG/M metagenome (GOLD analysis project Ga0181521, IMG submission 119764) | Peatland microbial communities from MTU Mesocosm Facility, Houghton, MI, USA - PEATcosm2014_Bin02_60_metaG | ecosystem: Environmental > Terrestrial > Soil > Wetlands > Peat | place...
GGCGAGCACTACGCGTTGGAGGTGGCCGGCGATTCGATGATCGAGGCGGGTATCCTGGACGGCGACACGGTGATCATCCGCAAGGGCGAACAGGCCGAGAATGGCCAGATCGTGGTGGCGCTGATGCGGCGGTACTGAGCGTCCCCAATCCTCCCCCTCCCTCAAGGGGAGGGGGAGACTTTCGGGCATCCCAACGATCTGACGCGCACGCCCCCTGGCCACCGCGGGGGCGTTAACCGGACCTAAACCTCCGCCGGCGATACTCGCGCGCCCCCAAAGGCGGATGCGATCGCCCGATGACCTCCGCTCTCTCCCACGCCGACGTCGCTCGCCTGCTGGCGGAGCCTTCCGTCGCGGTGCGCGCCGAGCTTGCTGCCAAGATGGCGCGGGAGATCGACAGTACGCGCCTCACGCCGGACGAACTGGCGATCGCCCAGGACATCGCCCGGCTCATGGCACAGGACGTCGCGGAGACGGTGCGCCGGGCGCTGGCGGAAAGCCTGCGCCGGGCCGTGCACCTGCCGCGCGACGTGGCGTTGCGCCTGGCCCAGGATGTCGAGGCGGTGGCGCTGCCGATCTTGTCCGACTCGCCGGTGCTCGCCGAGGCGGATCTGATCGCCATCCTGCGCCACGCCGACCCGCCCCGGCAGCAGGCGATCGCAGCCCGCAACGACGTGTCGGAACCCGTCGCGGATGCGCTGATCACCGGGGCGGACGAGAACGCTGTCGTGGTGCTGCTGGACAACAAGGCAGCGCGGATCGCCGAGCCCAGCCTGCACCGCGCGGTCGATCGCTTCGCCGCCAGCGAGGCGGTGAAGACCGGCATGGTGCACCGCGCCAACCTGCCGGTCACGGTGGCCGAGCGCCTCGTCGTCCTGGTTTCGGAAGAACTGCGCAGCTACCTGCTGTCGCATCACGCGCTGCCGCCGGCGGTGGCCGCCGACCTGGTGCTGCAAAGCCGCGAACGATCCATCATCGGGCTGAGCATGCGGGCCAGCCGGCATGAACTGGAAATGCTGATCCGGCAGATGCAGCGGCATCAGCGGCTGACGCCGTCGCTGATTCTGCGCGCGCTATGCATGGGCGACCTGGCGTTCTTCGAAACCGCCCTGGCGGTGCGCGCCCACGTGCCGGCGGAGAACGCGCAGGTGCTGGTGCACGACGCCGGCGGCAACGGACTGGCATCGCTGTACCGCAAGGCCGGACTGCCGGAGAGCCTGCTGCCGGTCTTCCGCGTCGCGGTGGACGCGGTGAACAGCACCGGGCTGGACGGCGGCGAACGCGACTTCGAACGCTACCGCGCCCGCGTCATCACCCGCGTCCTGTCGCAGTGCGAAGATTTTTCCTCGGACGACCTGGATTACCTGGTGGGGAAGCTGGGCGACGTGCTGACGGTGGCGTAGAGCAGAACCGCCCAGTGCATTCCGCCGTCGGCACGGCGGAATGCGCTGCGCTTTGCCGCTCTACGCCGTGCGGTCACGCCGCGCGGTACTGACCCGATCTACACCGGCCGGTCGCCCGCCACGGTGACGCGGAAGCCGGAGCGGGTGTGCGGCCAGTAATCCCACATCGCCCGATGCTGCACGCAGCGATTGTCCCAGAACGCCACCGAGTTCGGCTGCCAGCGGAAGCGGCACTGGAACAGCGGATTCTCCGCATGCGTCCAGAGATAGTTCAACATCGCGTGGCTCTCGTCGCGCGGCACACCGACGATGCGCCGCGTGAACCCGCGGTTGACGTACAGCGCCTTCTGGCCGGTCACCGGATGCGTGCGCACGATCGGGTGTTCGGCGCGCGGGTAGGTCGCCTTGTCGTCCACGCCGGCATATTTGTAGGTGCCGCGGTAGTTTTCCTCGCCGTCATGCACCGCGGTCAGGCCGTCGAGATACGCCTTCATCCGATCCGACAGCGACTCGTACGCCGCGTACATCGAGGCGAACAGCGTATCGCCGCCCTTCGGCGGACAGGTCTTGATGTACAGGATGCTGCCCATCGGCGGTTCCGGATCGCAGGAAACGTCGCTGTGCCAGCCTTCGCCGTTGGCGCGGGGCGAGTTCTTGTCGGCGTGGATGATCATCAGCTCGGGATGATCCGGATGTGCCGGCGCCGCGGGATGAATATGCAACTCGCCGAAATTGCGCCCGAAGGCCAGGTGCTGCGCCGGCGCCATGTGCTGGTCGCGGAAGAAAATGACAAGGTTCTCCGCCAGCGCGCGGTGCACCTCGGCCATCTGGTGGTTGCCCAGAGGCTTCGACAGATCCACCCCGCCGATCTCGGCGCCGATGATCGGCGTCAGCTTGTCGACGCTGATCGTCTCATAGGGCGCGTCGTTGCCCGGCTGGTGTTTGTAGCGCGGACCGTTGTTGCCGCGCATCGGATCCATCATGGCAGTCTCCTCCTAGCTGGCGCGTCGAATGTTGCCGCTCTGCTGCGGAATGCCGGTCTGTTCGTAGCAGACTTTTGCCAGCGCGGCGACGCCCTCGCGGATCACGTCCTTGCTGGGCATGGCGAAGCACAGGCGCAGATGCGATTTGGAGTTGTCGGCGCTGACCGCCCAGGCCGGGCCCTCGTTGAAGATGATGCCGGCCGCGGCGGCGGGCTTCAGCAGCGTGCGCACATCCACCGCGTCCGGCAGCTTGATCCACAGGAAGATGCCGCCCTTCGGTATCCAGCATTCGGCGGCGCTGCCGAATTCCTGTTCGACAGCTTCGATCATGGTTTGCAGCTTGTCGTGCAGCACGCCGTTCAGGTGCGTCAGGTGCTTGTCGAAGTTCTTGGAAAAATATTCCGCGACGATCATCTGGTCCAGCGCGCCGGTGCCGCTGTCGCCCTTCAGCGGCAACAGGCGGCGCATCAGTTCCCACGGCGCAAAGATGTAGCCAAGCCGCAGCGCCGGCGCGAGCGATTTGGAAAACGAGCCGAGATGGATCACCGCGCCGGGATCGAGTGCATACAGCGCCGGCGGTGCCTCGATGCCCTGCCACAGCAGGTCGGCGTAGCATTCGTCTTCGAAGATCGCGACGTTGTAGTCGTGCGCCAGCTTGATCAGCGCGTGGCGACGGTCCAGGGGAAGGATGCTGGCGGTGGGGTTCTGAATCGTCGGGATGGTATAGATGAACTTCGGCGTGATGCCCTTGGCCTTCAGCGCGGCGAGCTGGGCGGCCAGCGCGTCGATGACGATGCCGTCGGCGTCCAGCTTCATCGCCTCGATCTTGGCGCCGACCTTGCGGAAGCGGTTGAGCGCGCCCTGGTAGCAGAATTCCTCGCACAGTACGGTGTCGCCGGGGTTGATCAGCAGCTTGCTGATCATGTCGATGCCCTGGCCGGAGCCGGTGACGACCATGATGTCGTCGATCGGCGCATCGATGCCGCGATGCTGCTTCGACTTGGCGGCGACGAACTGGCGCAGACCGGGATAGCCTTGCGGCCCCAGGCCGAGGTTGTAGATGGCAAGCTTGGAACCTTCGCGCCGCAGCACCGATGCCGCCGCCTCGATCAGTCCCTCGATCGGGATTTGCTCCGGGTCGTTGTTGCCGCCGACGAAATAGTATTTCGGGAATGGCGCCCAGCGCGGCGCCGGGTCGGGCAACCCGTCGCTGTACAGCTTGGCGAAATCGAGAGCGGCGCTCATGGATCGGCTTCCTCCGGATGGTTGGGCGGAAGGCTAGCAGCAACCCGGCAGCCCGTCACCCCGCGAGCTAGCGACAGGCGGAGAGATCGCGCGCGTAGCGCAGCAAATGGGTCCTGGTGTTTGGTTGGGGAGAATGCTTGCTTGATTGCGGCACGCACAGTTACCGCAAAGGGTGCCCCAACTGACACAGTCGCAACCACCGCCGTTCAATCGATTTGCGCTGTTGCGGTAGATAAAATACGAAGCCGCGGAACGCGCTGCGTCTTTGCGCCTCACAATTGTTACTTCGTCGCGCTCGTCGCGCCAACATTCAAGACCTTGCGCAGGAAGTACTTCGTATGCCCGGGCGGGTAGTCTTCGAGTTGCCCGACCACCGTATAGCCACGGTTGCGATAGAAGCCCAGCGCCTGGAAACTATGCGTTTCCAGGGTTGCATGTGCGCAATCATGCTCGACCGCGAACGCCTCCGCGGCGTTCATCAGCCGCGTGCCGTTGCCGTGCGAGCGCCACGCCGACGCGACCCACAGGAAGCGCACTTGCAGCCAGCCGCCCCAGGTGAAGCCGGTCAGGCCGCCCAGCCACTCGCCGCGGTCGTTGCGCAGGAAGAAGCCGACCGGGAAGAACTCCGCCATGCCGGTGGCGGCGAAGTTGTGGTTCACCACGCCGTCTTCGATGAAGCGTTCCAACGCCTCGCCGGGGAATGGTTCGTAGACGAGTTCCAAACGGTCCATCGGCTACATCGTCGTCTGCATGTCGCCGTCAATGGCGATCGCCTGGCCGCTGATCGTCGCACCGAACGGACTGGCGAGATACAGTGCCATGTTGGCGATATCCTGCTGGCTGACGAAGCAGCGCAGCGAGGTGGTCGCAACGGTGCGCTCGGTCATTTCGTTCTCCGATATCGACGCTGCCGCGGCCTTCGCCTTGATCACGGCACGGATGCGCGGCCCGTCCACCGGCCCGGGCAGGATCGCGTTGACGCGAATGCCGTCCGGCCCGAGTTCGATCGACAGCGTCTTGGTAAAGCCGACGACGCCCCATTTCGCCGCCGAATAGGGCGCGCGCAGCGGAAAGCCGAAGCGCCCGGCCGCCGAACTCAGGTTGATGATCGCCCCGCCGCCGGACGCGCGCAGGGCGGGAATGGCGCGGCGCGAGCAATGGAACATCGACGCCAGGTCGATGCGCAGCGTCGCATCCAGCGCTTCGGGCGTCACCTGCTCCACCGGGGCGGTCGGACCGGCGATGCCGGCGTTGTTCACCAGCACATCCAGGCCGCCCAGATGGGTGATCGCCGCATCGACGAAGGCCTCGCACTCCGCCGGCACGCCGGCATCGGCGCGCAGGCCGGGATGGCCGCAGGATGCCAGCGCCTCGGGGTCCACATCGGAGATGAACACGCGCGCGCCGCAATCGACGAAACTGTCGGCCATCACCCGGCCGATGCCGTTGCCGGCACCGGTGATGGCGACCCGCATGCCGCCGAGATCGACGGTCAACGGGATGCGCGCGCCTGTCACCATGGTCGACTCCTATTGGGTGCGGGGCCCAGTGTTGCGGGAGCGATGCGGCACGGCAAGCCCTGGATCGGCGTGAGCAACCGAGGCGGTGCGGCTAACGGTCCGGCACATAGGGCCGGTTGCGGCGGCGTCCCCCGAGGCGATGAAGCGTCACCAGCTTCAGGCCGGCCGGCTCAACCTCCGCCACGGCCCGGGCGATCGCCGCGTGGTTGTCGCGCACAATCGGCCAGTTGCTGTCGTCCCGCATGACGAGCGCGATCGTGCGCCGCGCGTGGTTTTGTTGGTAGAGGATGCCTCGATCCGCGGTGACCATGATGTCGAAGCCGTTGCGCTGCGCCGCGGCGAGCAGATCCCCGTTGGTCAGGCGCCCCCGCGCCATGGCAGAGGCGTGAGCCTCCTCATGTCCGGCCAACAGCCGCGCGAGCGGCGCAGGAATGTTCTGATCAAGCAGGACTCGGCGCATGCTGCCGCGCGTAGTCGATGATGCGCCGTGCCTGGTCAACCGTCATGCCGGGGAATAGCTCATTGGCGATTTGCTCCGGGGAAAAGCCCGCCTCGGCGTGATCGATCACGGTTTCGGCGGGGATGCGTGTGCCGACAACCAGCCATCGGCCGGACACCTTGCCGGGGATGCGTTCAACGTCGGGGCAGTTCGACCAGTCCATGGTTCATCTCATGGGCTCATATAGCATAGAACCGGGACCGGAGGGGGGCGCACTATCGCCTGTCGGGTGCCGAAGGAGATGAGGCAATGAACGAGCCGCCGTGCAAGCCGAAGCCGACTGCCTCAATCGAGGCGGAGCAGGATTTGGAGCAGGATTTCATGCGGCGCTGGGCTGGCGACGCCAAACCAGAAGATCTCAAGGCGTTCCTGGCAAGCGCCCCGGACGTGCCGCCCGAGCCGGGCGACGAAATTCCTGACCATCTTCGAGCGAAACTGCGAAGGACCGCGGCGGGCGCGTAGAGTAAGGATGCAGGATCAAAAAGGGGTTCTGGCGAGGCGGAAACCGACACTGCTGATGCGGCCGCCGGGCTCGTTGAGGTTGCGGAAGCCGACGCGGAGGCCCCTCGGATTGCCGTACCAGGAACCGCCGCGCAGAACCCGCCGAGCGGCACTACCTCCGGTTGTCCATACCGAGCCGTCGTCAGGCGCTTCGTTGTAATTGTGGTGCCACGGATCTGCGGTCCATTCCCAGACGTTGCCCAGCATGTCGTGCAGACCGAAGGCGTTGGCCTGGAATGATCCGACGGGGGCGGTAAACGCGAAGCCATCGTCGCAATCAAAGAACCGATCCATGTCAAACGACATCTGCATGGTCGCCATCAGGTTGCGATCGGCAACATTGGCGTAACGACAGGCGCCTTCGCGACCATCGTCCCAGAAGCGTGCGGTCCGGGTGCCGGCCCGGGCCGCATATTCCCATTCTGCCTCACTGGGCAGGCGGTACTGCTGTCCGGTCTTGCGGCTCAGCCATTCGGCGTAGGCGGTCGCGTCCGCATGACTGATGCAGACAACCGGGTGGCGATCGGTCTGCGCATATCCCGGGTTGCGCCAACCGCGGTCCTCCCGCTCTGCGTAGCGCCATTCACCCTTCTGGTCCGGTTCATAGGTCCATGCCTTACTCGGAGTGCTATGCCCGGTGTCAGACACAAAGACCGCGAATTCACCGCGGGTGACCGGATACCGGCCCAGCCAGAACGGCCGCGCGAAAGTCACCGTGTGCAACGGGCGCGCGTTCTTGTCGTCCGCACCTTCCTGTTTGGACTCGGCCTCCGGCACGCCCATTGTGAAGCCGCCCTCCTGGATCAGCACCATTTCGGGCAGGTCCGGACCGTCGCGGGTTACCATGCCAGGGGTCGCAGGCGTGCTCCGGGGCGTTGCCGGCACCGGCTGTGCGGCAGCGCGTGGCGGTGGAGCAGGCGTCGGGGTGGCCGGCGCCGTAGCCGGCGCGGCGACCTGCCGCCGCAGCGCGAGGCGGAGCGAACCGGCGAACTCGTCCAGCTTCTCCTCGACCGCTTCGACCTTGGGGTCGCGCAGGCGCAATCGCCGGAAATCGATCATCTGGCGTGCGCGGAGCAGTGCGAGCACCGCCGGGTCTTGCACTTCGTCCGGACGGCTCGCATCGACGTCGTCCACGTCGATGTAGTGCAGCGGAAAGATCAGGTCGTCGCGGCCGAGCGCCGCCTCCCGCGCGCGGAAGTGCATCACCTCCTGGCAGCACATCGGGCTTTGCAGGAACGCCGGTGTAACGATCGGGATGAAGAAGGAAGACGCGTCCAGCGCCTTGTGAATTTCCTTCAGCCAGTCGGTGCCGTGCGGAATGGCGGCGACGTCCTGGAAGATGTGGACCTTCGGCTCCCGCCCGATGCGCAATTGCAAATGCTGCGCCAGCAGCAGGCGCAACTGGCTCAGGCGTCCGCCGGACGCGACGTCATCCGACGTGGTGTAGCTCCAGAACCCGATCGGCTTCAGGTAGTCCGCCACGCCGCCTGCCCTGCCCCGCTCGCCTGCCGGGGATGGTAAGGCGCGCGTTCCGGCGCTGGCAATGTCGTGCTTGATGGGTAACGTCACGAGGTGCGGGGCGGTGGCGGGAGCACGACGCGATTGTGGGTCACGGTTTCAATCGGACCATGGATCGCCGGAGCCATCACGCATCAGGCCAGGCCACCCGAGGCAAGCTGCCTGCCAGGGAGCGACCCCTGTCCGGTTGTCATCGTCCGCGGGGCAAGGCGGCGTAGCGGCGCGCCGCCAGGTTCGCCGAAGCTGCCCGCGCCGCATCCTGGTGGCGGACGCACCCGAGAGCGCATTTCAGGGAAAACCGCGTGCCGCGCCATGCGGTGCCTCTCCCGGGCCGGTCAGTGCGGCACGCGGCAAAGCAAGAAAGGCTCTCGGCTCTTATTGCGAACTTTGTGGATGCAACCCGAATTGAGGCCGCCGAACAGCGGTCGCTGCCGGTGCGGTGCGGTTCTATGGTCAGACCCGCAGCGCCGGTGCGTTAACGTTTCATTGATATTCAGCACGGAGAAAGCCGGAGAACACGGTGTTCACGGAGCGAGCGTCATGCTTCTGGCGGAACCATTGACCGATCGGGTGATCGGGCTGGCGATCGAGGTGCACCGCCATCCCTGGCCCCGGCCGGTTGGAATCCGTCTACGCGCAAGGCCTGTGCCACGAATTGGGCGAGGCGGGCTTTGCCGTCGCGCGGCAGGTCGCAATTCCCATCGTTTATAAGGGCGCGCCAGTCGGTGACGGCTTCAAGGCGGATATCGTCGTCGCCCACGAGCTTATCCTGGAGATAGAAGCCGTCACCACCATCCTCCCGATCCACGCGGTGCAACGCCGCACGCACCCCCGCATGAGCGGCATCCATGTTGGCCTGCTACTGAACTTCAACGTGCCACGTCTGGTGGACGGTCTCCGTCCCTACGTGGTGTAGCCCCCGCCGACACGGACCGCTCTTTCTCCGTGATCACCGTGTTCTCCGCCCTGCCTCCGTGCTGAAAAAGCGCAGCCGCGGGCCACCCCAGGCCGTGCAAATGCTGCAACCGGGCCTCATGCCGCGGACCGGGCCGCGCGTGGCAGGCGGGATCGCGGCAATCCGCCGTGTCCCGCCAGGCCATGCCCCTGCTCGGTGGCGGCGGTGCGGTAATATCCCAGCACGAACACCCGCACGGCGCTGGTGCGGCCGCCCTGATGGCCGGCCTGTTCCACTTGGCGGACCAGCGTACTCATGTCCTGGTTCTCGCGCTCGCAGATTTCCAGCAAGGCGTCCCACAGTTCGGGCTCCAGCCGCATGCTGGTGCGGCCCCGCCCGGCGACCACATTGCGGTTGATCAGACGACTGACCGTCACGGCAGCCCCTCCTGTGAACCAGGGGCCAGAGGACCACAGCCGAATTAAGAGAAGGTTTGCAACCGGGCCACACCTTCCACGCCACTGTAACCAAGCGCGATTTTTTTCGTCGCCCGGGTCCGGAAAAGCCCGGTCCCGCTGTCGGACGGCTCGTTGGTGGCCGGCGACCTTCCCCGCTCCCCTAACGGGCCCGGGTCGCGAAGCCACCCAGGGTCCGGGGCGGGAGGAGGCGTACAGCCACGCGCCGGCCAGCGGCTGCACGTGCCCCCCACGCTTCGTCCGCGTCGCGGCCTCACCCCTCAACGGGACGGGGAGGATATACCGGCGGGCTTCGCGTGACGCCGCGCCGCCTTGGCGCTATCGTCGGGAGACAACACACCGGTCGGACCACACGGCATGGACGGCGCGATGGGAGGAGGTTCCGCGGCAGCCCACCTCGGCGCCGCATCAAGGGTAGTCCGCGCGCGCCCGGCGCGACGGAGCATGTCCGCTTGGCTGGACAGCCAGTTCGCGCGTCTCGCTGTGCTGCCGACCACCGTGCTGATGCTGCTGGTATTCGGCCTCCCGCTGCTGTTCTCCCTCTACCTGAGCTTTCAGGGCTGGTCGCCGGACCAGGCGCTGTTCGGCGGACGCTTCACCGGTACCGACAACTACCAGGACCTGCTGACCGATCCGGCCTTCGTCGGCAGCCTCGGCATCACCTTCGGCTACACCGCGGTCACCGTCGCGACCGAGCTGGCCGCCGGGCTGGGCCTTGCATTATTGCTCAATATCGACCTGCCGTGGATCAACCTGTTTCGCACCGCGCTGATCATCCCGATGATGATCACCCCCGTGGTCGCCGCCTTCTGCTGGAAGCTGTTGCTCGATCCCGACCACGGCATCGTCGACTATCTGATTGGCAGCCATATCATCTGGCTCGGCCGGCCCGACACCGCGTTGGTGTCGGTCGCCGTGGTGAACCTGTGGCAGAACGCGCCCTATGTCGCGGTGCTGCTGCTGGCCGGGCTGCGCTCCCTGCCCAGCGAGCCGGTCGAGGCCGCCGCGATCGACGGCGCCAGCCGGCTGCAGGTGTTCTGGCACATCACGTTGCCGCTGCTGCGGCCGTATATCGTCGTCGCGCTGCTGCTGCGCACGATCTTCGAGTTCCGCGCCTTCGACAACATCTACGTGATGACCAGCGGCGGCCCGGCCGACGCCACGATGGTGCTGTCGATGTTCACCTACCTGGCGTCGTTCGTCCGCTTCGATCTCAGCCTCGGCGCCGCGGCATCGTGGATGATGCTGCTGATGTCGATGGCGCTGTGCGTGCTGTTCATCGCGGTCATCCGCCGGCGAGAGGCGCTGTGATGGGCGTAGCAGAAACAAGGAATGCAAGGAAAGCGCTCCCCCTCCCACAAGGGGAGGGGGAGTCTCTCCCTCGGGGTCAACGCCCATGACCGCCCCCTCCCGGGTCGGATCGCGCCGCAGCCGGCTGGTGTTTGCCGGCTCGGTCTACGCCGCGCTGATCGCGCTGACCGTCGTGTTCCTGTTTCCGCTGGTCTGGATCATCGGGCTGTCGCTGAAGACGCGGCTGGAGATCTTCGCCATGCCGCCGGTACTGGTGTGGTGGCCGACGTTCGAGAATTACGCCGCCGTGCTCAGCAGCGGAGACTTCCTGGCGGCGTTCTGGAACAGTCTGGTGGTGGCGTCGGGCGCGGTGCTGCTGTCGATGTGCGTCGGCGTGCCGGCGGCCTATGCGATCGCGCGCTTTCCGTTCCGCGGGCGCTCGCTGCTGTTCTTCGGGCTGCTGGCGATGCGCATGCTGCCGCCGATTGCCGTGCTGGTGCCGATGTACATCCTGTTCAGCAAGCTCGGCCTGACGACGACGCGGTTGTCCGTGGTGCTCGCCTATACCACGTTCAGCCTGCCGCTGGTGGTGTGGATCATGCGCGGCTTCTTCGAGGACCTGCCGCGTGAGTTGGAAGAGAGCGCCTGGGTGGACGGCGCCAGCCGTGCCGCAGCTTTCACATACGTGGTGCTGCCGCTGATCCGGCCGGGACTGGTCGCCGTCTGCATCCTGTCGTTGCAGCTCGCCTGGAACGACTTCCTGTTCGCGGCGGTGCTGACCAACAACGCGACGCGCACGCTGCCAGTCTTGATGGCGGCGTTCTCCGGCGGCGATACCGGCGTGGACTGGGGCGGCATGACCGCGTCGGGCGTGCTGGTGATCCTGCCGGTGGTCATCTTCTCGTTTGCCGCACAGCGGCATCTGGTTGCCGGGTTGTCGTCCGGGGCGGTGAAGGGCTGAACAAGAAAAGGGGGGAAACGCAATGGCCGGATTGAACAGGCGGCGCCTGCTGCAAGCATCGATCGCCGCCGGCGGCATGTTGGCCGCGCCGCAGATCAAGGCGCAGAGCAAGCCGGAAAAGCTGGTCTATGTCGGCGACAACGGCCCGTGGCACTGGACCATGGTGGAGGAGGTCGCGCCGGCCTTCGAAAAGGCCACCGGCATCAAGGTCGATTTCACCCTGTTGCCGGTCGATCCCTGGCGCGCCCGGCTGCGCGCCGAGCTGGGCGCCGGCAGCGGCGGCATCGACGTGGTGCAGTGGTCGGTCGGCATGGCCGGCTGGATCGCGCCGCATATGGAAGACCACGAACTCGTGGTGCAGCAGATCACCGAACGCCATCCGGACTTCGATTGGGGCGACTTCCTGACCGGCACCAAGAAGGCCGCCTCGTACGATGGCAAGCTGGTCGGCATCCCCTACCGCATCACCACCGGCATCATGCACTATCAGGCCGCGCTGCTGCACGACGCCGGCTTCGCCAATCCGCCGGGCACCTGGCCGGAGTTCCTGAAGGCAGCGCTCGCACTGAACAAGCCGCCGGAGCGCTATGGCTTCGGCATCTTCGGCCGGCAGGGCGCGGCGATCTTCGTCGGCTTCGTGCCGTGGCTGTATTCCAACGGCGGCCAACTGGTGGATTTCAAGACCGGCGAGATTTTCATCAACAACGCGAAGGGCGTGGAGTCGCTACAGTTCTACGCCGACCTGGCGACCAAGTACAAAGTCGTGCCGCCCGAATCGATGACCTGGGAGTTCGACGAGATCGTCGCCGGCGGCCAGGCCGATCGCTACGCCATGGTGCAGATGTTCGCGCCGTACGGCACGCTGATCAACGATCCGAAACTGTCGAAGACCGGCGGGAAGTGGGCATGGACGACGGTGCCCGGTCCCCAATCGCCGGACCAGGGGCGCACCTGGATCGACGGCCACTCGCTCGCGGTGCCGAAATACACCAAGAACAAGGAGTGGGCAGCGGAATTCATCGCCATGGCGTGCAGCAAGGAATGGCAGAAGCGGGCGATGATTCGCGGCAACGCGCCGCCGCGCAACTCCATCCTCACCGACCCGGAGATGGTAGCGAAGATCGGCTGGCCGCCGACCGCGGCGAAGGCGATCGAGACCGGCTTTCCGACGCCGGCCAACCCGGTGTGGGACACCTGCGAAATCCAGTTGCGCTCCGGCCTGTCGCAAGCACTGCTCGGACAGAAGACCGCCAAGGAGGCGCTGGATGGCGTGGCGGCGGACTGGCAGCGCAGCCTGCGCCGAGCCGGCATCGGTCGGGGGTGACGCTGTTGGGAACGGCGGGGGCGCTCGGCCGGCGTCGGCTGCTGCAAGGCGCGGTGGCCGGCATCGCGGCGCCCTATGTGGCGCGCGCGGACGGAAAACCCGACAAGCTGGTGTTCGTCGGTGACAACGGCCCCTGGCATTGGTGCCTGGTCGAAGAGGTCGCGCCGGCGTTCGAGAAAGCCACCGGCATCAAGGTCGATTTCACGCTGCTGCCGATCGACGCGCTCAGTGCGCGACTGAAGGCGGAACTGAACGGTGGCGGCAATGACATCGACATCATCCAGTGGACCGCGACGTTCGCCGGCTGGCTGGCGCCGCACATGGAGGATCACGACAAGCTGCTGGCGGCCGCCGCCAGCAAGCATCCAGACTACGACTGGGACGATTTTCTGCCCGCGATCAAGGACATGGCCAGCTATCAGGGCAAATTGCTCGGCATCCCGTACCGCGTCACCGCCAGCATCCTGAACTACCAGAAGCAATTGCTGGCCGATGTCGGATTCAACCAGCCGCCGGGGAACTGGGCCGAGTTCCAGGCGGCCTGTATCGCCACGACCAGGGCGGGCGCGCCGAACCGTTACGGCCTCGGCATCTGGGGGCGTCAGGGGCCGGCGATGGTCGGCGGGTTTTCGCCGTTCCTGCGCGGCAATGGCGGCGCGTATTTCGACCCGAAGACCTGGGAGATCCTGATCAACGACGCCCGCGCGGTCGAGGCGCTGCAATTCTACGGCGACCTGATGACCAAGTACAAGGTCGTCGTCCCCGACGCGATCACCTGGGAGTTCGACGAGATCGTCGCCGGCGGGCAGACCGATCGTTACGCCATGACGATCACGCTCGCGCCGTACGGAACGTTGATCAACGATCCGAAGCTGTCGAAGACGGCGGGGCGATGGGGCTGGGCCGTCGCGCCCGGTGCGCACTCGCGCGCGGAAAGTCGGGTGAGTGTCGGCGGTTGGACGTTCGGCGTGCCGAGTTCGAGCAAGCACAAGGAGTGGGCGTTCGAGTTTATCCAGCTCGCCACCGGCAAGGAGTGGATGCGCCGTTCGATCGAGCGTGGCAACGCACCGCCCCGCGTCTCGGTGCTGAACCAGCCCGACGTGCGGGAACGCTTCGGTTGGGCGCCGGTGCTGGCCGAGGCGATGCAGACCGCGACGCTGGAGCCGCGCGATGCGATCTGGCCGACGCTGGATCTGCAACTGCGCAGCGGGATTTCGCAGGTGCTGTTGGGCCAGCAGACGGCGAAGCAGGCGCTGGACGCCGTTGCGGCGGACTGGGTGCGGAGCTTGCGCCGGGCCGGGATCAAACCGGCATAGGGACAGTTGCAAAGAATGCTCTCCCTCCCCTTGAGGGAGGGGGTTGGGGGGAGGGGTCGCGGGGACATCGCACGACCCCTCCTCCCAACCCCCTCCCACAAGGGGAGGGGGAGAGTACTTCGTGCGGCTAACCGCCCCAGTTCGTGGCGCGGAAATCCATGGCGAAGTCGGGTGCGGCTTTCCACTGGATGGACTTCAGCATCCCGGTGAACGTCGCGTTCTGATGCAGCACGGTATAGGCGGGGTCCTCGCGTTCGCAGATTTCCAACATGCGCGCGAAGGCCTTATGCCGCTCGGCCTTGTCGGTGCTGGCGGACAGCACGCCGCATAATTTGTTCATCTCGTCGTTATGCCACTCGCCCACCTGTTGCTGCTGACCCTGCGGTCCGTGCTGCGCCACGATCGACGACACCGGATCGTTGAACTGCGCGGTGTTCGACCAGTCGTGCAGGCCGCGTTTGCCGTTCGCCTCCCAGATCTGCGCCCAGTTCTCCTTCATCTCGATCTGCACGTTCAGCCCAACCTGCTGCCACATCTCGGTCAGCACCTGCGCGTTCGCGGTCTGGTTGGTGTAGTAGTCGTTCAACAGCCGATACGGAATCGCATCGCCCTTGTAGCCCGCCTCCTTCAGCAGCGCGCGCGCCTTGGCGGGGTCGTAGTCCGGTGCCGTCCAGCCCGGCACGAACATATCGTCATAGAAAGCGAATTGCAGCCCGGGTGGCACGGAGGTGCGGCCGAGCCAGAGCTGATCGACGATCAGCTTGCGGTCGATCGCATGGATCATCGCCTGGCGCACGCGCGGATCGCTCAGCGCAGTGTCGAACTTGTCGAACACGCTTATGCGGATATTCGGGATCGGGCCGCCGGCTACCGCGAGGCGCGAGTCGGACTCGACCACCTTGATCTGATCCGGCGTCAGGTCGCAGGCGAACTGGTACTGCCCCGCGCGCAAGCCGTTCACCCGCTGCGCCAGTTCCCGCACCTGTATGAAGCGCAGCGAGCGGATCGGCGGCCGTCCGCCCCAGTAGTCGTCATGCGCGTCGAATACCAGTTCGACATCCGGCGTGTAGCTGCGAATCTTGTAGGGGCCGGTGCCGATCGGCTGACGCGCATAGGCGAGCCAGGATTCCGCCGCCTCGAAGGCGCGCCGGTTGATGACCTGCGCGCCCATCTGGCTCAGCCGCCCTTCCATCGTCACGTCGGGCGTCGCATTGACAAATCGCACGGTGTATTTGTCGATCGCCACCGCCTTGTCGAGCGACGGCCACAGCCGCCGGCCCACCGCGGGCACCTGCGGCGGCAACGTCTTGGATTGCTGGGTCGGCCGCGCGGTATCCATGCGCAGCGTCTTGTCCATGCCGTTCGGCAGCGTGGTGCCGAACATGCGTTCGGGACCGAAGGTGAACACCACGTCCTCGGCGGTGAGTTCGTCGCCGTTATGGAATTTGA
>Ga0181521_10004748_pt1 | contig 15378 bp, 18 predicted proteins | sample PEATcosm2014_Bin_32_FD_119764 | JGI IMG/M metagenome (GOLD analysis project Ga0181521, IMG submission 119764) | Peatland microbial communities from MTU Mesocosm Facility, Houghton, MI, USA - PEATcosm2014_Bin02_60_metaG | ecosystem: Environmental > Terrestrial > Soil > Wetlands > Peat | place...
CATCGATCGCCTCGGAAACGACAGTTACGCCGCCGATCTGCTGGAAGACGGACTGCAGCGCTTCCCCCATGCCGGCCACGCGCTCGGCTTCTCCCTTGGCCAGAACCCGCTCGGAATCTGTTGCAATCGTTTCCGGCGTGGCCTCGAACAAATCGAATTTGAGTGAAGAGCTCCCCGCGTTGAGGACCAGTATCTTCATCGTGGGGCAGGCTGGCAGCCTGCGCGGGAGTGGTACTCCCGCTCTTCTCTGCTCCCAATTACTCCGGCCAACGCCACTCCTGAATCTCCGGCATGTCTTCACCGTGCGCACGCACGTAGCGCCCGTGATCGATCAGCTTGTTGCGCAGCTCCTGCCGGAGGCCACCCGATACGCCCGACAGCTTCGGTACGCGGTCGATCACATCGATCGCCAGATTGAAACGGTCGATCTGGTTCAGGACGCACATATCGAACGGCGTGGTTGTGGTGCCTTCTTCCTTGTAGCCGCGCACGTGCATATTCTGGTTGGTACGGCGGTAGGCCAGCCGGTGAATCAGCCAGGGATAGCCGTGATAGTTGAAGATGATCGGCTTGTCCGTCGTGAACAGCGAATCGTAATCCTGGTCGGAAATACCGTGCGGATGCTCGGTCGGCGGCTCCAGCGTCGTCAGGTCGACCACGTTCACCACGCGGATTTTAAGATCCGGAATGCGGCGTCGCAGCCAATCCACCGCCGCGAGTGTTTCCAGCGTCGGAATATCGCCCGCGCAGGCCATCACGACGTCCGGTTCCGCGCCGTTGTCGTTGCCGGCGAACTCCCAGATGCCGAGACCGAGCGTACAATGGCGAATCGCTTCGTCCATGTTCAGCCATTGCAGGGCGGGCTGTTTGCCCGCCACAATCACGTTTACATAGTTGCGGCTGCGCAGACAGTGGTCGGTGACGGAAAGCAGCGTGTTGGCATCCGGCGGAAGATAGACGCGCACGATCTCGCCTTTCTTCGTAAGCACGTGATCGATGAATCCCGGATCCTGGTGGCTGAAGCCGTTGTGATCCTGCCGCCACACATGCGAGGTCAGCCAGTAGTTGAGCGATGCAATGGGCCGCCGCCAGTGAATGTTACGCGTGACCTTGAGCCATTTCGCATGCTGATTGAACATCGAGTCGACGAGGTGCACGAAGGCTTCATAGCAGGAGAAAAAACCGTGCCGTCCCGTGAGCAGATAGCCTTCGAGCCAGCCCTGGCACATGTGCTCGCTCAGGACTTCCATCACGCGGCCATCCGGCGCGACATGGTCGTCGATGGGAATAATTTCGGCGGTGGACTCGCGGTTCGTCACGTCAAAAAGCGCGTTCCATCGATTCGAAGCCGTTTCATCCGGCGACACGACACGGAAGTTCTTCGATTCCGCATTCAGCGTCATTACATCGCGCAGGAACGCTCCCATCATGCGCGCCCCTTCGGCCATCACGACGCCATGTTTCGGAACATCCACGGCGTAATCGCAGAAGTCCGGCATCGCCAGATCCTTCAGCAGAAGCCCGCCATTGGCGTGCGGATTCGCGCCCATCCGCCTCTCGCCTTTCGGCGCCAGAGCGGCATACTCGTGGTGAAGCTTGCCGCGTTCATCGAACAGTTCTTCCGGTCGATAGCTGCGCATCCAGTCTTCCAGCATGCGCAATTCATCCGGGCGCGCTATGACGTCGGCCAGAGGCACCTGATGCGCGCGAAATGTCCCTTCGACCGGCTTTCCGTCCAGTTCCTTCGGCCCCGTCCATCCTTTAGGCGATCGCAGGATAATCATCGGCCACGCCGGCCGTACGTGGAACCCTTTGGTGCGCGCGTCTCTCTGAATATTCGCTATTTCCGCGACAACCGTGTCCATTGTGGCGGCCATCTTCTGATGCATTTCTTCCGGCTCATGGCCTTCCACAAAGTGGCACTTGTAACCGTAACCCGTGAAAAGGGACTCCAGCTCCGCGTGCGGCAATCGCGCCAGCACGGTCGGTCCGGCGATTTTGTAGCCGTTCAAATGGAGAATCGGCAGCACGGCGCCGTCGCGCGCGGGGTTCAGGAATTTGTTCGAGTGCCAGCTGGTGGCGCAGGGGCCGGTCTCGGCTTCGCCATCGCCGACCACACAGCATGCGAGCAGATCCGGGTTGTCGAAAACGGCGCCGTAGGCGTGAAGCACCGCGTAGCCGAGCTCTCCACCCTCGTTGATGGATCCCGGCGTTTCAGGAGACGCATGGCTGGGTATACCGCCCGGAAACGAAAACTGCCGGAACAGCCGTTTCATTCCTTCTTCATTCTGCTGAATTGAAGGATAAATCTCGGAATAAGTTCCTTCCAGATAAGTATTGGCGACCATGCCGGGTCCGCCATGACCAGGTCCGCAGATGTAGATCGCGTTCAGGTGGTGGGCCTTGATCACCCGATTCATGTGCGCATAGATGAAATTGAGTCCGGGCGTGGTGCCCCAATGGCCCAGCAGCCGCGGTTTGATCTGCTCTTTGCGCAAAGGCTCGCGCAGGAGCGGATTCTCCATCAGGTAAATCTGGCCGATCGAGAGGTAATTGGCAGCGCGCCAATACGCGTCGATCTTTCTCAGCTCCTCGTTATCGAGCGGGCCGGCGAGCGTCGACTCTTCTAGCAATTCCTGGATCATGCATCAGCGTCCATGTGCCGATTATCCCAAGTTGGCGGAGGCTCGCCGGAAAATTAATATTGGGCCGGATAGGTACGTTACACCCTTGTAACGCACAGGTCCGCAGAGGAGATCTGTGTATACTGGCTTTGCTCAAATGAAAAATATCGATCTGAACAACATCCCTTCGTTCGACGAGTTGCCTGTCGGGAAAGGCGCGCCTGCCGAATCCTCATGGGGCGTTTTTGGCGACGGCGCTTTTGGCGGCAATGCGGCCCTGGGCTGCTTGAACTTCCTGACTCCCGCGGGCGTCGTTGAAGCGGCGCGGCTCGTGCAAACCGGTAAGGTCTTTCGGCTCGATGCGAAAATCGGTTTCGCCAAACCGCCCTTGTTTGGCCGTTCTTCAGTAGTCCATAACGTCAGCCCGCTTGGGCCCACGGCGAACGACGACTCTCTCGATCACTTCAACACTCAGGAGGGAAGCCAGTGGGATGGGCTCGGCCACGTCGGCCATTTTCGTCACGAACTCTTTTACAACGGTGTGAGGGTGGAAGAGACCAGAGATGGCGCGAACGCCAGGCTCGGGATCCATCATTGGGCCGACAAGTTCGTCGGGCGCGGCGTTTTGATCGATGCTTACGGATTTCGCCAACGGCAGGGCCGCGCAGTGAATCCTCTGTCGAAGGATGTTTATACCCTCGACGAGCTGCAAGCCGCGCTGCTCGCTCAGGGCACGACGCTGAAGCCCGGCACAATCCTTCTGGTTCGGACAGGCTGGATGGAGTCATACGAAAGTCTCCCGGCAGACGAGAAGCGCGCCATAGCTCCCATGGAAAAATTGAGTTCGATGGGGATCGAAGCCAGCCGTGAAATGGTGGCCTGGCTCTGGAACAATCGCGTCGCCGCGATCGGGACCGACTGTCCCGCCGTGGAAGCATTCCCGTTCAACTTCATGGACGAAGGAGCGTTGCATTATCGCGCTTTGCCGCTGCTGGGCCTGCCTCTGGGAGAGTTATTTGTGCTGGCGCCGCTGGCGGAGGATTGCGCGAGCGACGGACGGTACGAATTCATGGTCGTCTCGGCGCCTTTGAATCTGGAAGGCGGCATTGCGTCACCGCCCAACGCCGTTGTGATTAAGTAAGTGAATGGACACCGCATTTCTCGCCGATCCGATCGCTAAACAGCATGACCCCGGTCCCGGCCATCCCGAGCAACCAGCGCGCTGGGACGCCGCCATTCGCGGTCTTCGTGATTACAAGCTGACCGGCGTTCCGCCGCGCGCCGCCACGGAAGGCGAACTGGCGCTTTGTCACACCCTCAAGTACATCGGGATCGCGCGCCATGACGTGGACAGTGGCGCTCACACCCTGAGCACCGGCGACACGGATATCGGCCCCCGATCGTTCGAAGTCGCGCTGCACGCCGCCGGCACGTGCCTGAACGCGGTCGATCTCGTCATGAATGGACGAGCGAAGAACGCGTTCTGCATTGTGCGTCCGCCGGGCCATCACGCCTCCGCCAATCGCGGCATGGGTTTCTGCCTCTTCAACAACATCGCCATCGCCGCCCGATATGCGCAGCGCAAGTACGGAGTAGAGCGCGTCGCCATCGCCGATTGGGACGTGCACCACGGCAACGGCACGCAGGACATTTTCTACACGGATCCCTCGGTGTTTTTCTTCAGCACGCATCAATCGCCCTGGTATCCGGGTACCGGGGCCGCCAGCGAAACCGGCGAAGGGGCAGGGGAGGGAATGACGCTCAATTGCCCCTTGCCCGCAGGCTCCGGCCGGGAGCAGATTCTGGGCGCGTTCCGCGAAAAACTCGCCCCGCGCATGGATGCCTTTCATCCCGACCTGGTTCTGATTTCGGCAGGCTTCGATTCGCGCATCGGCGACCCTCTCGGCCGCTTTGTACTGACTGATACGGACTTCTCCGACTTGACCACTGTGATGTTGGAAATCGCGCACAAACACGCGGGCGGAAGACTGATTTCGATACTCGAAGGCGGTTACGATCTGAACGGCCTTTCGCGCGCCGTGTACGCGCACGCACACTCCCTGTCTTCCCTGGCCGCCCACAACTGACCCTTCGGCCTGGGCGCTTTGGCCCGCCATTTGCATCCGGAGTGACGGAGGTCTGATACATGAATTGGGACAGAATCGAAGGCAACTGGAAACAAATTACAGGTCGCGCCCGCGAAAAGTGGGGCAAACTCACCGACAGCGATTGGGACGCCATTGCAGGCAGGAGAGATCAGCTGGTTGGCCGCATCCAGGAGCGCTACGGCATTGCGCGGGACGAAGCGCAGAAACAGGCCGATGAATGGGCAAGAGCGCTGAAGGACGAAGAAAAGGTCTCTACAGCGCGAAGCAGGTGATTCCTGCAATTCCCGCAGCCCCCGCGTCCATGCAAGCCTGGGCGTTCTCATGATTGACTCCGCCCAGGGCCAGTACCGGTGTTGGAGAACTACGGGCGAATGCCGTAATCGCTTCCGTTCCCAGCACCGGTCTGCGATCCGTCTTGGACAGCGGTCTGAAAATCGGCGCGAGCAAAACGAAACCGGCGCCGGCGGTTCCTGGGGCGTCTTCGATTCGGTGACAGGAGACGGTAACGAGGAAACCAGGGTGGACAAATTTTCCCGGCGAAACCGATCCGTCCCTTAAATGGACACCGTGCGCCTTACAGGCGATCGCCACATCGGCACGGTCGTTAACCAGAATCTTCGTCCCGTGAGGGTTCGGAATCCGCAAAACTTTCCTGGTCAATTCCGCCAAATCGCGAACCGGCAGATCGCGCTCGCGGATCTGTACCAATTCAATACCTTCCGCAATCCAGTGCGCCACATGGGCCATCCATAGGCCTTCATGGGACGAATAAGTTCCGTCTGTAATCAGGCACCGGATCACAGCGGTATGTAATATCGTTCGCCCGCGCAGGCCCGGCACAGTATCCTGCCATCGCGAATCACCTGGCGTTCGAAGTTGATTCCCTCCGCGCATTCCGCGCACATCCGGCGCTGTCCTTTATAGCCGGGAAACTCCTCCGGCCCGATCTGTACACGCACCCATTGATGGTCGAAGAGATCCGCCGGTTCCATTTCCCGATAAGCCTGCATTTGCTGCCGATTCTTGTCGCCGATCCCGGGATACAACTCTTTCGCCCGTTGCTTCGACGATTCGCGCGCCACCACCCGCACCGATCTTTGCGTTTGCAGATCGCAGAACGTCGCGGCGACTTTCCCGAAATCCCGGAACTTCAGCGCCCGTTTCCCGAGCCTGCACCCAGTCACTACGGGAATGGCGTCCGTGGCGCAGCGGTCGATCTCAACGAAAGTAACAAGCCTCTTTCGGTCCCTGCCTTCCGGATCTTCCACGCCCAGCAGTTCCAGTCCATGCATGGCCATGCGCAGTCCGAGGATCTGTCCGGCGCACATGTGTCCGTGCGCGGCCGCCGCAAGAACCTCGTATTCCGCCAGCGTGCGCATATTAACTTTTCCCGCGAATTCCATCTGCCCTCGCGCGGTGAGCGCGCCTGTGCAAAGCCAGCAGATCGATATCGGCAAACACTATTGCAATTGCGCCACCCACCGCCACCGGCAGCGTCAGGAACCCAAACATGATCTCGGCGAATGCCTGTGCGTTGGCGCGCTCCACAAGCAGAAAGCCGAATGCGTACACCACGGCAGCCTGATAGGCGCCCATATTGGCCGGGGCGTTCGGAATCACTGTCAACACCGCCTTCACAACCAGCAGGAAAGCCGCGGCGCCGATGCCCAGATCGAAGCGGTCGGCCTTCGTCAAGGCCCAGATCGCCAGCATCTGAGCCAGCCAGTAGAGACCGCCGATCGCCATCGCGCTTCTCAGCTCGCGCCAGTGGCCGAGCCGATGAATTTCGTCAAGCAGGTGTACAAATCGCGCAGCCCAACTCGTAGTTCTCACGAAATGATGCGCATGCTGGCGCCGGAATAACACGAACAGCAGCACCAGGGCAACCGCTACCGCGCCCGTGCCGAAAAACCACATCCCTCGTGTAACGTCGACGTGAGTGGCTATCTGGAAAGTGAAGATCAGATACACAATCACGATCCACAATCCGTCCATAATCCGCAGAACCACGTCGGAGGTAATAGCCAGAGACAGAGGAACTTTGGTTTCGTAGGAAAGCAGGAAGCAGCGAACCACCTCACCCGCCTTCGCCGGAAGTATGTCGTTTGCGAGCACGCCCACGAACACCGCCTGCAGGCATAAACCGAACGACGGCGCGCCCACCGGTTTGAGCAGGACTCCCCATCGCCAGGCGTCGAAGAAATAGACGGCAACCTCGAACAGGATGGCAATCGCCACCCAATTCCACTCCATGGTCCGCAGATGGTCGCCAAGTTGCGACCAGGGAAATTTCCAGAAGACCCAAGTTAGCGAAGCGGCCGATACGGCATATCCGATCGCAGGCACCAGCCACTTCGGAACCCCTCGCCGCTTCGGCGGCGCTTCAACGGTATCCATGCGCGTCCAGAGCCACCAACACCCCCATGATACCGCTCAACGATTTCAGTGCACCGCGCGCAGCGCCCGCATCAACCTCCGCCCCGACCACGCCACGGTAACGAAAAAGAAAGCGAAACTGATTAAAATTACGGTGAGCCTTCTGCCGGGCGAAAGCGTCCGCGCCACTTCGGCGCCCGGATTGAGGTTCGTTTCCACTCGGAGCAAAACGGTCGCGGGTGGCGCGCCGCGCGCATTCTTCACAACGATGGCGTACTGTCCGCGGACATCGACGATCCGGCGGAATTCACCGCTACGGCCATCCGGCGTGAGCGCCATCGTGTCGTGTTCGCGGCCCCGATTGAACAACCGGAATTCGCTCATCGGAAGCAACTCGACATGCACGCTCGGATTGCCGCTGATTACCTCATAACGGCAGTCCACTTCCGAAGGAGTTTGGCGCACTGTGAAAGGCACCCAACGGAAATCGCCCGGTTCGAGCCGAAACGGCTGGGCTCCATCCCGCGGCTGGCTTCCGGCGGCAAGGGCCAACGCGATCATGATCGGGAAGTTCATTATTGGAATTACGATTTTCTCATCCTCGCTCTTCAGCCGATAGAATAAGTTCTGAACCGATGGCCCGCATTATCTTTCGAGTATTGATCGCAGTCACATTAGGCGTCATGGCAATTGCCCGCTGGTCCGGGGGGCGAATGCCTTTCGTCGTCTTCCCGCCGTTTTACTACTGGTTCGTTCTTTCCGCCTTCGTGTTCGCCGCATTCGGACTTGTCTCCGCCTGGCACGCCTGGCGCGAGCCCCACAACCGCCGCGCTTACCTCACCGACGTGCTTCTGGCGGCAGCGTGGGTTCCGTACTGGTATTCGAACCTGCGGTAACACCGCCCGCTCACTTCAAATCCGCCCTGGCATCGTCCACGAACCGATCCTTCAGGCAGCGCGCGATCAGTGCCGTCCAGCCCGTCTGGTGACTCGCGCCGCAGCCGCGCCCCGTGTCCGCATGGAAATATTCGTTGAAGTGCAAAAGCCCGCGCCAATGCGGATCGCTCGCATAGATCCGGTCGTCGCCCTGCCAGGGCGCCCAGCCGCTGGAATCCGGCAGGAAAAGGCTGCAGAGGCGGCGATTGAGCTCCTGCGCCACATCGCTCAAATTCATGCATTTTCCGGACCCTGTCGGACACTCCACCTGGAAATCGTCTCCGTAAAAGTGGCAATATCGCTGCAGCGCTTCGATCAGCAGATAGTTAATCGGAAGCCATATCGGTCCCCGCCAATTCGAGTTGCCTCCGAAAATGCCCGTCGTCGATTCACCTGGATCGTAGCCCACGGAATATTCCTGGCCGTCCAGGCTCAACGTATACGGGTGTTCCGCGTACACTGCCGAGACCGAGCGTATCCCGAACGGCGACAGGAACTCCCGTTCATCCAGCAGCCGCGTCAACACCCGCAGCAGGCGCGCGCGCGTGGGAATCGCCAGCAGACGATGCGTGTATTCGCCCTCCCTGCGCATCTCCATCATGGAAATCTGGTGATAAAGGTCCTGCCGGTTGTTGAGGAACCATTCCATGCGCTTCTTGAATCCCGGCAAACGGTCGATGACATCCTGATGCAGAACTTCCACCGCAAACAGGGGAATCAGTCCCACCGCCGACCGTACTTTCAGCGGCACCGTCAAGTGGCCGGCCGTCCTCATCTGGTCGTAATAGAAGCCGTCTTCCTCGTTCCACAGCCCCGTGCCGCCGAGCGTGTTCATTGCATCCGAGATCGCCACGAAGTGCTCGAAAAATTTCGACGCCACGTCCTCATACGCCGAGTCCTTGTCGGCCAGTTCCAGCGCCATGGAAAGCATCGTCGAACAGTAGAACGCCATCCATGCCGACCCGTCCGCCTGTTCGAGAACACTGCCGTCCGGCAATGGCTTCGACCGGTCGAAGAGACCGATGTTGTCGAGCCCCAGAAAGCCGCCCGAAAAGACCTGTTTGCCCGAAATGTCCTTCCGGTTTACCCACCAGGTGAAATTGATGAGCAGTTTTTGAAAGACGCGCTCCAGAAACGACCGATCCCGTTTTCCGTGAGGCGCGGAAATCTTGTAAACGCGCCACGCCGCCCACGCGTGCACCGGAGGATTCACATCGCCGAACGCGAATTCGTACGCCGGAATTTGTCCGCTGGGACGGGTGTACCATTCGCGCAGCAGCAGAATCAGCTGCTCCTTCGCGTAGTACGGGTCGATCTCGGCAAATGGCAGCATATGGAATGCAAGGTCCCACGACGCGTACCACGGAAACTCCCAATTGTCCGGCATGGAAACAACATCGCGGTTGTACAGGTGCTTCCATTCGCTGTTACGGCCGTCCCAGCGCTCGGCTGGCGGCTTGGGAAACGCCGGGTCGCCTTCCAGCCATTCGAGCACCCCGAAGTGGTATAACTGCTTCGACCACAACAGGCTCGCGGACGCCTGCCTGGCAATCTGCAGTGCGGCCGATGCACTTTGGTCGGCTCCGTAGAACAAGTTTGTTTCGTGAATTCGTTGCGTGAACACAGCATCGAAGTCTATCGGGCCGTTCTCACTCCCGGCGCTGAGCCGGAACCGGAGTTCGATGCCTTTTCCGGCCTGAATCTCCCGACGATAGTACGAGGCAACCTTGGTTCCGCATTGCGCCGGATTGACCGCACCGTTCTCCCCCTGCACTACGAAGCGGTCGAATGCGTCCTTCACATAAGGAGTCCGGTTCGGCGTCTGGTACAGCCGTTCGTGATTCGTCTCATTCTCGGTAAAGAGAAACCGCTCGGGTTTTGTAAGCGCTTCGAACGTGTATCGCCCCAGCGATTCCTGTTCGCAGGAGACGTGTGTGTCGTCCACTTGCCGGATCGCGGGCATGGGCCAGTAGCCCTCGCCCGTTCTGCCCCAGGACCACGCGTTCCGGAACCACAAGGTCGGCAGAATGTGCAGCGTCCACGGCTCGGGGCCGCGGTTATCGATACGAAGCCGCGCCAGAATATCGTCGGGCGAGGCTTTCGCATACTCCATCGAAACGTCGAAGTAGCGGCTCTCGTTGAATATGCCCGTGTCGAGCAGCTCGAACTCCGCATCGCGCTTCGATCGTCCGCGGTTTTCATCCAGCAGCCGCCGATACGGGAACGCCTTCTGCGGGTACTTATACACGGCCTTCATGTACGAGTGCGTGGGCGCGCCGTCGACGTAAAAGTAGCACTCCTTCACGTCTTCGCCGTGATTGCCCTCTTCACCGTTGAGGCCGAACAATCGTTCTTTGAGGATTGGATCCTGGCCGTTCCATAAAGCGAGCGCGAAACACAAACGTCCTTCGCGGTCGCAGATTCCGAGCAAGCCGTCTTCGCCCCAGCGGTAGGCCCGGCTGCGGGCGTGATCGTGCGGAAAGTATTTCCAGCATTCGCCGGTGGCGGAATAGTCCTCGCGAACCGTCCCCCATTGGCGTTCCGACAAGTAAGGGCCCCAGCGCTTCCAGTTTTTCTCGCGCCGCGCGTCTTCGTCGAGCCGAGTCCGCTCAGGATTCATTTGCCGATCTCGACGATATTCTTAATCCCGCTCTGACTGTGGATCGGATCCGCGAATTTCTCCAGCGGAAAACGCCCGGTAATCAGATTACGCACCGCTTCCGGCCATGTGGCATGGAACCACGTCAGGTCGCTGACCGCGTTCTGGAACGCATCTTTGCCGGCGTTGACCGTCCCCAGCACGCACTGGTTCCTGAGCACCAGATTACGCATGATCGTATCGGTATCGATGCCGACCGGGCCATGTTTGCCCGGCACTCCGGTCGAGATAAACAATCCGTTCGTCCCCAGCACCGCCAGAACGCCGAAGGCCAGTTGAGACACGCCTGTCGCTTCGTACACCACATCGATATTCCCCACATCCGCGGCCATCTGTTCGATGGAACGATCCTGCGAGGAAATGTATTTAGCCCCGATCGCTTTCACGATGTCGGCCGATTCGTCGGGCTCGCGACTGCGGGAATATACCGTGACCGTGAAGCCCGCGCGCCGCAGAGCCATTGCTCCCAGCAGCCCCACAGGCCCCGCTCCGAGCACAACCGCCCTGTGTGTTCCAGCCCAGGGCAGCCGCTTCTGAATCTGCAGCGCCTGAATCAGCCCCTTCTCCGCGATCGTCAGCGGTTCCACCAGCACCGCCACGGCCCGAATCGCCTGCGGAACCGGATTCATATAGCGCGCTTCATCGACAATCAGTTCCGTAAGAAAGCCGTGCATCTGTTTGATGCCGCGTTCCCGGTAATCGCCGGTGTAACAGAAGTCCTGCCGCCCCGCACGGCACGCCAGACACTCCGGATGATCGCAGGGCCGCCGCACCATCGGAATCGCCAGATCGCCAGGCTTGAAGTCCTTGACTTCAGGCCCAACCTCGACAATTTCCCCAAGGCACTCGTGCCCCATCACCAGAAAATCCGAGCCCGCCGGAAGCGGAAAGCCATATTGAAACGAAGCAATCTCGCGATCCGTCCCGCAGACCCCGACGTTCAGGACGCGCAGCTTGACCGCGGTGGGACTTTCCATCTTCGGTTCCGGGAAATCGTTCACCACTTCAAGCGATTTCCTGTTTGGGAAGACAGCCGCCGCCTTCATGCTTTTCTCCGCAAAATGGCACGCGCCGGCGACCCTTCCGCGCCAATCAGCTTAAGGGGCAAACAAACCAACTCATATGGGCCTGGCTCTACGCCTCGCAGATTCAAACCTTCAATGATCCAGATCCCGGCGCGAAGCAATGCTTCGTGTGTTTCCGGACCGTCCTCCCGAAACCCGCCCACCGAAAGATAATCGACCCCCACCGTTCGCGCGCCACACTCGGCGAGATATCGCGCGCCATCCTGCGAAATAAACACAAAGTTCTCATCGAACCGATCGCTGTCCCAGGAATGTTCGGAATTAGCCGTCTTGAACACGATCCGCTCTCCCGCCGCAATCCCATGTCCCGCAAGTTCCTCACGCGTGATCGATTTCGAATCCCGAATCGCAATCACCCGCGCCGGACCGACCGTCGCATCGAGAGGCATGCTATCGATACTCCGTGCTTGCCGGATAAAGTGCAGCGGCGCATCCATGTGCGTGCCGGTATGCACGCCGAGCGCCATTCGCGAAACGGTAGCCACGTCGCCTTTTTCCTGATCCGTCGCGCGCTCAATGTGAAAATCAGGATCGCCCGGCCAGTGCACCATGCCATTGCGCACCGGCACCGATATATCGATCCAGTCATTCACAAGATTATGCTATCAGCGACCGATGAAAGTGTGAATGTGGGGCGGCCTTTCCAGGCTGCGGACCCGCTTTCCAGCGGGTCCACCGGCCGCAGGGCCGGATGCTCGTCTCGCCGGATCGACCTATACCTGCTGAAATTTGCGCCCCGTCGATTCTCTTCGATTCGTTTGCGGTACGAAGCGAATTTCCAGACGTTGTTCCAACGCCGCGGCGATCCGCCGGAGCATAGTCAGCGAGTGGCCTTCATAGTCGGCGTCTTCAAGACGAGCGATTACCGGCTGTTTTGACCCGATGAGCGCGGCAAGTCCGCTCTGAGACAGCCCTGCTCTTGTCCTTGCGTCGTAAATCATCTGTGCCACCTCAAGATTGATTCTCGCTTGGGCGATACCGGATTTAATGCGTTCACCTTTCCCGGTAACTTGCTTCAAAATTGTGAGCGCGTCTCTTGTCTTCGACACGGCTATGCTTTCTCCTCTTCCGAATAAGAATGCCTGGAAGGATCGGCCTCAAATACCCGCTTCCGACGAATTGCCCGCTCTATATCGGCCTTCGGAATTTCATTCTCCTTCGTGAGGGCGTGACCGAGGATTGCGAGATTCCTGCCGTGAAAGAAATAGAGGATTCTGTAGTTCACTCGGCCCTTTCGTATCCGCAGTTCGTAAATGCCGTCTTTCAGGAAATCCGCAATCGGGCGGCGCAGCTCGTGCCCGAACTCGGCCAATCGTTCAATTGCGGCGATGCACGTCTCATAAGCGCGCTGGTCTGGATGCCGGACCTCCTTCAGCCAATCGAGCACTGGAACATCGTCTTCATCTTCCTGGTAGAAGATGACTTCAGTACGAGGCATCGATCCAAAGTTCAGGATATCACAATATTGTTATTGACTCGCGGCTTCGTCTTCGTTTGTTCTCGAAAGAATATTTTCGCACCGAACGTTCTGGCAGCGCCGTTGATGAACCTCACTCCCACGCGATTGACACAAAACCCTGGTTCATAATAAGTTGAACTAAGTATAATCCAACGGACGCGTCCATCAACGTGAGCAGAACAACCAAGACCATCGGGTTCTCCGTACCACCCGCCGTAGCCAAAGAGGTGGAAACTCTGGCGAAGGCGGAGAACCGCACCAGGAGCGAACTCTTCCGCGAGATGGTGCGCGTTTACCGTCGGTATTGCCGGCAGCGCGATCGGGATGAAACTCGATGGGTGATGAACCCCATCGAGGAGGCCAAAGCGGAGCAGGCCGAAAATCCCATGACCGTGGACGAGCTCCTCGCCGAAAATGATCGGCTTGTCCGGTACGGCGCCCGGCAAGCCAGAAAGCTCGGCATCGGGCCTAAAGATATAGATCGCATCATTCATGAGTATCGCCAAAGCCGGAAAGCTTAGGGTCGTTCTCGACAGCAATGTTTATGTTTCGGCCTTCACCAGGCGGCCTGGCAGCCCATTTCTCATATGGCGCGCGGCCTTGGATCGTCATTACGTGCTCTTGGTTTCTCCGACCCTTGTGGATGAACTGGGCGGCATTCTCCGAGTTCGTTTCGACTGGCCTGACGAACAAATCACGCGCCGTCTGAAGCTGTTGACGAAGGTCGCGGAAATTGTCAATCCGGACCTTACTATCGATGCCATTCCAGCGGATGACGACGATAATCGGATTCTGGAATGCGCGATCGCGGGCAAAGCCGACCTTATTGTTTCCGGCGATCGCCATCTCCGGACCTCAGGTCGTTCCGGAACATCGGCATTATCCGCCCTGTCGATTTCCGTCGCACCTTGGGCGATGTGCCCTCCTCGTGAGGCGAACCAGTGAACTGGCTTTCGCCATTACCCGACATAAAGGGGATTGTCTTGCGCATGCGGTCGGTTTCATTGAGGCGTGCAAAGATCCAGTGGCTTTACTACTCGATCCAAACTGTCAGAACATCGGCGGTCACATCCACGCCGCCGCCCTGATATCGTCCGGGCTCCAGTGGCTTATTCCGCCGATCTGATTCAGGTAGAATTACCGAATGGCAGCGTGCCGTCGCTTTAGTTGAAAGCAGCATGTCCCAAACGGCAGGAGTCCACACAGCGAATGCCCACGTATCTCACTAACTGGAACCCGGACAAATGGAAATGGGACTCACTGGCCGAAGATTCAGCACGGACCCGGACCGGGCTTCCTGTCGCCAAAACATGGAGCATGGGAGGTACGAAGTCCATTACAATCGGTGATCGGGTTTTCTTGGGAAGGCAAGGCACGGAAAATGAGAGCGAAATGAATTCCGGGGAGTGATCGCCTCTGGGACTGCGGTATCACCGTATTTCGAAGATCAGCACTGGGGACTTGAGGGATTGACGACGTACAACCGGATCGAATTCGATACAATCCTTACCCCGCAACTGGTCCTGCCGCGGTTCCAGTTGTCGGACGGACCTCTCGCCGCAATCAACTGGGGAACACAGCGGGGCGGCATCCGTATCGACGATTCTGCCGCGGCCGTCCTCGAACAACGGTGGGCCGAATACCTGGACGAGATCGGCTTCGGAAGCCTTCGCACTCGACTCAATCAGTACCCGGACTTCCGTCCGTACCAACCCGATCCCAGAAAGCGAATCGCTGTGGAAGAAGCAGCCGTGCAGGAGACGATCCGCCATTTCACTGCGTTGGGATTCACGATTCGAGACCGACAGAGTGAGAACGTCGGATGGGACTTGGAAGCGGTCAATGGTTCAGAAGTGATCCTGCTCGAAGTTAAGGGTCTATCCGGGCCGAGCATAAACGTCGAGTTGACGCCAAACGAGTACTTCCACATGAGGAGCCATTCACAGAACCATGCCATCTGTGTCGTGGTGAATGCTCTTGCGGCACGGCCTTCGTTATCCGTATTCCGGTTGGCTCAAGAAACCGGGGACTGGCGTGATGACGAGGGACGATCACTCTCCGTGACCGAATGCCTCGGAGCACGGCTGTCCCTTGGGTGACCCCTTGCGGCTACCGGGCTTCACGCACCTTTA
>Ga0181521_10004749_pt1 | contig 15376 bp, 12 predicted proteins | sample PEATcosm2014_Bin_32_FD_119764 | JGI IMG/M metagenome (GOLD analysis project Ga0181521, IMG submission 119764) | Peatland microbial communities from MTU Mesocosm Facility, Houghton, MI, USA - PEATcosm2014_Bin02_60_metaG | ecosystem: Environmental > Terrestrial > Soil > Wetlands > Peat | place...
CACGAAATGCCCCTTGAGCCAACCGTGGCGCCACGCCTCGCGGCCGTGAGAGGTCTCGATGATGACGGGGACCCGGCAGAGCCGGCCAACAGGTGAGGCAAAGATGCTAGCCCTGAACTGATGTGAATGCAGAATGTCCACCTGGCGCCGCCGGATGACGCGCGCCAAACGCAGGGCAGCAACGACCTGAGTGGGCTTGTCCAGATACATGCGTACCAGCTCGACATCGGCGGGAAGGTCGGGGAGGATCTTCTCAGCCAGCACCTGGGGGCAGACCAAGCCCAAGCGAAAGGCCTTGCGATCCAGTCCTTGCAGCAGCGTCAGGATATGTTCTTCCGCGCCACCTCGAACCGTGGCGTTCGAGAAAAGGAGCACGGAGATGAGACGCTTATTCACAGCTCTAGTGGTCGCCTCTTTCGGCAGACTTTGGGTTTCCGACTTCCTCCGCCGCCTGCTGCATGCACCAGTATACATCGGCAATGTTCTGCACCGGGAAGGGCGGCTTCCGGTTGCTCAGAAAAACCGCGTCCGAACACGGATCATCGGGATGGTACCCGTGCATACCCGCGGGCGTCCAGCCGCGCACCTTGAAGTCGCTCTCGGAGATAAGCCAGCCGGGATGAAGCAAGAAGATCATTTCGCCATAACGACGGTCGGGAAACAAAATGCCGAGCTGCCGCAGCTCATCGTCGGGGAGTATGCGCCCGCACGGCAAGGTATTCAGCAACGCGCTGAACTCCTGCCTGGCGCGCTCGGAGAAAAACCAGAATCGCCCCATGGTCGAGTCATAGACGGCGAGGTAGTCTTTGGGCATGGAAAAACCCAAAGACTCCACCCGCTTGATCAAATCATAGTGCTCGCGCACCGGTGTCATCCCGTGATCGGAAGTAATGATAAAGATGGCATCGGCGTCACTCTCGCGGGCCGAATCAAACAACTCCCGCAACTGCTTGGCATACCACTCCAGCCGCCGCTCAGCCTGTCGAGGGTCCTTCCAGTGGTCGTGCAGGAGCATATCCATTTCGGAGAGATACACAAAGAAGAAGCTGGCCTCACTCTCTCGGACATCCCTTAAGGCCTGCCGCAGAATTCCTTCGTCGGTCCAGTGGTGGTAGGAATAGACCCGGTAAGGAATCCTCTTTTCCGACAACTGGTCGAAGATTGAAGGGGCGCCTGAGATTCCGCCACGATCGTAGATGTTTCGCTTTTCCACCCAGTTGAACAGAGGCAGCAAGCGCGGGCTGACGCAGCATTCGAACAGCGGCCCCAGCCCAAGCAACCGCCTTCCCATTTCCTTAAGGAGTTTGCGGGTCAGGCGGTTGTCGAGCATGCGGTTAGGCAAAAAGGTCAAGCGCCGCAGCCAGCGAAAAGGCGACCCCTGGGGGTCGTAATAGAACAAGTTCCAGTGCCCGTTTTGAGCGGGGGGCAGGCCGGTCAGGATGGTGGGGATTGCCCCGGAACTGAATCCCAGCACGGTGCGAAGCGGCTGACGATAGGGCAGCAGATCGGAAAGGAATTCCCGCCCCTCCAGGAAGCTCCACCCCAAGGCGTCGATCAGCACAAAGATGCCCAGTCGGCGCTTTTGACCGGGATGCGGAGGCCCTTCCAGCTCTGCTCCTATCGCAAAGTTTCTTCTCTGGGACCTCATATGAACTTACACCCAGGGGTTTCAGGAATCGGTGGAGTGCAGCACAACTCTGTCGGATAGTGCACACACCCGAATTCCTCAACCACACCGCTCTCCTCGCGGGCCCGCCGCATCCTGGATCTTCTCCTCGATCGCCGTTGATGGCGGCGCTATAATCGTGCCCTTTCCCCAAGCACCGCCCTCAGTAGGGAAGACGCCTCACAATGCTCGGCCCAAGCACCTTCGTTAGACCCAGGGGGAGATGCTTCCAAAGTCTGACGAGCATGTCGTACTTCGTGTTTTCACGATTTACTTGATTTATCTTGCTATCCTCGGGCGACCAATAATCCCAATAAAGGGGAACTTCCTGAGAACTCCATTGCAGCTTGTACCAGTGCGGCCCTGAGCCAATGGTCGAACGGCCGAAGTCATAGGTGTGATAACCCTTCTCGGCAGCAAAAAGCAAAACCGTCCAATTCAGCAAAGCGGTCGGCTCCAGGCCGGCAAATTGCGGCCGGGAGGAACTCCATAGTACTTCGATTGTGTTCCGAAATACCGTCAGGAAATCCGCCGCGATCGGGTTCCCCCCATACCTCACGATGCAGATGTGGGTTTCTCTGCCGAAAGCACGAAAAATCTCGTTGAAAAGCGACCTGCTGTAGACCGGCGTACCCAAATCGCGCATTTTCTCCGCAAAAATCGCATAGAAGTCTCGGAGCGCATCCTCCCCGTGCATTTCGGCGGTCAGCCCGCACTTTACCGCTTTGCGAATCCTGTAGCGTGTTTTAGAGCGCAGAGATTCCAGCATTTTGTCTTTGTCGGACTGAACCTTGAAGAGCACGCAGGCCTTGCTGGTTTTCGTGGGGAGCCCCAATCCGTGGTCACGGCGGTGGCGGAGCTCAAGATAACCAGCATGCACTGCTTGGGCTAGCTCAATTGCCTTTCCGACCAGCGCCTCTTCCGCATCCCTAGTCTCCGCAAGCACACCCGCATGACTGAAAAAGGGCAAAGACGTAACGAAACTGCCGAACAGCCAGCTCTTCTGCCACACCAATGGAAGAACGCCTTTTATTTCCGTCCCGTCCCTGGCGGCAAGGTAGAAAGCAGGCCACCCAAAGGCGTTCTCAATGACTTCTCTCCAGCCCCAACGATGGTAGTTGGAAGCGTCCGGCGCGGCTTCAACGTAGGCATCCCACAGGCTGCGCTCACCGCAAACCTCTACCTTCATACGGCTTCCGCCCCCGGTTATCCAGCCCCAGTAGCTGCTACCGGACTTGGTTTGCGTAACCAAGAACCGACGAGTCGCAACGATATCGCGCGCCGACCAGCATGTCGAAGCACTATGGCGTCATCTCAATGGGGAAGGCGCCTTACGATGCTCGGGCCTAGCAGCACCGTTAGTCTTAGCGGGAGTTTCTTCCAAAGTCTTATAAGAATATCATACTTCGGATTCTCACGACTGGATACAGTTTCTGTGCCTCCCTGCGGCGACCAGTAATCCCAACAGAGTGGAATCTCCTGGGAGCCCCATTGGAGCTTGTAGCGGTGCGGCCCCGAGCCAACGGTCGAACGACCGAAGTCAAAGATGCGGCAGCCCCTTTCGGCAGCAAAGAGCAGGATCGTCCAATTCAGCAGCGCGTTGGGCTCCATAGCGGCGAATTGCCGCCGGGAAGAACTCCATAATGATTCGATTGCTTCCCGAAACACGGTCAGGAAAGTCGCCGCAACCACCTTCCCTCGGTGCCTCACTAGGCAGATGTGAGTGTCAGCGTCGAAAGCCCGAAAAATCTCCCTAAAGAACGACTTGTCGTAAACCGGAGTACCCAGCTCGCGCATCCTCTCGGCATAAACTGAATAAAAGTCGTCGAGGGCCGCCTCACCGAGCATTTCGCTGGTCAGCCCGCATTTTATGGCCTTGCGAATCTTGGTGCGCACTTCGGAGCGGAGAGACCTCATCATCGTGTCTTTGTCGCGCTCAACGGTGACAAGCACCGATACCTTGTTGGTTTTCCGAGGAAGCGCCAAGCCACGATCGCCCCGGTGGCGCAATTCCAGATAACCAGCCCCCAATTCTCGTGCCAGCCTGATGGCTTCTCCCACCAGAGCCTTCTCGGCTTCGCGATTTTCCGCAAGCACACCCGCATGGCTGAAAAAGGGCAAAGAGGTAATAAAACTCCCGAACAGCCAGCTCTTCTGCCAAGCGAGCGGGAGGACTCCTTTTATTTCGGTGGCTTCCTTGGCCACGAGGTAGAAGGTGGGCCACCCGAATGCGTTCTCGATAACCTGTTTCCACCCCCAGCGATGGTAGTTCGAAGCGCCAGGCGCGCCTTCCACGTAGGCGTCCCACAGAGCACGCTCCCCGCAAGCTTCCACTCGCATGGCGGTTTCGCTCCCATTTTGTCGGCCGAAGAGGCTGCTAATCGGCCGGATCCGCCTCAAGTGCCCGGTCGGTGAAGTCGAGAAGCCCCGGCTGCTCCTCGATGAAAGCCTTGAAGGTCGTCACATCAAATTCAGAGAGTATTCGCCTGATCTTTGCCTCTGTCGTTTCCAGATTGACGTAACACTTAAAGCTTCGTCCCACGCTCATAGGCAGCCGAGGATGGCGGGGATCGATCTCCCGGGGGTGGACGTAGAAAATCACTGGGCGCCCTTCCCGGAGGACTTTCCGAGCCGCGCTCTCGATAAGGAAGGAAGGAAAAAGCCTCAGGTAGCCCCCTCCGAAAAAGCACATTGGTATCCCCAGCAGCTTCACCGTGGTAATGGGAAACTCCACCAGGCCTTGGCAAGGGCCGCCAACCCGGTAAGGGGCACAGTGGCCGTTGTCCATCCCTCCATGCCCGCGGGGGCCAGGGAAGACAGAGGAATCGTACGAGTATCCCGCCTCAATCAGCTTGTCAAAGAACCACGGCGTTTTCTCGGTGGCCGAGAAGCCGGCGCAGCGATATCCCGAAATCGCGTGCCCCACGATGTCTTCAATAATCTGCTTTGAGGCCAGCGCGTCCTCATAAAAGCTTTGCGGCGTCATCCTGTAGGCGAGCTGATGGGCATAGCCGTGGGAGGCCACTTCGTGCCCTCTTCGGTCCGCCTCTTTGACCAGATGCGGGAACTTATGCGCCACCCATCCCAGAAAGAAACAAGTCGCGCGAACCTGCTTTTCAGCAAAGATTTCGAGGAGCCGCCCAAAATTAGTCTCCACGCGCGGTGGCAGGGAGTCCCATGCGGAGAACTCCGGAGTCGAAGGCACGTCCAAGATGTGGAACCAGTCTTCAACGTCTACGGAAAAGATACATTTCACTGGCCATCCCCGCCGACTCAGTTTCATCTTGGAAGGACCGTATTTGCCTCCTGGAAAGGTCGGCCTGCTTTCTCAAGGCTGCCCCGGGCGCTCAATGAGCCCCCCTGCTGAGTCATCCGATCCGGCCCCTGGAGAGCTTAGGTATCTCCCACACGGCGAAGCGTCTGCCCAGGCAGGCGTCCACTACACCCGCCAATGCGCCCGCGCTTCCGAGCAGGATGAATAGAGGGCCTGACATCAGCCGGTTCGCCCTTCTACCCGCGAGCGTGAGCAACAAGCCTGCGAGCGCAAACAGGTAGAATAGCGATTGCAGCCACAGGAGCAGGTGAAACACGGGTCCGCCCTTGAGCGGCGCAGATGAGACGAGCAGGCAGAGCAGGGGAATCAAGGTCAGCCAGCGAAGGAATTTGTGGCTCACAAACTGCCAGCCGCGCAGGCCCCGAAGCGTCTGGCGGAGCCTCCACATGGCCAGGATACCCTGGGCGCAGATTCTGCGTCTTCGCGTGAATTCCTCCCGGGGCGAGTTCGTCTCATTCTCGATAGCTTTGGCCGCCGGCTCCTGCAGAACCCAATACCCGGCATATCCGATTCGCATCGGCAACTCGAGATCATTCGCCAGGTCCGGAGACACCGGCCGGAACAGCGACCGCCTGATGCAGAAGACCGCCCCGTCACATACGAGCACGGACCCGCGCTGGCTCTCCAAATGGCTGATCGCCGTCTCGTAGCCCAGGTATAGGCGGTCGCCGCTTCCAATCACGCGGTCCGACTGCGGCTCCGCACTCGTCATGCCGGTCACGCAGCCCACCCGCTCATCCGCGAAATGCCGCGCCATCCGCCTCAGGCAATGAGCTTCAATGTGCGCATTGGCGTCCGTAAAGAAAAGCAGCTCTCCCCGCGCCGATCGTGCCAGCCGGTTCAAGGCTGCACCTTTGCCGCCTCGGGATTCCATCCGGACAAAGGTAAGCCGAGGATTCTTGATCGCCCGCACGATCTCGTCCGTCCGGTCCTCCGACGCATCCGAGGCCACCAGCACTTCCAAGCGATCGGGGGGATATTCCCAGCGGAGGGTCTCGTTTACTTTCCACCCGATATCCCTTTCCTCGTTATGCGCCGAAATGAGGACCGAAACCGTTGGCAGAAAGTCATCTCGCATCACCGGGCGAACCCGGTGCAGGAGTGCAAGAATCAGGAGGATGAACGGATAGATGACGTAGACATAGCCCAGCCACGTGACTCCGAGCCAGAAAAGAAACGTCAATCGGTAAGACCCCAAATGGCCGAGCATGGGACCGAAGCTAACCCCAATGACGAGCCCTTTCCAGCAGGGAGACAGCAGGGCGCACACGGTTGTCGCTGCCCAGCCCGTCATTGTGCGCCCCGCCCCAAAAGGAGGGTCTTAATAGTCATGAACATGATGAAGGCGTCCAGGCCGGCAGACATGTGTTTGATATAAAAGAGGTCATATGCAAGCTTCTCCGCGTTGTCTTCAAGTGTTACACAGTACCCCCGCTGTACTTGGGCCCAACCCGTGGCTCCGGGCCGCACAGACCATCGTTGGGAGTAGAAAGGAATCTTGCGGACGGACTCTGCCTCCTCCTCCGGAACAAAGGGACGTGGACCGACGAAATACATGTCACCGCGCAGGATGTTGTAGAGCTGGGGAAACTCGTCCAAGCGGGTCCGGCGCAGCCAGCGCCCCACCCTCGTGCACCGTGCGTCGTTCCACTGGGCTGGCTTGGGACTTCCATCTGAACTCGCTCCCTTGTGCATCGACCGGAACTTGTAGAGAGTGAAAGGGTTTCCATTTTCGCCGACCCGGGTTTGCCGAAAAATCACCGGGCTTCCCGAGTCCAGCCAGACAGCGAGCGCAATCAATCCCATCACGGGCAAGGAAAGGACCAGCGCCGCGAAAGACAAGACGAACGAGAAGATGCCCTTGTACAGACGCATCCAGGGCGAGATTGGAAAACGGGCTGAGAACAGCAGCCAGTTTGGGCAAGTCGAATCGATAAGAACTTTGCCCGTGACCACCTCGTATACCTCAGCCCCGTCCTGGATTTGCACGCCGGCTGTTTTGAGGCGCAGAAGGGAGTCGACAGGCAGCGTCGCAGATCTGTCGGTCGTGGTGACGATCACCCGGCCGATTTGCCGAGAGGTAACCGCTTCCGCGAAATCTGTCATGTCCCCCAGGCACGGCAATCCCTTGACGGCTCCCCCGTTGGATTGCGGGTTGCCAACGTATCCGGCAAGTCGCAACCCCAAGCCGGGGCGCCTCTCTAACTCGGCGGCCAGGCTTGTCGCAAGGGAACCCTCCCCAAGAACAACCGCACGTTCCGCCAGCCCGGGCAATCGGCTGAGGGTGAAAAACAGTCGCCGCCAGCCTGCCAGGAGCAGGCCTACCAGGAAAGTCCCGCCCAAGAAGATGCGGATGCCTAATCCAATATCAGGATACTCAAGGTACAAAAATGCCAATATCAGGCACGCTGTGCCCAGCACTTGTACGAGGCGGCTCAGGATCTCTCGAGAATTCGTCAAGATGGACGAGTCGTAGAGATCATAGTAATACATGCATAACAGAAACACTGCGGAGGCGAGAGCTGTTCTGGCGAGCTCGTTTCCGTATTCGGGTATCACGCCAGTTTCATATCCGAGCCCGGCAAAAGTGGCGGCAGTCAGCGTCACAAAGATCAGCGATGCTTCCGAAACGGCCAGCAGAACCGTTCGAGTCGGCAAGCAAACCTTGAGCACTGTATTCATTACTTGGGCCTTAGTGAAAGCAGTGCCGCCCAGACTCAGCCTTTCCGCCTAGAAGAAGCGCGTGGGTAATAGTGATAGTAATAATCGTCATTTCTCTTCTCGTCCGTGGCGTTCAAGACTACCCCCCCCCAGGGCACACCATCCAGCGAGCTCAATACCTGCTGCAGCGTGTCCCGCGGCGTTACCCTCGGGCGTGCGACTAAAAGAACCGCGTCAGAAAGCACGGCCAAACGGTGAGCGTCGGCGAAGGGAACAAGGGGCGGAGAGTCAATGATAACCCACTCGAACGCCACCGCTGCCCGGGCCATCAGTTCACTCATTTGAGGCCCCTCCAGGAGTTCGAAGGGATTCCCCTCGGCTTTCCCGGCTGGAAGGTAGTAAAAACCAAGCGGAACGACACGGCGTATGACCGAGTCCAGGGCTCGCATGCCTTCGAGAGTCTCGGCGAGGCCGGCCGCCGGAGGGAGCCCAAGGGCGGTCTGTACGGATGGATGCCGCATGTCTGCGTCAAACAAGGCGACGCGGCGAGAGCTGGTTGCCAGACTCACCGCCAGGTTGACAGCCACAAGCGTCTTGCCCTCCTTGGGAATACAACTGGTGACAAGTACCTTGCAGACTGGCCGGCGCTGGCGCAACTGCATAAGCCGATGGCGTAAGAACCGGAACTTCTCAGCTCCGAACTCGTAATCTTTCCCGCACCCCACAATGCGATTCTTCGGGGTAACCCGGCAGAGAACAGTTTCCGCGTGTTCAAAGCCCTTTGGAAGAACATCCGGCGACAGTGTAGCTTTCGGCTCGCCAGCGCCTTTAGATCTGCTGTCCTCCTCCTTCTCGGGGGAGAGGCGAAAACTCCCGAATTGTTGGCTCGATTTCCCCACCACATTCCTCCCTGCTCTGGGCGTTTGCTGCCTGGACTTGTGACGAAACTAAAGTGCGAGGCAATGCTCGAAATCCTCAGCCGCTTTGGCGGGCGAGTTCGAGTGGAACCCACAATTACTTCATGGCCTCAACTCCGCAAATAAGTGAGGGCACTCGCACCGGCGGACAGAATGATGAGCAGCATTATCCCGGCGACCTCGAGGCCCCGGTACAACCGCAACCGCGCTCGTTCACGATCCGTGCGTAAAGTCGGAATGCGCACAACGACAGGAAGTTCTGCGGCATCCAACTCGCCGACGAGAGTTTTGTCACTGATCTCTCGGACGGTTGTTAGGCCAATGCCCCCACACAGCCCTAAGGCCCAACCGAAGAGAATAATATCGAGAGGAGTTGGCTGGCTCGGCTTCTGGGGTAAGCTTGCCGGATCCAGGATGCGAAACTGCTCGCCCTGTTGGCGCTTCTCCAAATTAGTGGCGAGTTCGGACTGCAGTTTCTTGTGCAGCAAGGACTGGTAGTATTCACGTGAATTCTCATAGGCCCGGGTGACCTCTGCGAACTCCTGCTCGCGCAGAGGCGTGAGACTCAGATGCGACTGAACCTCGTGAATCCGCGTCCGGGTTGCTTCCGTTTCCTTCTCCCGGTCCCGCACCTCTACCTCAATCGATTTGAGCCGGCTGTCGATTTCGGCCAGGGCCGGATCAGCGGTTCCGTCCGGGCCACTTTCGGCTTCCGCTGCGAGGGCGGTTTTCGAGGCACTGGCATCCGGTGGAACCGCCATGCGTCGCTTGAGCGCCTCTAATTCCTTGATCTCGTCCTCCAGTTTGATGACGTCGGGATGTCGGGGAGTGAGCGAAACTGTGAGATCTGCCAGCCGGCTTCGTAGTTCTTTCAACTCCGCATCGGCAGATGAAAGCGTGGGACTGGTGCCACCGCTGCCGACCTTGGCTCCCGATGCCCGCTGCATCGCCTCATATTCACTCTTCATGGACTGATAGTAGATCTTTTGTTGCACCGTGCGTTCGAGGCCGTCGGATGCGGAGTGCAGTTGGGCTTCCAGGCTGTTGAGAAGCCCCAGGTTGCTCGCCTCCTGTTCCGGCAATTCACCCAGGTAGCGCGTCTTAAATTCGCTCTCGCGCGCCTCTTGCTTGGCCAAATCCTCCCGCGCCGCTTCAAGCTGATTCTCCAGAAAGGCCGTCGTTCTGATCGAGGCCTGAGTGCGGGCTTCGAGGTTTTCCTCGATGAAGAGAGATGTCAGCTCGTTCGTAACTTGCTGGGCAACCATCCCACTTCTGGCCGAGTAAGAGATGCGAAATGCGGTCAATTCCCCCGGCCTTCCCTGAGTCTGCACGGGTTCTATGTCGACGTCTTGCCGCATTTTGTCAACGACGTCCTCCATGCTGGCATGCGCGCGTTCCCATGGGTAAAGTCTGAATTTATCGATAAGGGTTTCCAGGCGAGTGCGACTCAGGATCTGCTGGGTCATGCTCTGGAGACGGTCCTCGGGGTTAGTGACGACGTTGGGGGTTACGTACTGCTCCGGTACTCTCTGTTCGACCACCAGCACCAAAGCCTGCGAGCGGTAGAGGTACGGCCACCAGCGGGCAACGACAAAGGCGAGCCAGACGAGGAGCAAGAATGGCCCAAGCAGAGACCAGCGCCGACGGACGATGATCGCCCCAACGTCTTTGAATTCCAAGCCCGCCGAGTCCCCTAGTTCAAAGTCTTCGCCCATGGTAATACGGCCCCTCTCAAATTATTTCGATTTCTCGGCTGCACAAAGGGAGATCTCAAACCACGTGCAGCCTACCCCTTGATCCCTTGTGCCAGCCCGACTATTCAATCTATCATAGGCCATTTCGACCCAATCCACAACGAGACGAGAGGGCAGGGCAGGAGGGGGCCATCACGCCTGAGGCGCTTCCTCCCCGTGCCTCAACTGATACTCCTCGATGTTGGCCGCCAGCCCGGACTCTCCTCCCAATCGAACTGGCGGTACCCTGCGCACGATTTGACCGAAGCACTTGACGCTGGCTCCACCCGCGCTGGGACCTCCCTTCGGCAGCGCAAATATCATCTCGACCCGCGTCCTGCGTGCCACCAAATTCCTCGTCCTGAACAACACGCCGGACCCGCTGATGTTCTCCGTTTTTCCCTGGTGCCATTCCTCATGGCCGACAATTCGATAACGGATCGTTGTCTCGATTGCAAAACGCTCTGCGCGCGGTGAGACGCCAGTTCCGCTGCCCGGGACAACCCCATCCTTGTACCTTCTCTTCGCGGCAGCAGCCGTGCGAACGTAGCTCGTGAATTGCTTCAGAACTAGCCGGCCTTCCGCAGCTAACTCGCCAAGAGGGCGCAAAAGAAATGGCTTCACCCGCGAAAAAACGGCTCTCAGCAGCGGCACGGGATTCGCTTTCATCAAGGTTTGACGCGCGTTCATCCGCGCCTCCGGTCTCTTCGCCGTGCGGCACAGCTACACCCGAACGCCGCGAGGTGGCGACCACGATGCTATGAATGAGTGAAAAACTGATCCCGCCTACCATGTGTTTTCATTTACATGCAAAACGCGAAATGGACTTGCTGACTAGGTTCACATCTTCCGTCGGTCGACGAGTGCTGAACCGCCACCTCGGCCGGAAACGTCCGCGCACCTCGGAGATTCTAGGCGATGGCTGTCCGCTCTGTTGGCTCTGCATTATGAACGCTGCCATGCCTCAGTCTCCACAAGATTTCTGTGCGGCCCAGCCTTGCCCGCTCGTCGCCTTCTCAACCGCACCTGCTGCTTGCGCTGATCACCTAACTGCGCAGGAGCCTCGAGCACCCCCGCGCAAGTGATTGCAGCCGGCATCCCTACCCCGCGCCCGGGCACGGCCCGCGGGGCGAGTCCCCCTCACACCTCGCCAGGTCGACCTTCTTCCCCAAAAGGGGCGCGGCGACCAAGAATCAAGGTTTGATACTGCTCCGGCGCCGGGGGAGGCCACAACGCAAACCCTTCCCGAAATGCGTATCCCCCCTGCGGTGACCCATTCGTCACCTTCTTCACAAGACAGGTCACTGTGCTCAAAGTATTCTGCCGGCTCACCCGACTCGAGAAACTCCCTCGCCTCCGCGCTTGTCTTGCCGCTATCCGTCACCCGTCATTCGCCCTGGTCCCCGTATCACAGTTCCCAGGTGTGGCCGTCATTTCGCCTGCTCCATCATCCCCTTCAAGGGCGCCGGCCCTCGATACACAGCCTCTTTGCCTGCCGCAGCAAACTTGTCCACAAGCCTCTGTTGAAAATAAGCGACCGCAAGAACATTCAAATCCCGCAGCTGGGTACAAAACCTTCTCCCACCCTAAGGCGTGCGCATGTTCCGCTGACATCCGTTCAGGATGCCATTCAAAGTCATTGCAGGGCTGCAATGGGACGAAAAGGCCGTCCTTGCCCGAAGGTCCCTCATCGCGCCTTTAGGTCGGCAGCCGTTCCGCTGGTCTTTCCGGGGAGTGATGCGCCGAGCCCCCCATTCTCCACCAGATTATGGAAGACCGCGAAGAGCGCCAGCTCCAATCGGGTTGAGACACCCACTTTGTCAAAAATACTGGTGAGGTGATGCTTGATTGTCCGTTCGCTAAGGGCCAACTCTGTTGCGATCTCCAAGTTCGTGCCGCCATCGGCAATTCTAGTGACAATTTCAAGCTCGCGGGTGGTAAGCCCGTAGCGGTTTTGCGACTTCTCAGCCATCCGTGCAGACTCTAGTCCCCGCAGAACCCGCACGATGTCAATGACCTTTTCGCGACCGATCCAGTAGTGGCCAGCGATAACGGTCCGTATGCTCTCCATTAACACGTCTGCGGTGAACTCCTTCAAGACGATACCACGGGCTCCAAGTTGAACGGCTTCCACAATTTGGCTTTTCTCGATGTTCGCGGTCAGGACGATGGTGAGTACTCGGTGTGCTAGTGTTTCAAGCTCGCGCAGGATCTCGAGGCCGGAACGACGAGGCATCGAAAGATCAAGCAGGAGGACATCCGGCTTGAGTTCCTGGATGCAATTCAGGGCTTCCATCCCGTCCGCAGCCTCACCCACGACTCGAAAGCCTCGCTCTTCTTCCAGCAGTCTTCGCAAGCCTTGGCGGAACAGTGCATGATCGTCAGCAATCAGGATGTGAACCATTTGCGACCAGCTATTCGTTGCACTCATCCGCAGAGACCTAGGTGGGCAGGAGAATTTCCAGACGCGCGCCACGTCCGGGCACGGACTCGAGCGCGCATTCGCCGCCGATCGATCGCAGGCGTTCTCTAATCACGACCGGACCCTTGCCGGTTGCCTCCAGTTCTGCAAAAGAAAGGCGGCCCGAGAAATCGAAGCCGCAGCCATTATCGTCAATCGTAACCTTCAACTGGCCGCCCACCGGGACGCAGCGGACTGTCACCTTGCGCGCCCCGCTATGTTTCCGTACATTGACGAGCGCCTCTTGCACAACCCGCACTAATTCGTGACAGACGTGCGGAGGAGCCGTAATCTGGTCAGACTCACAAACAAAGCTAGCCGAGATTCCAGTTCTGATTCGGAACTTGTCGACAATGTCGGCGAGATGACTCGTCAGCTGGTGCGGGTCGAGTTCGATCGGCTTGACACGCTCCATCAAGTCCCGAAAGTCCTGGACCACACTCGCAAGCTGGCTCTGAATGAGTTTGAGTTTTTCACCGGTGCCACCTGCCGTCGCTCGGTGGCTCAATACCCCAATTTCCATTTCGAGCGCGATGAGCGACTGGATGGCTCCGTCGTGGAGGTCCCGCGCCACGCGAGCGCGTTCTGTTCTTCGGACATGGAAGCGATAACCCCCCAGAAAGTAAAGTTTGTATATGACAGGCGTTGCGTCGCGGATGAGTTTCCTGAGCAACTGCAGGTTTGCTTCAGGCCTCCTTCGCCTTCGAGAGTCAAACACAAAAACGCGCCCTGACCATTCGCTGCCACAGTTGAAAGAGACCGCCAATAGTGAGCGGAAGCCCCGCCGGCTCAGGAAGCTAAAGGGCAAAAAGCATGAGACGCGACGCAACCTCTCGCCTTGGTTGCTCATTGCTCTGATTCGGAAGCGGTTGGCGGCTCCAGTCCCGCGTAACATGGTTGCGCACCAGCACTCTGCCGGGAAATTAAAGAAGTAAGTGCCCTGGTCAAGAGGTGCAAGTTCGCGCAAATGTACCGGAATGGGCTTCCCGCTGCCTTGGCGTTCGGCGTCCCAAAGAAAGCTCCTTCCACTTCCTGTATGCTGAAGGGCCACCGCTATTCTTCTTGAGTTGAAAAGATCAAGCATGGCACGAAGAGTCGTTTGCAGGGTCTTTCGAATTCCAACTCCAGCCTGGACACTTGCAATGAGACTGCTCACGGTCGATGCGTCAGATCGGAGTCTCTTTTCCTTCTCTAGCAGGTATCCGAACGCGCAACCCAGGAAGAGGAAAGGGATTGTCCACTGAGCTAGGCCACCACCAGTGATCGCCGGAGAATGACGCGACCCAGCCGCCAGCGTACGGGCCAGCAAAAGAAGCGCTCCGCAGCTTGCGGCCGTCAACAGGGTTTGCGCCAGCCCCCAGCGGTAGGCTGCGGCAAACAGGATGAAAAGAAGGAAAACAGCAAACACTTGACTGCCCCATGCCCTCATGAAAAGGAAAGCGATCGCGCACCAAAAGACGCCGATCACATGCAGAACCAGTTGTTGCGGCCGGTTCAAATCGAGTCGCCGCTGGACGAGCATCGCCATCAGCACGCTAAAGGATGCATAGAGAAGAAGGGACAAGCGCGCGATCAGAGCAGGCGTACTCGGCGTGTGGGGGGCAATGCAGACCACCAGCAGACAACCGAATGCCAACAAAGCCTGGGCAGCAATTAGTGTGCACTCTGCATCCTTTGCCTCGTGCGGATCAGCCAGGGTGCGGGCCGGGAGGAGAAAAAGCCGACCTGCGTTTGGTTGTAGCTTACGCACTTCCCGCAAGCGATTTAACCATCGGTTCATCTGTGGTCCAAAGCCGGCTCTGCTGGCGAGCCCCACCCTTCCGGACAACGGAGCGCCGGACCTCGGTTGCCGCGCCCCTTCGTGAACGGTCCGGGGATTTCCTTCTGGCATCTGTCCGGTACTCCTATCGGATGCCCTCTGCCATGGGGGCGATTCCATTTGATATATCCGTATATCATGTAATTGAATGTTCGTCAAGTCCCTTCTGAGTACCTCCTGGTGCCCTTAGTATCCCCCAACACACACGAACCATCTCGCGAGTGCCTTGGACTGTCCATCGGGCCGTCGAATACAGCAGATATTGAGAACAGAGTCTGTGAGGCCGGCGCCGTCTCGCGACGTTGAGCGTAGTCGCCTTGCTCCCCGGCTGAAATCGGCGGTGTCGGTGCGTTTAGAGTCTATTTCCAGTCAGCGAGGAAGATTTCGGCTTCTCCCCTTCTCTCCTGAGATTCACAAAAACTGGCTCCTTCATGCTCTGATAAGGCTCTGCTTCGTGTCCGCCGCGAACGAGCCTCCCGGCTTCTGTCCGAAGCGCAGGCTGGTCCACCCGTCCTAGCGTGCTGAAAATCAGGGAACAAAGCCCCTTGGGCTGCGCCCCGAGTAACTCCGGCGGCCGTGTCGGCAGTATCGGAGGGGCCGCGCGTTGGACCGAGTCCTCGTTGGGCTTAACCAAAGTGCATTAGCTCAATAGTAATCGCGGGGCGGCACCCTACCTGTAAGTTCGTTCATCGCCTCTGGTGCGCTACTTCGGCTATTCCGCCCTGTCCAAGTGTCGGTTTACCGATCGCCCTGCCTTCCAATCCGAACCAACCTTAGGCGGCGCA
>Ga0181521_10004750_pt1 | contig 15373 bp, 16 predicted proteins | sample PEATcosm2014_Bin_32_FD_119764 | JGI IMG/M metagenome (GOLD analysis project Ga0181521, IMG submission 119764) | Peatland microbial communities from MTU Mesocosm Facility, Houghton, MI, USA - PEATcosm2014_Bin02_60_metaG | ecosystem: Environmental > Terrestrial > Soil > Wetlands > Peat | place...
ATCGGGATCGTGCCGGTTGTCCGGCGAAGCGTTGGAGAAGACCGAGACGGCGGTCGATCCGAAGATCGATGTCTCATCGCTGGGGTCGATGCTGCAATCCAAATGGAAAGGCGGCCAGGGCGGGGGATCGAGCCGCCGCGAAGCGCCGCGATCCGGCCAGATTCGCAGTTTCCGCATCGTGAAATTGGACCCCGCGGGGAAAAAGATTGAGCTGGAACTGGCGTAAGCTTTCGGCCGGTCGCATACCCAACGTACTCCGCCTGGTGTACGTCGCGGTCGTTTCGTTGCCATGGGACAGTCCGACGATCGGTATCCATGTTGGTCGAGCGATGCTTTATCGGGGTCCGGACCCAGTGAACGTGCGGCCGCTTAATTAATTAGGGCCTGTGACCGGTCCTGTTTCACTCCGGGACGGGTTGGGCGGCTGCTAATCGATGCGGGCTTGGTTTGGGGCCCTCGCATGGCTGGCGGCCGCCTCGTGAGTTGCCGCTTGGCGCTGAGAGCCCCGAGACTTGCACGGCAGTCGACTCGTGAAACCTGCGCACTTGCCGATAAGTGAGTGTCATGCTTCAATCTTTCAGAAGCGACCGCCCCTTGTTAACGGGTCATGGCCGCCTGGCGCTCGGGTCAATTACCCGGCGCACCCTCTGTTTCCCCGCAATCGCCCTGCTCGCCACTTTCTGCCTGGCAGGCAGCCTCGCAGCGTCCCCAGCCGATGAACCGCCGCGCTTTGATGGCCCGGGCGCCCTGGCGCATGCAGTCACCAAAGTCGAGCCTGCGTACCCACAAAACGCGCTCCGCGACAAAATCGAGAGTCGGGTAGCGATCGACGCGTACGTAGAGGCCGACGGCTCAGTCTACAGCACGGTTATCGTCTTTGGCGACCTGAAGCTTGTGGATGCCGCCGAGGCCGCCGTTAAGCAGTGGAAATTCCGACCCTTTGTGGTCAACGGCCGGCCTACGCGGGCCATCGCACGCGTGATACTCGAAATGAAGCCGCCCGTGACTAAGAGGGCCAGCCGCTGAAACCTGCGATGTTGCGATGCGCACGGCTGTTGAAAAGCCTGGGCGAAGACAGCGGCCGCACAACCCCGGCCGGCACCCATACGTTACGTTCAGACTGATAACCGGTGGCGGCATCGGGCGGCTCGCGCCGTGCCCCCGCGCCGCTCGGTCCGTTGGTTTCACCCTCATTGTGGGCATGGCGATCGCGCCAGCGACTGTGGCTTTGTTCCGCGTCTAACGGCCCCGAATATTCCAGTTCGCGATATCACCCCTCGGGCGCCTCGCCCTCGTGCGTCTCTTGGCGAACTTCCACCACCACTGCCGGCGCCTCAACGGGAAGTGTCTCCACCGGCGCCGGAGGGGCGGTATTCATCAGGCGATGCACGTACAGCGGAAATCGCCCCAGCATCGTGCCGTAAAGCAGGTGGCCCACCAGCGTGGCGTGCTCCACGTGCAGCAGCGCCACCAGAGGCAGCGCCAGCTTGAACGCCCAGCGGAAGGAGAAGTAATACCAGCAGAGCGCGAAGATGACCGCCAGCAGCATCACTCGCCTCTGTGGCACGCGATCGCGCACCAACGACGAGAACGCCGCCCCGAGCAAACTGTAGTTCAGGATGTACAACGCTAACCCGGCGCACGTTGCCCATGTAAAAACCGGCGCCAGGTTGGAATTGCGGTCGAACGCCGTGGCCATCAGATTTTCGGGCGCCCAGAAGCTCCGCTGCTGCCACATCGAACTCACGCCCAGCCACGCCAGCATCCACAAAACGCCGACGGTGCCGGCTTCCAGACCGGCTAGAAAAGTGGCCAGCCGTAATTTCGAGACTTCGCGCTGGCTGGCGGTATCCATAGCTTCAGCCTATACTGACGTAAGGTTAAAGGCAAAAAATCGGGTGATGAGAACAATTCGGGCAGTGGTAACGGGGATCGGTGCGATTAGTCCAAATGGCATCGGACGAGAAGCCTTTTGGAGAGCCTCGGTGAATGGCGAAAGTGGGGTGCGCAGGATCACGCGGTTCGATCCATCCGGATTCGCCGTTCAGGTAGCCGGCCAGGTGCCAGACGAGTTCGACGAGAAGCAATATGTCGATGTCAAAGACCGTCCTCACGTCTCTCGCGCGACACCCTTGGCCGTCGCCGCCGTAGCCGAAGCCCTGGCCGACGCGGGAGTCGATCCGGCATCCATGTCGCGCGATGAACTAAGGCGCATCGGCGTCATTGTCGGATCCGGCGGCGGCGCGCAGGATTTTTCCGAGGAGCAGTACCGTCTCTATTACACCGGCCATTCGAAACAGTGCAGCGTCTACACCATTCCCACTTCCACCATCGGAACGCTCGCCAGTGAAGTCTCGATGCGATTCGGCTTCCGCGGATTGAGCCACATCATTTCGACCGGCTGCACTTCTTCCACCGATGCCCTCGGCTATGCGTTCCGCACCATCCGGTCAGGCCATCTCGCCACCATGATTGCCGGAGGCGTGGACGCCCCCATCGCACCGCTGATCATTCGCGGATTCCAGCTCATGCGCATCATGAGCACTCGCTGGAACGATGAGCCGCAGCGCGCTTCCCGGCCGTTTTCCCGCGATCGCGATGGTTTCGTGATCGCCGAGGGGGCCTGGTTTTTCGTGTTGGAAGAAATGGAACGGGCCAAAGCGCGCGGGGCTCGCATATACGGCGAGATCGCCGGTTATGGATCTACTTGTGATGCTTATCACCGGGTCCGGCTGGAAGAATGCGGCGAAGAGCCCGCTCGCGCCATCGCCATGGCGCTCGAAGAAGCTGCGATTCCCCCCAGTGAGATACAGTACATCAACTATCACGGAACTTCCACCGAATTGAACGACCGCGTGGAAACACGCGCCGTGAAACTGGCCTTCGATGGCCACGCGCAAAAACTGCCCGGATCGTCCTTGAAGAGCCTGATCGGCCATCCTCAGGGCGCGTGCGGAGCGGCCGGAGTCGCGGCAACCCTCCTGGCCATGCGGGACGGCGTTGCCGCGCCAACCATAAACCTGGATGAGCCCGATCCCAACTGCGATCTGGATTACATTCCCGCGCCGGGCAGGCGCCTCGACATCGAGAATGCCGTGGCGAATTGCATAGCGTTTGGAAGCAAGAACTCAGCGTTGGTGTTAAAGCGGGTAAGTTAGGGAAATTGGGTGAACCGGCGGGTGCTCGGAGGTTTCACCCGCCGGGTGCTCCGCGGAAATCCGAAAGACGCCCGCGGAACTAACTGCACAAACTCTCGACATTAATATGACGTTACGCCCCCGCCAAAGGTTGCTACTTTACGGGGGATTCCCCTAAGGCCTTGAAATGAAAGCTCTCAGCGTTCAGCATATAGCTCTGCAGCAGCGCGACGGCTGATTCCGCACGCGCGCCGGGCGAGCCTGAAGGGCCAATTCTCAGATTCGACGGGCTGATATCCTACGCGCCCATCGCCTGGCGGATGGCGTCGGCGATGCGGGCACTGAAAGTTTCCACTTGTTGCGCGTCGAGGCCCTCCACCATGACGCGCGCCAGCGGCTCCGTTCCGGAAAAACGCACCAGAACGCGGCCGGTGCCCGCGAATGCCGTTTCCACGTGCTGAATCTCACGCGCCACCGAGGGAACGTCCGTCAGCGATTTCTTCTCGCGAACGCGAACATTTACCAGTTTTTGCGGATACACCCGCAAATCCGCCGTCAACTCGTCCAATCCCACGCCGGAGGCTCGCGCCGTCTCGATGGTCCGCAGCGCCGTCAGGATACCATCGCCGGTGGTGGCAAACTCACGCAAAATCACGTGTCCCGATTGTTCGCCGCCCAGCGAAGCGCCGAGCCGGACCATCTCTTCCAACACATACTTATCGCCTACCGGGGTCCGCACCATGCGGATGCCGGCGCTTTCCAGCGCTTTTTCAAGTCCCAGATTGGACATCACAGTGGATACCACGATGTCCTGTTTCAGATGTCCGGATGCTTCCATGGCACGCCCCAGCACCAGCATGACGGCATCGCCGTCGATCATTTTGCCGCTTGCGGCCACCATGATGGCGCGATCGGCGTCGCCATCGAAAGCCACTCCGAAGTCGGCGTTGGCGGCGGCCACCGCGGCCTGCAGCCTTCCGGGGTGAAGAGCGCCGCAATCGAGGTTGATATTTCGTCCGTTGGGTTCGACCGAGAGAGCGATGACGTCGGCGCCCAACCGCTGGAAAATCTCAGGTCCCAGCCGATAGGCGGCGCCGTTGCCGCAATCCATCGCCAGCTTCACTCCCTCCAGGCGCATGGTGGCGAGCGACATCAGAAAGTCGAGATACTTACCGGCCCACTCGTTTTCCGCGGCGAGCGGCACCGGCTGCGGATTCACGCCGGCTTCCCGCAACCGCAGAATCTCCCGCTCGATGGCCGCTTCTTCCTCGTCCGGCAGCTTGAATCCGTTGTGCGCGAAAACCTTCAGTCCGTTGTCCTGGTACGGGTTGTGGGATGCGGAAATCACCACCCCGGCCAGGAACGGTCCGGTACGGGTCAGATAAGCCACTCCCGGAGTCGTGACCACGCCTGCATAGCGCACGCGAGCGCCGGCTTCTTTCAGCCCTCCGGCTGCCATTTCCGCGATCCATCCGCCGGATTCGCGGGTGTCCGTGCCAATCAGAATCTCGGCATCCGGCCGCGCACGAACAGCGTCATGCCCCAACGCCACGCCGAAAGCGTACACAGTCGCCGGGTCAAGCGGGTACTCTCCGGCTACACCGCGAATCCCATCCGTACCGAACAGTTGTTTTTCCACTCTTGAATTTTCCTATTTCTTTCTGATCGTCGCCTTGACGTTTACGCGCGAGACATCCGGGAAGCGAACGTAGGGATCGTCGACAAAGGTGTTGACCGGATACTCGAAGGTGCCGGCGCGGGCGGGAATATTCACCTCGTCCGTCAGGACCGTGTCCAACTGCGCAACGTGGCTGGCTGGCCCAGCGATCTTAATGGAATCGGGAGTCACGCTATAGGCCGCCACGTCATATCCCTCCCTGGGACGGAAATGCGGAATCACCTTTACCGTCCGTTCCGCGTGCCGTTCAAAGCGAAGGCGAACCTCCGATGGGATGGCGCGCACCAGGTGCACGCCGCGCACCAGTTTCACGTTGCCGTCCCCTATGGGAAAGGTGCGCTCGCCCGACCGTACGTCCGACATGTCCAGAATCACTTCCGGGCTCGCTCCATCGCCCACGCCGCGAAGTTGTCCGGAGGGTCCGCGAAGCTCCAACTTGACGGTGCTCACCGGCTCGGAGCTGATTTCGAGTTCGTCGGGCAGATTCTTATATTCGATACCAGCCGTGGTGAACGTGGAGAGTTCCGGTTCGTTGGCCACCACGCCCCATACCACCACTGCAATGGCCAGCGATAGCAGCTTCCAGCCGGGATTCCTGGTCACCAGGCCAAGCAGCACCTTGCCCCATTTCATGGCTGCTTCACCCGTTCGGCGGGCCGTCCGTCAGATGTACCGTTATCGACTGCCAGCGGAATATCGCCGGTGCTCTCTTCCACGCGCATCGATCCCGGATGCAGTGCTTCGAAATGGCGGTTGATGCGCTCGCGCACTTCGCCGAGCGACAGGCCCTGTACCAGTTCTCCGAAGGCGCCTACCGAAATACGGCCCGTCTCTTCGGAGACCACGATGGAAAGACAATCGGTCTCTTCGGTGATGCCGATGGCCGCGCGGTGGCGGGTTCCCAGGTCGCGCGCGAGCGCGGGAGCGGTGGTCAGGGGAAGAAAGCACGCGGCCGCCGCAATGCGATCCTTCTGGATGATCACCGCTCCATCGTGGAGCGGCAGCCCCGGAGAGAAGATAGACAGCAGTAGGTCGCGGCTGATGCGCGCGTCTAACGCCACGCCGCTCTCGATGAAGGTGCGCAGGCCGATGTCGCGCTCGAGCACGATCAACGCGCCCACGCGCTTCGGGGCCATGGCTTCCACGGCCATGAGAATCTCGTTGATCGACTCGGGAGCGCGATACCCGGCGCCGAACCCCAGCCATCGCTTTCGTCCCAGCCGCGCCAGCGTCCGCCGGATTTCCGATTGAAACAGTACCACGATCGCCAGCCCCACCAGCGGCACCATGAAGGAAAGCACCGCGCGCAAAGCTTCCAGCCCCGCCCAGACCGAGATGGCATACAGCGCCACCATGATGAAGATGCCGAGAAGGATCTGGCCGGCGCGCGTGCCGCGCACCACCATGAGGGCCTGGTAAACCAGGAACGCCACCACGAGGATGTCCACGATCCCGCGGAGCGTTAAGTTCGGCAATAGCGGCAAAAATCGAGGGAACTGGGCCATGGAAAGCTTGCGCTGGGGGCGAAACTCCTGCCCATGCTCTATCTTAGCGTAGCGCTGTTTGGCGCTAGCTGCTTACTGAGCCGCGACCGCAAGGGAGCGGTACTTTTCACTTCTTTCTCGAAGCTTTACCGCGACGCTTTTGCAGCCACGCTAAACGCCGGTTGACCTCGTCGACGGAGAAATCCTCCGGATCGAAGCTGTCGCCCAGCCAATCCATAAGGCTTTCGTGTTCCTCATGCTCAGGATCGCTGATCGCTTCCAGCAGATTGTAAAACCCAGGTACGCCGCCACAGTCCTCGGGCGGTCCGTGCCGTTCCCCCGCCAGACACGTGGGGTAAGCGCGTCCTGGTTCCGGCGCCAGGCACTTCTCCACCACGATTTGGTGTTCCCAGCCATCGCCGAAATCGTAGGTGTACATGGCCTTTGCTTTCGCCCTGCCCAGCACGCTGAACAACCGGGCGGTTCGTTCGCTGGCGATGGATGACCCACCGAAGGCATCATCCTCCTGGTTAGGTGGTCCGAACCTCTGCTGGCCGATGACGAATTCGTGCAGATGAAAGCCGTCCCAACCCATCGCAAGTTGCAGGACGTTATGCAACTGCTCTAGCGTTGTCTGCGGGAACCAGCAACCGCCGCCAGATCGGCGGATCGGTGTAGCGCAGGAGTGACCTTGATCTGATAAATCTGCCGTGGCTTCTCGACGGTATTGTCTGTTGGCATGGACAGGCCTCACCTAGCCCTTTGCAGGCGGAATAAAGCGTTTGATGAAGTTGGTATCCAGCCGGCCGGCACGAAAATCCTCGTCCGCCATAATCTTCAAATGCAGCGGAATCGAGGTGTAAATCCCTTCCACGATGAACGTCTCGAGCGCCCGCCGCATGCGGTCGATCGCCTCGCCGCGATCGTTGCCATAAGCGATCAGCTTCGCCACCAGGGAATCGTAATATGGCGGAATCACGCAATCGGTATATGCCCAGGTATCCACCCGCACGCCGATTCCGCCCGGCAGATGGAAACCCGTGATCCGCCCGGGCGACGGCACGAACGTCTCCGGATTTTCGGCATTGATGCGGCATTCGATGGCGTGGCCGCGGATCTCGATCTTCGGCGGCAGCATATCCGCGAGATGTTCGCCCTGCGCGATGCGGATCTGGCTTTTGACGATGTCGATGCCGGTCACGAACTCCGTCACCGGATGCTCCACCTGCACGCGCGCGTTTACCTCGATGAAATAAAGCTTTCCGCATTCGTCCATGAGGAATTCCACGGTGCCGGCATTGCTGTAACCCGCCGCCGATAGCGCCCGGCACAGGCCCGCGGAGATCTCGGCGCGCAGCTCGGGCGTCACGGCCGGCGACGGCGATTCTTCCAGCAATTTCTGATGGCGCCGCTGGATGCTGCATTCGCGCTCGCCCAGAATCTCCACGTGGCCGTGCTCGTCGGCCAGGATCTGGAACTCGATATGACGCGGCGCGCCGATGTACTTCTCGAGATACACGTCCCCGGAACTGAACGCCGCTGCCGCTTCGTTCTGCGCCTGGGCGAACAGCGGCGATAAGTCCTCTGCCTTGCTCACCACGCGCATGCCGCGTCCGCCGCCGCCGGCCGACGCTTTGAGGATTACGGGATATCCGATTTCCTCCGCCAGTTCGAGCGCTTCCTCGGGTGATTTCAGCACGCCCGCCGACCCCGGCAGCACCGGAACGCCCAGTTCCCGCATGAAGGCGCGGGCGCGTTCCTTGATTCCCATCATCTGGATGACATCGGGTTTCGGTCCAATGAACTTGATGCCCGACGTCTCGCACACTTCCGCGAAGGAGGCGTTCTCACTGAGAAATCCGTATCCGGGATGGATGGCGTCCACGTCGGTAATTTCGGCGGCGCTGATGATCGAGGGGATATCGAGGTAGCTGCGCGCGCTCTTGGCCGGTCCGATGCAGATGGCCTGGTCGGCGAACCGGACATGGGAGCTGTACCGGTCGGGCTCGGAATAGACCGCGACAGTCTGGATTCCCAGTTCTTTGCAAGCGTTGATGACGCGGACGGCAATCTCGCCCCGGTTGGCGATGAGGATCTTCTTAAACCGTACGGATGGCAAACAACGCCTCCCCGTACTCCACCGGCTGTCCGTTTATAACCAGTTTGCTTTCGATAATGCCCGAGGTTTCGGCCTCGATCTCATTCATGAGCTTCATGGATTCGATGATGCACAGCACCTTGCCGGGCTGAACGCGTTCGCCCGCCCGCACGAACGGCGGCGCCCCGGGCGAAGCCGATTCATAAAATGTGCCCACAATAGGCGACTTCACCAGCACCAGGTTCGGGTCGGCCGGCTTCTCTTTGGGAGCTTCGTGTGTGGGGGCCGGCGGCGCGGCGGCAGCAGCCGGAAGCGGAGCGGGAGCAGCGGCGGGAGCGGCGGCATATCCCGGAGCCGCCACCACGAATTCCTGGGGCGGGGCAAACGATGCCCGGCGGATGCGCACGCGATTTTCGCCGCGCTGGACTTCCAGTTCGGCGATACCGGTCTCCGCCGCCAGATTGATCAGTTCTCGTATTTCGTCTACGGTCACAATGGACTAGCTTAGCAGACGGCAGGCCAGCAGATTTGCGGGCGAGTAAGAGGAATTCCCTATCTGCTACGGCTTACTTCTTGGCCAGCCCCATGTCCTTCTTGAGGCGGCTTACAATAGCGGTGGCGATGCGATCCAGTTCCTTCGATGTCGAGTCCTTCGGGAGGTCGTATACCGACCAGAGCACCTGGCGCGACTTGGTCCCCACCAGGAAAACCATCCCCTTGCTCCTTCCCAAAGTGGATGACTCGGCGGGATTTTCGATTTTGTTCGCCGGCTCGAAAATCGAACCCTTCGGCGCATCTTCTTTCTCGCCTTCTTTCGGCGGCGCCGGCGGAGGCGCGAGCAGCGTATCTAATTTCGTCTGCAGCGCGGCGTCCACGTGGTCGGTGAGCACCGCATCGGCCATCTTCGGGTCGGTGACGATCACGAAGATGTGTTCGCTGGTGAGGATGTTGGCCAAGTACTGCTCAAGCCCGTGGGCCATCGGCAGCACATACACCGAATGGACGTTTTCCAGGCCGGCGGCGCTCGCCACCGCCGCCCAACACGCCAGGAGGAGCAATATCAGTTTGATCGATTTCATTGCCTGTTCCATTATGACGCTCCGGGCCGCCAAAAAGTCGGCCGCCCAATCGCATGTATAAAGGCCAGTCGATCACCGTCATCATCCCCTGTCTGAACGAAGAAGCGGGAATCGAACAGGTCTTGCGTGCGATGCCCGACGAGTATGTCGACGAGATCATTGTGGTGGACAACGGCTCGACCGACCGCACGGCGGAAGTCGCCGCTTCCCTGGGCGCAAAAGTGATCCGCGAGGAGTTGCGCGGATATGGACGGGCGTACCGGCGCGGCTTTTCCTGCGCCACGAGCGACCTCATCATCACTCTCGATGGCGACCACAGCTATCCGGTGGACGGGATTTCCCACCTGCTGGAGGCCTTTCTGCACCTCCACGTGGATTTCCTGAATGCCTCGCGATTTCCGGTTCGCGATTCGAGCGCCATGAGTTTCAAACATAAGATCGGCAACCTGGTGCTTTCCCTGGCGATGTCGATTTTGTTTTTCCACTGGGTTCGGGATTCGCAATCGGGCATGTGGGTATTGCGGCGGTCGATCCTGAAAGACTTGAAGCTCGAAGCCGACGGCATGGCATTCTCGGAGGAGATCAAAATCGAAGCTTTGCGCCATCTGCGGATTCGCTTTGGCGGAATTGCGATTCTCGATTCCACCCGTTTGGGTGAGAAGAAACTTAATCCCTGGCGCGACGGGATCCAGAATCTATTATTCCTCGCGCGGAAACGGTTCTTCCGGTGAGGCGAATTATCACGAAAATCACCGCTCCCTGGCGGTCGCGGCTCTTCAGTTATGCGTCGAAACGATGGTGCTTAATGAGCCGCGACCGCCAGGGAGCGGTGCCTTGTAATTTCGGAATCCGGCTAAAAGCCGGATGCAGGCAAGATTGCCTGCCCCGCAAATCTCATGATTAGCGCCATTGTGCCGGTGTGGAATGGACGCCAACTGCTCTTGCGCCTGCTCGATTCGCTGGACGCCCAGACGCATCCGGTGGGCGAACTGCTGGTGGTGGACAACGGCTCGACCGATGGCGCTCCCGAAGCCGCGCGCGAGCGCGGAGCACGCGTGGTCGCCATGGGCCGTAACGCGGGATTTGCCGCGGCGGTCAATCGCGGAATCGAGGAGAGCCGCGGCGATTGGCTGGCGGTGCTGAACTCCGATGTCGTGATGGCCCCCGACTATCTGGCCAAGCTGCTGAACGCTGCCGGCGCCGGCGGCGCCTGGTTCGCCACCGGCAAAATTCTGGTGACGGGGTCGGAAGATCGCATCGATGCCACCTTCGACGTCATGTGCCGCGGTGGAACGTCGTGGCGGGTAGGCAGCGGATGGATGGATGGCGCCACGTTTTCCGCCGCGCGACAGATCTGGTCGCCGCCGTTTACGGCCGTGCTGGTTCGTAGCGAACTCTTCCGCCGCATCGGAGGGCTGGAGAACCGCTTCGAATCGTACCTGGAGGACGTCGACTTCGGCCTGCGCTGCGCTGCGCGGGAATTACCCGGCGTCTACGTCCCGGCGGCGCGCGCCTGGCATCAGGGAAGCGCCGCGCTGGGGCGTTGGCACTCCGACATCGTGCGGCGGATGGCTCGCAATCAACTCTTCCTGGTGGCCCGGCATTATCCCGCACCTTTGCTTCGGCGGTGGTTCTGGGCCGTGGCGACGGCGCAAATCCTGTGGGGTGGATTGGCGCTGCGACACTGGGCCTTGCTCGCCTGGCTCCGCGGCGTTTTTCAAGGACTGCGTGAGTTCCGGGTAGCCCGCCGGTCCCACATGCAGTTCGACGTCGAGACTCTCGAGGCCTTGCTGCGAGCCAACGAACGTCTGATTCGAGACCTTCAGACATCCACGGGTTTCGATTGGTATTGGAAGCTGTATTTTCTTCTCACCGGTGGTGGGGCAAAGTGACACATGCCGGAGATCGGAATCGTCATCGTCACCTACAATTCGCGCGCCGAGATCGGACCTTGCCTGGATGCGGCGATACCGAGCGGCGCTGAAGTGGTCGTTGTGGACAATGCCTCGTCCGACGGCACTCTCGATGAGGTCCGCCGGCGAGGAGTGCGCCTGGTGACGAATTCAGCCAATCGAGGGTTCGCGGCAGCGATTAATCAGGGAATTGCGGCATTGGAGACGCCGTTCGTGCTGTTGTTAAATCCGGACGCGGAGGTGGCTGGAGGTTTGGACGCGCTGTGCGCCGCCTGCCGCCTGCCCGATGCTGCCGGCGCCGGTGGCAAGTTGATGGATGACGAGGGGCGTCCGCAGGTCGGGTTCATGGTCCGACAGTTGCCCACCGCACTGGCTCTGATTTTGGAAGTTCTCTTGCTAAACCGGATCTGGCCGAATAATCCGGTAAACCGGCGCTATCGCGCTTTGCAATTGAATTACAATATGCGGATTCCGGTAGAACAGCCGGCGGGAGCATTCTTGATGGTGCGTCGCGCAGTGTGGCAGGAGATGGGCGGATTCGACGAGAGTTTTTTCCCTCTCTGGTTCGAAGATGTCGACTTCTGCCGGCGCGCGGCCGACCGCGGTTACCGCTTCTACTACGTTCCGGACGCTCTCGCACATCACCGGGGAGGGCACTCAATCTCACAGCTCTCAGTAGAGAATCGCCGCGTTTATTGGTATGGTAGTCTACTGAGATACTCTGCCAAACACTTCCGTCCATTGGCCTTTCGGGCGCTGTGTCTGGCCGTCGTTGCGGGCTCCCTTTTGCGGAGTTTGGGGGAAGTGGTCCAAAAAAGGAATTTCAGACCCCTGCCGGCATATGGGAAAGTCGTGCGGCATGCCAGCCGTTGTTTTTTGTTCGGCTGGAGGGACGGAGCGGTAACATCTGTCCGCGGATGATTCAGATTAAGGAAATGAAGTACCAACAGCTCGAACTCTCGGATTCTTGTTCATGGCGCAAAACGACTTCGTCTCCGTCACGGTAGTCACCTACAACAGCGGCCGCTTCATCAAGCGCTGTCTCGAATCGGTACTCCAGCAGAAGTACCGGCTCAAGGAAGTTATTGTCGTCGACAATGCCTCCACCGACGGCACAATCGACATCCTGGAACAGTTCGAGGACCGCTGCAGCGTCTACTACAACGAGGAGAATATCGGATTCGCGGCCGCGCAGAATCAGGCCATCAACCTTTCCAGCGGCGATTGGGTGCTGACCCTGAACCCCGACGTCCTGCTGCTTCCCAATTTCATCCAGGCGCTGGTGGATGCCGGCCATCTGGATTCGCGCATCGGCACGGTATGCGGCAAGCTGCTTACCATGACGTCGCATTTCGAGATCCCCGAAAAGCCCGTGGTGGATTCCACCGGCATCTATTTCAACCCCATGCTGCGCCACCTGGACCGCGGCAGCCAGGAAGTGGACAACGGCCACTACCTGCACTACGAATATGTATTCGGAGCCACAGCCGCGGCCGCGCTCTACCGGCGCTCCATGATTGAGGACATTTCGCTCGACGGCGAATTCTTCGATTCCGATTTCTTCGTCTATCGCGAGGATGCCGATGTGGCCTGGCGCGCCCAGCTCATGGGTTGGAAATGCCTGTACGTGCCCTACGCCCGCGGCTATCACGTGCGCAAGGTTCTGCCCGGCAATCGCCGCGCGTTGCCGCCCGAGATCAACATGCACTCGGTAAAGAACCGCTTCCTCATGCGCATCAAGAACATTTCGCCCAACCTTTACTGGCGGAACTGTTTCTCCATCACCACCCGCGATCTCATCGTGGTGATGTGCTGCCTGCTGTGGGAGCATACCTCGCTCAAGGCGTTCTGGTTCCTGGCGCGCAATCTCAAGCGGGTGATGGCGAAACGCCGCAAAATCCAGGCCATGCAGCGTGTGGACGATCAGTACATGGCGAGCTGGTTCCAGTACGCGCCGGTGAGCAAACAGGCGCCCAAGAAGATGGTCCGCCTGCTTTCGCGCTCCGAAACCGCGAAGACGTAGTCCGTGCGCATCGCCCTCCTCGGCACGCGTGGCATTCCCGCCAGTTATGGCGGATTCGAAACCTTCGCGGAGGAGATTTCCACCCGGCTCGCGGCGCGCGGCCACCAGGTCACGGTCTACTGCCGGGAGCGTTTTCCCGAACCCGAATACCGCGGAGTTCGCCTGCGGTATTTGCCCACCATCCGCCACAAATATTTCGACACGGTGGCGCACACGTTCGTCTCGACCCTGCACCTTCTCGCGCACCGCGTGGACGTGGCGCTCTATTGCAACGGCGCCAACGCCATCTTCACGTTGTGGCCGCGCCTATTCGGAATGCCGGTAGCGCTCAATGTGGACGGCATCGAGCGCAAGCGCAAGAAGTGGAATCGCGTGGCGAAGGCGTGGTACCTGATATCGGAATGGCTGGCTACGTTTTGCCCCTCTCGCGTGATTACCGACGCCCGCACGATTCAAGACTATTACCAGGAGAAGTACGGCAAGGCGAGCATGTTCATTCCCTACGGAGCGGAAATCGGAAAAGTCCCGGGAACCGAGAAGGTGCGCGCACTGGGACTCGAACCCGGGCGGTATTTTCTGTACGTGAGCCGGATGGAGCCGGAGAATCGTCCGCTCGAAGTGCGGCAGGCGTTCGAAACGGTGCAGACTGCGATGAAGTTGGCGCTGGTGGGCGACGCGCCCTACGCGCAGGATTACATCCGCCAGGTTCGCGACACGCGAGACCCGCACGTCGTGATCCCCGGCGCGATTTACGGCGAAGGCTATCGCGAATTGGGCTCGCACTGCTTCGCTTATATTCACGCCACCGAGGTGGGCGGCACACATCCGGCGCTCATCGAAGCCATGGGGCGCGGAGCTTTAGTTCTCTATCGCGACACGCCCGAAAATGCCGAAGCAGCCGGCGATGCCGGCATTCCATTCGAGCCCGCGGAACTGGCCGCGAAGATTCGCGCCGTGCTGGAGATGCCGGAAGAGCAGCGCGAAACGTTCCGCCGCCGCGCGCTCGAACGCGTCCGCCAGCGCTACTCGTGGGATGCGGTGACGGACGCGTATGAGGAGTTGCTGAAGAAATTGGCGCGGTGAGCTTCAGTTCACAACGGGAGTGGCCACTACCGAGCCTACGGCTTCCACTTTACCCGTGAGGGCTTCTGTGCGGCCGGTGATGCTATCGAAGATCTCCAGTGTCGCAATCAGCTTGCAAGCGGCCGGCGTCGGGGGTGTGGCGGAACTGGAGGTCGCCGGCGGTGGAATGGCGGGCATGGCGACGGTCGCGCGAATCTCCTCGCGGCTGGCCGACGCGAGGTCGAGATCGGTATCGCTGTGGAGATCGACATATTGACTCGTGCCGGGGGCGACGGCCACGGGAGCAGTCTTCTTTACGGCGCCGGCGCCATCGAAATACGTCACCTCGGCGGTGCAAATCACGCCCAGTGCGGGCGGCAGAACGCCGGGGTTCAAAAGGTTGAGTCGTGCGGTTTGACCGGTTGCAATCCCTATCATCGCGGTGGTGCTAACGGTCTCCGCGGGAATGGTCTGCGCGGAGAGCGCGATTGCTCCCATCGTCAGAACACACATCAAGCGGCTTGTACCAAACATGGAAAGTTACCTCCGACTAAGTTGGATTCGGGCGAGGTCCGGCGGAGTGGGTGTCCTCGGCGCCGGTGCTGGCCGGAACTGGAGCGGAAAGTATTCCGATTTGCTTCCTCTCCGGTTCGTTTAGACTAACCCGCCAGCATGCGATGAGTTTCGCGAATTTTTTCGGGCGCTTGTATCTGGGGTACATTGTGAATTTGACTGTGGGGCGGACTTTATCGTCTGCGGCGGACTTCAGTCCGCCACCTGGAGATTGGCCATTTGTCGCACAAAGCGAAGACGATAGCCATAGTCTAAGCCGCGACGGTGCAGAGCGTCTCCGATCCTAGCGGCGGTTTCGCTATGTTCGCGTCCACGGGGGCCAGCGC
>Ga0181521_10004752_pt1 | contig 15367 bp, 14 predicted proteins | sample PEATcosm2014_Bin_32_FD_119764 | JGI IMG/M metagenome (GOLD analysis project Ga0181521, IMG submission 119764) | Peatland microbial communities from MTU Mesocosm Facility, Houghton, MI, USA - PEATcosm2014_Bin02_60_metaG | ecosystem: Environmental > Terrestrial > Soil > Wetlands > Peat | place...
CCGAGTATCTGGTCGCGATCTTCGCCAATGACGGGGAAGCGTGAATGTCCCGACTCGACCACCAAGTCGACCAGTCTGTCGGGCGGCTCATCGCGCTCGACGAACACCATTTGCGAGCGTGGCACCATGATGTCGCGGACTTGCATATCGGCAACGGCCAACACGCCTTCGATCATGACCAGCGCATCGCCGTTGAACAATCCACGCGCGCTGGCCTCCCGCAGATCCTCGATCAGTTCGGCGAGATCGCGCGGCTCGCCGGACATCGACTGCGTAATGCGCTTTAGCCAGCGACCGGTGCTGCCTTGAGGCTGTTCGGACATGGGTGCCCAGGATACTCGATCACGCATACGGGTTCGAAAACCCAAGCCGATCAAGGATTTGAATCTCCCTTGCCGCCATTTTCCTCGCTTCGGCGGTGCGTTCATGGTCAAAGCCCAGCAGATGCAGGACGCCGTGAACCGTCATGTGCGCCCAGTGCGCAGCGGCTGCCTTGGCCTGCGTTCTGGCTTCATGTGCCACAACCGGCGCGCAAATCACCAGCTCGCCCAAAAAATTCCTGCCGTCCGGGATCATCCCGGCGCCGCTGAAGGACAGCACGTTGGTCGGCCGATCCTTGTGCCGGTAGCGCGCATTCAAACTGCGGCTGCGCCCCGCGCCGACCACTCGGACGGAGATGACGAAGCACGTAGCGTCGCGCGCAGCGGTCGCTTGCGCCGCACCGAGCTGAGCTGCGCCGAGCTGCGCCGCACCGAGCTGAGCTGCGCCGAGCTGCGCCGCGCCGAGCTGCGTCGCGCCGAACAGCGCCGCGTTCGCCCAGGTCACGAATTGCGCGCGCCGGGGAACCCACGGGCGCCGCGCTGCGTAGGTGACGTTGAGTTCGAGCCGTCCCCGCATCGAGGAGCCTACGCGCCGTCGTCGGGGGTTTTTGCCTCGTAGGCCTGAACGATTCTCTGTACCAAGGGATGGCGAACGACATCCCGGGAACTGAACATCGTAAACGCAATGCCGTGTACGCCTCGCAAAATGTCGATGACGGTGCGCAGCCCGGATTGCTTGGAGTTCGGCAAATCGACCTGGGTAATATCACCCGTGACCACGGCCTTGGAGCCGAAGCCGATGCGCGTCAAGAACATTTTCATCTGCTCGTTGGTGGTGTTCTGTGCCTCGTCGAGAATGACGAACGAATCGTTGAGCGATCGGCCGCGCATGAACGCGAGGGGCGCCACTTCGATCACGTTGCGTTCGATCAATTTGGCCACCCGCTCGAAACCCAACATTTCGTAGAGCGCGTCGTACATCGGTCGCAGATACGGGTCGACCTTCTGCGACAGATCGCCCGGCAGAAACCCCAACCGCTCACCCGCCTCGACCGCCGGGCGCACCAGCACGATAAGGCGCACCATTTCCGACAACAGCGCTTCGACCGCACACGCCACCGCCAGATAGGTCTTACCCGTGCCCGCCGGACCAATCCCGAAGGTCAGATCGTGCGTGCGTATATGGTGCAAGTATTCCGTCTGATTGGCCCCGCGCGCGCGCACGGCGCCCCGCGACGTGCGAACTTTGAGCACGTCGCTCGACTCGCTCGCGGCCTCCGTGCTACCGGCGTCCATATCCAATTCTTGGAGCGCGATGTGCACGCGTTCCGAATCCACGGGCTCGCGTTGTGCGCGGGCATACAGGTCCTGCAAGACCGCTTCGGCGCGTTTGATGGCGGAGGGCAGTCCGATAATCTGAAATCGATTGCCGCGCCGCCGCACTTCGACGCCGAGTCGCGCTTCAATCTGATGCAGATGCTCGTCCAGCGGACCGCACAGCTCGACCAGCCGCACATTATCGGCCGGCGCGAGCAGCAGGTCGCGCGTCATGGGAGCGGAACTCACGGCAGGCTTTCTACCACAAGACGTCCGCGCAGTGAATTGGGCATTGCTTCGGTGATGATGACGTCCGCAAAACTATTGATGAGCGCCATGGGGTTGCGCGCCGGACCATCGAAATTGACCCAGCGATTATTGTCGGTACGCCCCGCGAGTTGTTGCGGATTTCGCTTGGCAGGCCGTTCGATCAGCACGCGTTGCCGGCTTCCAACCATGCGCTGCGAGATGGCCCGCGCTTGGCCATTCAGGCGCTGTTGCAGAAGTTCGAGTCGCCGCTGCTTGACCTCGTGCGGCACCTGATCGGGTAGCGCGGCCGCCGGCGTGCCGGGGCGCGGGCTGTAAATGAAGCTGAACGACTGGTCGAAGCCCACCTCCGCGACGAGATTCAAGGTCGCAACGAAATCCTCGTCGCTCTCGCCCGGAAAGCCCACGATGATGTCGGTTGAAATGCAGATATCAGACCGCACCTCCCGTAGCTTGCGCAGCTTCTGTTTATACTCGAGCACGGTGTGGCCGCGTTTCATCGCAGCCAGAATTCGGTCCGAACCGCTCTGCACCGGCAAATGCAAAAAATTATTGAGTTTGGGAACATTCGCGTATGCCTCGATGAGACTGTCGTTAAAGTCCAACGGGTGCGAGGTAATGAAGCGGATGCGCTCCACGCCCGGGGCGGCCGCGACAAAGTGAATCAGGGTGGCCAAATCCGCCAGGGTGCCGTCCTCCATGGGGCCTAAGTAGGCGTTGACGTTTTGCCCGAGGAGGGTCACCTCGCGCACGCCCTGATTCGCGAGAGCCTGAACTTCGCGCAACACCTGCTCGAACGGCCGGCTGATTTCTTCGCCGCGCGTATACGGTACGACACAGAAGGTGCAATACTTGCTGCAGCCTTCCATGATCGACACAAACGCCGCGGCGCCGTCCGCGCGGGCCTCCGGCAGACGGTCAAATTTCTCAATCTCGGGGAAACTCACGTCGACTTGCGCGCGCCCGGATTGCTTCAGGTGGTCGAGCATGTCGGGCAAGCGGTGCAAGGTTTGTGGTCCAAACACCAGATCGACGAACGGCGCTCGCGCCGTAATACCCTCGCCCTCTTGACTCGCCACACAACCGCCGACGCCGATCACCACGTGGGGTCGCCGCTGCTTGAACCGACGCCACTCTCCCAACAGGGAAAACACCTTTTCCTGTGCCTTTTCTCGCACCGAGCAGGTGTTGACCAGCAACAGGTCGGCCTCCGCCGGATTGTCGGTGCGGGTCATCCCATGGGCCGCCTCCAGCACGTCCTGCATCTTGCTGGAATCGTACTCATTCATTTGGCAGCCGAAGGTCTTTATGTAAACAAGGCCGGGCATAGGCTCGTCGTAGGCTCACGCTGAAAAGGCCGCTAAGATACTAGGAACCATGGCAATACGCGAAGTTCTCAAAATGGGTGATCCGCGCCTGCTCGCCGTCGCTGAGCCGGTGCGTGCCTTCGGTACGTCCGAACTGGAAAGTCTCCTCTGCGACATGCAAGACACCATGCGCGACCTCAATGGAGCCGGCCTGGCGGCGCCGCAAATCGGCGTGGGCCTGCGGGTGGTGATTTTCGGTATGGAGCACAATCCGCGCTATCCCGAAGCGGATCCCGTGCCCTTTACCGTGCTCATCAACCCGCAACTCACGCCCATCGGGGAGGAAATGGAGGAAGGCTGGGAGGGCTGTCTTTCGGTACCCGGCATGCGCGGGCTGGTACCCCGGTATCGACAATTGCACTACCGCGGCGTGGACGGGGCAGGGCACCCCATCGAGCGCACCGTGAGCGATTTTCATGCCCGCGTCGTGCAGCACGAGGTGGATCACCTCGATGGCATCCTCTATCCGCGGCGGATTCGCGACCTGACGCAGTTCGGCTTCACCGATGCCCTGTTTCCGGGGCAGGATCTGGAGAATGACTGACGAGGCGGTCGGGCTGCGCGCATATCTCGCTAGAACGGAATGTCGTCGTCGAAATCCTCTTTGGCGCCGGCCGGCGCCGTGGTTTGATCGTAGTCCTCGCGGGGCGGCGCGCTTGCGCCCCCGCCCCGCTCCGCGGCGCCCCCGGTTGCGCCCGCGCCGCCGGCGCGTCCACCCAGCATCTGCATGTTGTCGGCGATGATCTCGGTGGTGTATCGGTCATTGCCCTGCTTGTCCTGCCACTTTCGGGTGCGCAACTTACCCTCGACAAACACCTGCGATCCTTTGCGCAGGTATTCGGCGGCGATTTCACCCAGACGGCCGAATAACGCGATGCTGTGCCACTCGGTTCGCTCCTGTTGCGCGCCCGAAGCCTTGTCCTTCCAGGACTCGCTGGTGGCGATGCGGATATTCGTGACCGTCATTCCGCTCGGCATCGAGCGGGTTTCAGGGTCTGCGCCCAAATTGCCGACCAGAATGACCTTATTGACTCCGCGCGCCATGACGTTCCCCTGAAGAATTGGATGTCACATATTGTACACGCGCACGGCGCCCCCAATACCCCGGGTTAAGCGCCGTGCTCGTCGAGAAACGAGCCGCGGCGGTTTGCCGTGTACCCCCCCTTGACGCCGGGCGTATAGTAATTGGTTACATGCAAAATATCCGCATCCGGGGTGCCCGGACCCACAACCTGAAGAATATCGATCTCGACCTGCCGCGCGATCGGCTGATCGTATTCACCGGTCTGTCGGGGTCCGGCAAGTCCTCGTTGGCATTCGACACGATCTACGCCGAAGGGCAGCGGCGCTATGTGGAATCGCTGTCCACGTATGCCCGTCAATTTTTGTCCATGATGGAAAAGCCGGACATCGACACGATCGAGGGACTGTCCCCGGCAATCTCCATCGAGCAAAAATCAACCTCACACAATCCCCGCTCGACGGTGGGTACGGTAACCGAAGTGTACGACTACCTGCGGCTGCTGTACGCCCGCGCCGGGACCCCCCGCTGTCCGGACCACTACATCGATCTGGCCGCGCAGACCGTGAGCCAAATGGTCGATACCGTACTCCAGCACCCGGAAGGGACCGCGCTGATGTTGCTCGCGCCCGCCATTTCGGAACGCAAGGGCGAGCACGCGGAGCTCATCGAAGAGCTGCGGGCGGGCGGCTTCGTGCGGGCGCGCATCGACGGCGAGGTGGTGGAGTTGGACGAAGCGCCGACACTCGATGTCCGGCGCAAACACACCGTCGAGGCGATCATCGATCGTTTCAAAGTGCGGCCTGATCTCGGTCAGCGTCTCGCCGAATCCTTTGAAACCGCCCTGCGGCTCGGGTCGGGGGTGGCGCGAGTCGCTTACATGAATGAGCCGAAGCGGCCGGAACTCGTGTTCTCCAACAAGTTCGCCTGCCCCATCTGCAATTATTCGCTGAGCGAACTAGAACCGCGTCTGTTTTCATTCAATAGCCCGATTGGCGCATGCCCCACCTGTGACGGACTCGGCACCCAGGAGTTTTTTGACCCCGAGAAAGTGGTGGCCAATCCGCAACTCTCGCTCGCCGGCGGCGCCGTGCGCGGCTGGGATCGACGCAACGCCTATTATTTCCAGCTGATCCAATCATTGGCTCGACACACGAATTTCGACATTGAAGCGCCGTTCGAGAGTTTGCCGCAAAAGATCAGGAATCTGGTGCTGTTCGGCAGCGAGGATGAGCAAATCGAGTTCAAGTACCTCGATGGCAAAGGCGGCACCGTCAAGCGCAAACATGCCTTCGAAGGCATCGTGAGAAACCTCGAGCGCCGCTACAAGGAAACCGAATCGATCACGGTGCGCGAGGAGCTGGGCAAGTACCGGTCCTCGCGCCCCTGTCCCGAGTGCCATGGCACCCGCCTCAACCGGGCCGCCAGGAACGTGTTCGTCGACGGCAAGAGTGCGCCCGAGGTGTCATCATTGTCCGTGGATCGCGCCATCGAGTTCTTCTCGAGACTGAAGCTGGTCGGTTGGCGCGGCGAGATAGCGGTGAAGATCGTCAAGGAAATTGGCGCCCGGCTCGGATTCCTCGCCAATGTCGGCCTGGGATATCTCACTCTGGACCGCAGCGCCGACACCTTGTCGGGCGGCGAGGCGCAGCGCATTCGCCTCGCGAGTCAGATCGGCTCCGGCCTGGTTGGAGTCATGTACATTCTCGATGAGCCCTCCATAGGTCTGCATCAACGCGACAATCAGCGCCTGCTCGACACCCTGGTCAATCTACGCGATCTTGGCAACACGGTGATCGTGGTGGAACATGATGAGGAGGCGATCCGCCAGGCCGACTATGTGGTGGATTTGGGTCCGGGCGCGGGTGTGCACGGCGGCATGATCGTGGCGCAGGGCACGGCCGCGGAGGTCGCCGCCCATCCCGATTCGATCACGGGGCAATATTTGAGCGGTCGCCGCCGCATCGAGATTCCGCGGGTGCGGCAAACGCCGGACCCGAAGCGCATGTTGCGGGTCACGGGCGCTACGGCCAACAACTTGAAAAACGTCACGGCAGAGTTTCCGCTCGGTCTGATGACGTGCGTCACGGGTGTGTCGGGCTCCGGCAAGTCGACCCTGGTCAACGATACGCTGTTCAAGGCGGTGGCGACGCAGCTCAACCGCGCCTCGCCCGGCTCCGCGCATTTCGAGCGTATCGAAGGTCTGGAGTACGTCGATCGCGTGATCGAGATCGATCAGAGCCCGATTGGCCGCACACCACGCTCCAATCCGGCGACCTATACCGGCCTGTTCGCACCGATTCGCGAGATCTTCGCCGCCGTGCCGGAATCACGGGCGCGCGGCTATGAAGCCGGACGCTTCAGTTTCAACGTCAAAGGCGGCCGCTGCGAAGCGTGTCAAGGCGACGGCGTCATCAAAGTCGAGATGCACTTTCTAGCGGATGTTTACGTGCCCTGCGATGTCTGCAGGGGCAAACGCTACAACCGCGAGACCCTCGAGATTCGCTTCAAGGGAAAAAACATTCAAGAAATCCTCGACATGACGGTGGAGGACGCACTGCCGTTTTTCTCCGCCGTGCCGACCGTACAGCCGAAATTACAGACTCTGCTCGACGTCGGGCTCTCGTATGTTCGGCTGGGCCAGAGCGCGACCACGCTGTCGGGCGGGGAAGCGCAACGCGTCAAGCTTGCCAAGGAACTTTCGAAGCGCGCCACGGGCCGCACCCTTTACATTCTCGACGAGCCGACTACCGGCCTGCACTTTGCAGATATTGCGCAATTGCTCGTCGTATTGCATCGGCTGCGCGATGAAGGCAACACGGTGATCGTGATCGAGCACAATCTCGATGTCATCAAGACCGCAGATTGGGTCGTGGATTTGGGGCCCGAGGGCGGCGACGGCGGAGGTCGCGTCATTGCGGCCGGAACGCCGGAACAGGTTGCCGCGCACCACTCCTCATACACCGGTCGCTATCTGCAAACCGCTCTGCAACGCGCACGCGTTCAGCCGCCGGCACACGCTGCGCAGCGCAAACGCGCATGAACGGCAAGCCGCCGGTGCCGGTCCACGAGTCCGATTCGTGTTATCTTTATGCTACGGTACCCAGGGCGGCGGCCATGTCCTCCGGCACTTAAACTTGCAGCACATACTTGTTTATTCGGATTCAGCGGCCTGGGGAATCATCCCGATGACGCGACGGCGTCTGCCGTTCGATGCGCGATGGCCCGGTGTCATGGAACGCGCTCTCACGCAATCGACCAAACCGGTGCGAGTCATCGAAGATTGCCTGAATGGGCGCCGCACGGTGTGGGACGATCCGTTCAAGCCAGGGCGCAACGGACTGGTCGGGCTGGCGCAGCGCATCGAAATTCATTCGCCCCTGGCGCTCGTCATGTTGATGCTCGGCACCAACGATTTTCAGTCCATGCATCCGCATACCGCCTGGCATGCCGCCCAGGGTATCGCCACGCTGGTCAATGCGATTCGGCAGGCTCCGATCGAACCCGGTATCCCGATCCCGCCCATCCTGGTTGTGGCTCCGCCGCCCATTCAAACGCCTCGGGGCCCGCTGGCGCGCAAATTCACGGATGCGGCACAAAAATCCGCGGGACTTGCGGCCGCGTACCAAGAAATCTCCGCAGGGTTGGGCTGTCATTTCTTCGATGCCGGCGCCGTGACCGACGCGAGCACAGTCGACGGCATTCATCTCGATGCCGACCAGCATACGCTGCTGGGAAAGGCTCTGGCCGCCTTCATCGCCACATTACCGCTGCTCGACGCTGAAACGGCTCAATGAGCGCTCGCCACAGGCTCGTCTCGGTGAGGCACCGGTGAGGCGCCGGTGAGGGGTCTTGGGGCAGTCATTGCTCGCGGCTCACTGCCGATCCTGTCGCGGCTGAATCCCGAGCTGGCTCATGATTTGGGACTGGCCGGCTTGCAACTCGTGCGGCGCCTCTGGTCCGTCGCCCAGTTGCCGGTCGGATTGTCGCTATCTTGTCTGGGGCTCAAGTTCGCTCATCCGCTCGGCCTCGCTGCCGGCTTCGACAAGAACGGCGATTACCTGGACGCGCTCGGCGCGATGGGATTCAGCCATATCGAGTTGGGCACGGTGACACCGCGGCCGCAGCCGGGCAATCCGAAGCCGCGCATGTTTCGCGTTCCGCAAGCCACGGCGCTGGTGAACCGCATGGGGTTCAACAATAAAGGCGTCGATCATCTCGCGGCACGGCTGGGACGGAGCCGTTATCAGGGTATTCGCGGCGTGAGCATCGGCAAGAACGCCGACACCCCCATCGAAGATGCCGAGACCGACTACGTGACATGCCTGAAAAAAGTGTACCCGCATGCCGATTACATCGCGGTGAACCTCTCCTCTCCCAATACGGCACGGTTGCGCGAACTGCAAAGCCGGGACGGCCTGGAGCGAATCGTCGGCTCATTGCTGCAAGCGCGCGTTGCACTCAAGCAACGCCACGACAGATGCGTCCCGCTGCTGGTGAAAGTGGCTCCGGACCTCGACGCCGACCAAGTGTCGGCGTTGGCCGCGAACCTGCGCTCGCTGGGCGTCGACGGCGTCATCGCCACGAATACCTCCAGCAACTTGACGTCTCTGGGCTCCGACTGGCCCGCCGGGCAACTCGGCGGTCTGAGCGGAGCGCCGCTGCATTCCCGGTCAGTGGCTGTGATCTCGCAATTGCGGGCGGAATTGGGCGCAAGCTTTCCCATTATCGGCGTCGGCGGCATCGTAAGTGCCGATCATGCCTTGGCCACCCTGCATGCGGGCGCCAATCTGATACAGGTTTATACCGGTTTCGCCTACCGCGGATACGTGCTCCTGGAGGAAATACTGGATGCACTCATGCGAGGACAACACGAGGACTCGGTGCCGGCCGTGAATGCTGCCGCATGATCAGCACAGAGCTGGTCGATCAATTTCAGCGGGATGGTGCCATCCGCATACCGCAGCTCTTTCGAGCGGAAGATCTGGCGGAATTGCGCACCGGCATCGACTTGAACCTCGCGCACTTGAGTCCCCGCGCCAAGGTGGCGAGCGGTTCCACCGATCCCGGACGCTTCGTCGAGGACTTCTGTAACTGGCAAGAGAATCCCCACTACCGGCGCTTCATCTTCGGCACTGCCTTGGCGGAAACGGCGGGCCGTTTGATGCAAAGCAAAACGGCCCGCCTCTATCACGATCACATGCTCACCAAGGAGCCCGGCACGCGCCAGCCGACGCCCTGGCACCAAGACCAGCCTTACTACAACATCGAAGGCAAGCAGAATGTGAGCTTTTGGATCCCCGTCGATCCGGTGAGTCGCGCATCCACCCTGGAGTTCATCGCGGGTTCGCACCGCGGGCCCTGGTTGATGCCCCGCTCATTCATGGACTCCCAGGCGAAGTGGTTTCCCGAGGGTAGCCTCGCCGATCTGCCGGATATCGAGGCGCGACGCGCCGACTTCCCGATTCTCAGTTGGGAACTGGAGCCCGGCGATGCGGTGTGCTTTCACATGCTCACGCTGCATGCGGCCCGCGGCGTCGATGCTTCGCGCCGGCGCCGCGTGTTTTCCGTTCGCTTCTTGGGCGACGATATCATCCATGCACCGCGACGCTGGAAAACGTCGCCGGAATTTCCCGGCTTGGCGGACGAGTTGCCCGCAGGGGCGCCAATGAATCATGCGCTATTCCCGGAGCTGTGGCGGGCGACATGACCGGCGCAATCGCATCACCGCGGCTTGCCGCGTAAGCGGCCGGACAGCCGAACCGCTTGGCTGAGCAGCGCTTTGCGGATCCGTTGCGCGGCGGGATCAAAACTCGCGCTGTGTCCCAGCGCCACGAGAGCGAGTTCCAGCGAGCCGTCACCGGCAAATACGGGCGCCGCCATCCCGCTGATGCCCGGAATGAAGCCGCTGGCCGTCGCGTAGCCTTGCCGCCGGATCAGTTCAAGGTCCGGCAGCAACTCCGTCATGGCCTGGGGATGTAGGCCACGCCGGCGGTTATCGCTGAGTTCCTGCTTCACCAAACCGAGCCAATTGCCTTTTGGCTGGTTAGCCGTAAACACAAGACCGGTCGCCGAGCGCGTCAGAGGCATCACCGATCCGACACGTAGAGTTGCCGTGATAGGCGCATCCGTCCCCAGCCAGCGCACAATGGTCGCGCCGTGATTGGCCCACACGGCGAGCGCCACCGTCTGGCCTATCCTCGCGGATAAGTCGCGTAGCAATGGCATCGCAAGCGCAACGGCGTCCATGCGGGCCAGCGCGGCAAAGCCAAGCTGCAGAGAAAGGGGTCCCAGATCGTAGCGTCCGGACTCGGCTTCCTGCTGGACGAGTCCGACGCGCACATAACTGACGAGGTAGCGGTGCGCCTTCGAGGCGGACATTCGCGCGGCCGTCGACAGGTCGCGCAGCATCATCGGCGCTGGGGCGTTCGCCAAAGCGAGCAATAGCCGAGTGCCGACCTCGATCGACTGGATGCCCTGCTTGTCACGGATAGAATTTCTTATTGAGGAATGCATTTCATAATAGTAAACTTTACCGAGATCAATTCCAACCGGGACAGCGGGAACCAACAGGCATGAGTCAGACTGAAATTTCGAGGGACTTAAAGAGCCGCGGCGGCAACGGCGCCAGGCACGGTGCACAGGTACTCGAGCGATTGCGCGAGCATCCCCCGACCATTTGGTACCGGGGCGAACAGGTCCGCGACGTCACCACGCACCCGGCGCTGCGCGGAGGCGTCGATACGCTGGCGCGGCTCTATGACCTGCAGTGGGAGCACGCCGATGAGACCCTATTCGATTCCCCATCGAGCGGCCGCAAGGTGGCCCGATCCTTCATGTTGCCGAAGACCCAACAGGAGCTGCACAGCATCTCCGTCGCAATGAAGGTCTGGGAGGATTACACGCACGGCATGATGGGTCGTGTGCCCGACTACATCAACCGCGCGATGACTGGATATGCGGCCGGCGCCGCGTTTCTCGGCGAGGTCGATCCGCGCTTCGGCGCCAACGCCATCCGCTATCACGAGTACTTGCGTGAGAACGACCTGTGCCTCACGCATACGCTGATTCCGCCTCAGGCGAACCGCGCGGTGAGCTCGGCAAAACAGGCTGATCCCTTCCTCGCCGCACGCGTCAAGGAAGAAACCGATGCCGGTATCGTCATCCGCGGGTGCAGAATGCTGGCCACGCTGCCGATCTCGGATGAAATAATGGTCTTCCCCTCGACGCTGCTGAAGAGCCCCGAAGAAGACGCGCCCTACGCCTTTGGCTTCTCAATCCCGAATCACACACCCGGCCTGCGGTTCATCTGCCGAGAGAGCGTCGACTACGGGCGCTCGCATTTCGATCATCCGCTCGGCTCACGCTTCGAGGAGATGGACGCCGTCGTGATCTTCGACGATGTCTTCGTGCCGTGGGAGAGCGTACTGCTGTACCGTGACGTCAACCGCTGCAACCAGGCCTATGCGCGCACCGGCGCCGTCGTGCACATGACACACCAAGTCGTCGTGAAGAACATCGCCAAGTCCGAGTTCATGCTGGGACTGGCGCACCTGCTCGTCGACTCGATTGGCGCCGAGGGATTCCAGCACATTCAGGAGAAGCTCGCCGAACTATGGGTCGGCATGGAGACCATGAAGGCGTTTCTGCGCGCGGCGGAAGCCGATGCCGCACTGGACGAATGGGGTGTCATGCGCCCGGCATGGAACCCGCTCGACGCGGCGCGCAATTTGTTCCCTCGCCTCTATCCACGCATGGTCGAAATCATTCAGCAGATCGGCGCGTCCGGTCTCGTCGCGATGCCGCTCGAGGCGGACCTCAAGGGCCCTCTCGCTCGGGACATCAAGCATTACTACCAGGCGGCGCGGGCCGAGGCCTTTGATCGCATCCCGCTCTTCCGTCTGGCGTGGGACGCCTCGTTGTCGGCATTCGGGTCGCGACAGGTTCTCTACGAACGCTTTTTCTTCGGCGATCCGGTGCGCATGGCGGGGGCCCTGGTGGCCAGCCACAAGTCAGAGATACAGGAACAAGCGGAGCGCGTGAGCGCGTTCGTGCGCCAGGGCCGCGATGAGGCCTTTGCGGTCGCGGGCCGCTGAGTCGTCCTTTCATTACGCGATCTCAACCCCGATGAACATCAAGACGGCGGATCCGAGGGCTTTTCGCGATATTCTTGGCTTGTACGCCACCGGCGTCGCCGTCATCGCCACCGACATCGATGGACAGGTTCACGCGATGACGGCGAACGCGGTATCGTCGCTTTCGCTCGATCCTATGCTGGTGCTGTTCTGCCCAGCGAAGCGCGCGAGGTTCTCGCGGCTGCTGCCGCGCGCAGCAGGATTTTCCGTCAACTTTCTGCGCGACGAGCAGGAGGCGCTGTCGACATACTTCGCAGGGGGTTGGCAAGAGACCGAGCCGCCGCGCTACCGTTTCGTCACCACGGATGGCATGCCCCGCCTCGAAGGCAGCCTCGCGTCGCTCATATGCACGAAGCGCGACGTCTACGAAGGTGGCGACCACTGGCTGGTGACGCTGGAGGTGCGCCAGTTGCACCGAGGCGTTGAGCCGCTCCGGCCGCTGCTGTTTTTCCGGGGAAAATACCGACGAGTCGACGCTCGGGATGGAACCACCGCTCCTGATATCGCGAACACCGCCGATGAACCCGTGCAGATGTATTACCACGATCGGTAGATGCGCGTCGTCAGCGCCTTGAGGAATTGGTAGTAAAACTCGACGCCCGTGTAATACGATTCGACTTGCACGCGCTCGTCCTTGCCATGCATGCGCACGTCGTCGCGCTCGATCGCAACACCGCTGATGCCGTAGCTCGGAATGCCCGCCGTCATGGTGTAGATGCTGTCCGATGAGCCCGTCACCATCATCGGAATCACTGGAGCGCCGGGCCACAGCTTCGCGCTGACTCTGCGCAGAGAGTCCATGACATCTGCCCGAAGCGGCGGCGGCGTCATGGCCTTGCGATCCGAGCCATGATCCGACAACTCGCCGGCGTCGGTCCTGTAGCGCACGGTGAGTTGTGGATCATTGAATATCTTCACCAACGCGAGACGGATTTCCTCTTGAGAGTGCCCGGGGAATATTCGGCAATTGACGTTGGCTTCGGCGCGCTGCGGTAACGCATTGACGGCATGGCCGCCGCTCAGCATCGTGGCTACGCAGGTGGTGCGCATCGTCGAGTTATAGTGCGGGTCTTGCGATAGCCGTTCAATGGCCGCGGGGTCGGGCGGCGTCGCCAATATCGCGCGAATGTCGGCGGCCGCCTGACCGTTCTCAGCCGACGCCATCTGCGTGAAATATTCGCGAGTGACGGCATTCAATTCGAATGGAAACTGCGCTCTCTGCAAAGCCGCGAGCGCATCCGCCACGTGATAAATGGCATTGTCGGGCCTCGGCATCGAGCTGTGGCCGCCGGGGTTGGTCGCAAGAACCTGATAATCGGCATAGAGCTTCTCGGTCGCCTCGAATTGCACCGCCATCGGCTTGCCGTGATCCGTGACCACTCCGCCGGAATCCGGATTGAGCACGAATTCGGCATCGATCAAATCGCGACGATTCTTCAGCAGCCAGTCCACGCCGTTCGATTTCCCGCCCTCCTCGTCCGCGGTGAGCGCCAGGATGATGTCGCGATCCGGAACGAACCCTTCCTTTTTCAAGCGAATGAAATTCGTGACCAGGATGGCGTCGCTATCCTTCATGTCCTGAGTTCCGCGACCATAGTAATAGCCGTTCTGTTCGACGAACTCGAAAGGATCCGTGGTCCAATCCTCCCGCCGCGCTTCCACCACGTCGAGGTGCCCAATGAGAAGAACGGGACGCAGTTTCGACCCGGACTTGCCCCGATAGCGCGCGACCATGTTGCCCTTGCGTTCATTGGGTCCTAGAACAATCACATCGGTCGCCGCAAATCCGGCGTCGAGCAAGCGTTGCGCCATGGCTTGCGCCGCGACGGTAGTACTTCCTATGGAATCCGTGGTATTGATCTCGATCAGTTGCTTGAAGATGTCATGTGCCGTCTTGCGGGTCGCGGCATCGCTCTGCGCAGAGGCGCACCACGCGCTCTGCGCGGCGAGCGCACAGAGGACGACTCCGATCGACTTCGGGCGAGCGACATGTTTCACTAACGCATCTCCGGATAGAGCCAACAAAAAGAGAGCGAGGATGTCGTTTATGTTCGCGCGAGTCAATCAAGCGACCCAACTGCTGACGCGCTTGCTGCCGTGCGCGTGCCTCCTCGCGTTGAGCGGCCGGGTGGCGGCGCAAGCGCCGCCTGCGCAGCTGGTGCTGTTCCACGGCCGGATTCTCACGGTTGACCCAACCGACTCGACCGCGCAAGCCGTGGCGATCCGTGACGGGAAAATCGTCGCGATCGGCACGGACCAGGACATCCTGCGCCTGGCCGGCTCCGCCACGCGGCGCATCAATTTGAACGGCCGTACGGCAACGCCCGGGCTCATCGACAGCCATGCCCACATTGCCGACGGCGGTGTCGAGGAGCTCTATCACGTGCATCTCGGCGACGCGCGAGCGGTCGCGGAGATCGTACGCCGGGTGCGTGCCGGGATCGCGAATCTCAAGCCGGGCGAATGGCTGCAGGGCGACGGTTGGGATGAGGGCAAGCTCGCCGAGCGGCGCTATCCGGTGGCCGCCGATCTCGATGCGGTATCGCCACACAATCCTCTCTGGTTGATGCACACCACCGGCCATTATGGTGTGGCAAACTCGCTCGCGCTGCGCTTGGCGAACATCACGGCGCAGACACCGGATCCGGTGGCCGGGACCATCGATCGCGACGCTCGCGGCATGCCGACGGGCGTACTGAAGGAAGCGGCAAAGAATGCGGTGCTCGATCTCATACCTCCGCCCACGCCGGAGCAACAGCGCGCCGGGATCATGCACAGCATCGAGCTGCTCCATCGCGAAGGCATGACCGCCGTCAAAGATCCGGCGATCGATCGACCGGTCTGGGACGCTTACCAAGAGCTCCTGCGCGAAGGCAAACTGACCGAGCACATCTGCGTGTTATGGTATGCGGGCAGCACGCTGGCCTCCGCCCGCGCCGC
>Ga0181521_10004753_pt1 | contig 15366 bp, 7 predicted proteins | sample PEATcosm2014_Bin_32_FD_119764 | JGI IMG/M metagenome (GOLD analysis project Ga0181521, IMG submission 119764) | Peatland microbial communities from MTU Mesocosm Facility, Houghton, MI, USA - PEATcosm2014_Bin02_60_metaG | ecosystem: Environmental > Terrestrial > Soil > Wetlands > Peat | place...
ATAGGATACCATGATAACAGAACTTATGTCAAGTGCTGACAAAGTAACGTCACACTGTAGGCAACACCGGGTAGGGCAAGCCCTACCCCTACAAGCTGTAGGGGGACGGCTTGCCGTCCCCCTTCCCCCTGATCGTCCGACTTGCTGGGATTTGACCGGTTCGCGAACCGCCCACCGAGGCCGGCGACGTAGGGGCGAGGCGGTGCCTCGCCCGTGCCGGCGAAACGCTGCCTGGATTTCTAATTACCCGGGCGACGGGCGCGGGGCGAGGCACAGCCGCACGTGCGAAGCTAGCAAAGTATAGAAACTCCAGGCGCAGGCTGGTTCCGGGAATCTGCCCGTCGAAAGCTTGCTCTCCAGCGTAATTACCGGTAGGATATCTTCAGCATCAGGGCATCCACCGTCAGGGTAGCCGAGGCTTAGCGAGATGACTGGCACAACCGTCTCCCACTATCGCGTCCTGGAGAAGCTCGGAGGCGGCGGTATGGGTGTGGTTTACAGGGCCGAAGATACTCGCCTCCACCGGTTTGTTGCACTGAAATTCCTGCCGGAGACCGTCGCCAATGATCCCCAGGCATTGGCGCGTTTCCAGCGCGAAGCGCAATCGGCGTCCGCCCTGAATCATCCCAATATCTGCACGATTCACGACATCGGCGAATACCAAGGCCAGGCGTTTATCGCCATGGAGTTTCTGGACGGCGTGACGCTGAAGCACCAGATTCAGGGCCGGCCCATGGAGTTGGAACGACTGCTGGAGATCGCCATCGAAGTCACGGATGCCCTCGATGCGGCTCACAGCCAGGGCATCGTCCACCGGGACATCAAACCGGCAAACATCTTCGTAACCAAGCGGGGACACGCCAAAGTGCTGGACTTCGGCTTGGCCAAGGCCACAACGACCGGTACCCCGTCCGGTCCGGGAGCAACCTTGAATGGTCTAACCGCCGCCACCGTGGACGAGCCGCATCTGACCAGCCCGGGGACGGCGATGGGGACGGTGGCTTATATGTCGCCGGAGCAAGTGCGGGCCAAGGAAGTGGATGCACGCAGTGATTTGTTCTCCTTTGGCGTGGTGCTGTACGAAATGGCGACCGGGACGTTGCCCTTCCGCGGTGATAGCTCGGGCGTCATCTTTGAGGCCATCCTGAACCGTACGCCTGCGGCGCCGGTGCGGCTGAATCCCGATTGTCCCCCTGAACTCGAGCGAATTATCAACAAGGCGCTGGAGAAAGACCGCGACTTGCGCTACCAGCATGCATCGGAACTGCGGGCCGACCTGAAGCGATTGAGACGCGATACCACGTCGGGTGGGTCGGTTGCCGCTTCTGGGCCGATCTCGAAAGCTGAGGAAAGCCCCGTTCCCAGCGGCAGCGGCACGGTGTCCGCCGCGCCCCGGTGGAGGCGGTGGCTGCTGATTCTTGGTGCGCTGGTCGTTGTCTTGGCTGCCGGTGTGGGCGTCACGTGGTGGGTCGCGCATCGTCCAGCACCAATGCACCAGTTCAACCAGCGTCGGCTCACCGCAAACCCTCAAGACTTACCCGTGTACAGTGTTTCTATCTCTCCTGATGGCAAATACCTGGGTTACGCGGATTCACACGGCATCCATGTACAACTGCTGGAGACCGGTGAGACGCAAGCGATGTCTCTGCCTCCCGGTGTTAAGCTGGAGAATGCATTCTGGGAATTTGATTCTTGGTACCCTGACTCCACGCGATTTCTTGCCGAACTCGCCATCCCCGGAAAACCTTTCAGCTTGTGGTCAGTGCCGATTCTCGGAGGGACACCGCAGGAGCTAATAGACGACTTCTGGGGAGGCGGGGTGGTTTCGCCTGATGCAACTTACATTGCTTATTCCAGAGTAGGGAGTAATCTTGGCGCGCGCGAGATTTGGCTCATGGGTCCGCATGGGGAGTCGCCACACAAAATACTCACCGCGGCGGACCAGGCTGGGTTTGGCGACATCGTGTGGTCCCCCGCAGGAAGGCGGATTGCCTATCAGTATTGGCGTCGCGAGGGCGATAAACTAGACGACTCCGTCGAGAGTTGTGATCTCAAGGGCGCCAATAAGACAACTGTAGTCTCTGATGACCAACTCGCGGGGTTCGATTGGATTTCGCCGGGGCGCTTCGTCTATTCGCGGTGGGTGGAGGGGGCCAGCGTGACGACTGAGAACTTGTGGGAACTGAGAGTGGACGAGGCAGGAGCCGCGCAAGATAAGCCGCGGCAACTAACGGACTGGTCGGGCTTCTGGATTTCCAGCCTCAGTGCTACACACGAGGGAAAACACCTCGCTTTTCTGCGGGGGACGTCCCACGGATCCGTTTTCGTCGGAGACTTGGTCAATAACGGGAACCGACTCCAGAATGCTCACCGCCTGACGATGGACGACTACGTCAATATGCCAATGGATTGGACGCCAGACTCTCGGAGCGTCATATTCACCTCCTATCGGGGCCGCGGGCAGGCCTATAAACAGGCCCTTGACGGCAGCGCTCCGCAAGAGGTCGCCTCTTCAGCCGGTATTGATTTTGACGTTGTGAGAGTCCGGCTGAGTCCAGACGGAGCGTGGGTACTCATTGATGGTCTACCGCGCAATTCCCCGCCAGGAACTTCAGAGCGCTTCTCCCGAGTCTCCGTGAACGGCGGGGCTCCCCAACCTCTATTCGAAGCCCCACCACTTCCAGATACCTTTTTTTGCACAAATCGTGTCGCCAATTTCTGTGCTTATCCCACGCGAGCTCCAGACGGCAGAAGCTGGGTGATCACCGCCTTCGACCTTGACGGTGGTAAAGGCAAAGAACTATTGCGCATTTCGACGGAGCCAGGAGCGGAATACATGTGGGGTCTTTCGCCCGACGGGTCCCAGGTCGCCATGATTAAGATCGACTGGAACACCGGCCAAATTCGGTTTATTCCAATTGGTGGCGGCCAGGGTCGCACCGTCACCGTGAAGGGCTATGTCCACCTAATTTCCTGCCATTGGGGACCTGACTCGAGGAGTGTGTTTGTGGGAGCCTCAGGGCCAGCTGGGACCGCCATGTTGCGCATCGACCTGGAGGGGAACGCACAGCCCATATGGCAGCAACCGACGCCGAGTGATAGTTGGGGGGTACCTTCCCCTGATGGCCGGCACCTCGCCATGTATGGCACCAGTTGGGATTCGAATGTATGGATGATTGACAACTTCTGAGGCGGCGCCACCCTCGCTTCAGCGGATTGTCATGCAGGTCGTTCAGTTTCTCTTCCGCCCTCTTGGCCGTCCGGATGTCCATGTCGCAGGACTTCCGCCGGCTGGCGCGGCCCTGAGGCCGGTGGAGTTGGGGGGGGTGTAGGGGCGGTTCGCGAACCGCCCCTACCATTGTGACAAGTCCGCCGGTGTTGCCGGAGATTAGAAGGACAGTTCCAGTACCCCGGCGGTATCGGTGGTGGAGACAGCGCCACCGGTGGCGATGGTAACCACTTGGCCTGAACCGTTGGGCAGGATGCTGACACCGTAGCTGGTGCTGGGCGCCAGGCCGGTTAGCAGTAGGGTGTGAACGCCGGCGGGGGTAGAAACCGTGGTTCCCGTGAACTGCTCGGTGGCGCTCACCGGGAAGTAGACCGCTGCGCTGCCGAACACTGCACCGTCGAAGGGCGTGCCACTGGTACTTTGCTGGTAGGTGGCCGGAGCCATCGGCGCACCGGGATCAGCGCCTTGCAACACATGCAGGAAGCGCGTATCGCTGGGAAGTGCAGGATCCGCGACCTGGTAAATGTACTGAGTGGGTTCCAGTTCAGCGATGGGGTTCAGATTGGCGGCGCCATCAAACGAACTCGTAGCGGTGACGAGAGGCAAGAGTGTCGTTATGAACAACTGTTGGTTATCGGGCAGGGTTTCGGTGGCAACGTTGCCACTGATGACCGGCGGGTTGACTAAACTGAAATGAACCTGCTTGAACAAGCCCGAATGCAGCGTGGTGGCGCGGTCGTAAATCACAACATAGTCGTTATTCAGCCACACGATGGAGCGCGTGGCCTGGGTGACATCCGTCGCGGCATCGTTGGGTGACCAGAAATCGGGCCGGTTGAAGAGATTGGCCAGGTAGCTTGTGGCGTAAACGTAGCCGGGACCTGTGCTGACGAGGGTGGAGGGGTCGCCGGCGTCCACGCCTTCCATCCACTGGCTGCCATTGGCCCACTCGCCGCTTTCGTACCATTGCAGATTGGCGGGAGTACCGTCGACACACCAGTTCTGGAGCGCCAGCGTGTTGTGATATACAGTCGTCATACCCACTAAGTTGTTATCGTAATTGCTCATTTCCTTGGTCAGCCACTCGCCTTTGCGGAACAACTCAAACTGCCCGCCGTCACCGTCCTGGTGGTTAATAGAAATCCAACTGGCGCGATAGTCGAACATCGTTCCGGTGGCGGTCCAATCGCTGTGCGCCACGATGCGGCCGGCGCCGGGGTCGTAGAACACTGTGGGGTAGTTCGGCCGCGGATCGGTTCCCGCAGCCGCAGAGGGATCGAGAAGCAGGTAATAGAAGATTGTCTCATCCGTGCTCCAGGGTTGGGTCATGCGTTGGTTGAGGTAGCTGGGTCCGCCCTGCGTGACGTTGACGGCATACCATCGGGCGGTGTTGGCGTGCGCCGTGCTCCCATTTTCGGCTTCCAGAAGCGCCAGCAGCGCATACGGCTGCATGAAATCCGGAGTGACATACAAGCGCAGCAAGTCTCCGAAACTGTCAAACTGATAGACGGGCCCCAGCCAGGTTTCAGGGGGGGGGATTGCCGAGCCGGGCGTAAGCGAAGAAACCGTTCCGGTGACCCAACGATCCCAAACCGGCGCACCAATCAGGCCGATCTGCGGTCCGGAGTAGGCGGGGTTGTTGAAACCCGCCGTTTGCAGCGCCAGCAGTTGGCCGAGGACAAAACCAAAGGAGTGGCCGTAGAGCATGCCCTCCGGAGGCATGCCGCCCGATGCCAATCCGAATCCTGGGGTGTTGGCAGGCAAACCATAGGCGGCGGGGACGACCGAGGGATCGCCCATCATGGCGAATTCCTGGTAGAGCCAGGCGCCCGTGGCGTCTTGGATGTAGCTGCGTAGCGAGTTGCCCAAAACATCCGCGGGCTGGCTGGGGTCGACGGGCGGGTCATCGGCCGGGTCGAGGACCAGCGACATCATGGTCAGGATGCGGGCATGACCCAGGAAGTAGTTGTTCGACGCCATGCGGTAAGGCAGGTTGTTGGGCAGAAGTGCGAGACTGTTCATGGTGCCGATGGGTGAAGGATGGTCGCCGCCGGTGGTTTCGGCATTGAGGCAGTCGTTGGCCCACATCATGAAAACGAACTGAATGGTGGCCTTGTCGCTGACGGTAAGGATCGGGTTCCCCAGGGAGTCGGTGGCGTCATAAATCCAGTCAACAATCAAAGGCCACTGATCTCCGGAAAAGTTGGCACGGTTGTAGATGGCAAACGCCGGATCACGGAAGGGGGCTCCCGAGAGGTGGCCGAGGGCCGCCTGATTCAAGGCGTACATGATAAGGTTCCGCGCGTATTGCGCATAGGTGATGCGGTTCGCGGGATTGGGATCGATCAAGGAGTTGAAAGCCAGGATGGCAGCGTACTGCTCCGTCAGGTAGCCGGTGTAACCCTGCACGTCGCCGGGATCAGGATAATTTGGATTGGGAACGCCACCCGGGAAAAACTGCGTCACGTAAAGCGAGACAGCCGTCTGAAGCATGGGCTGCATGCCGTTTGCGTAAGTCGGATTGGAAGCGGTCGCCCAGCCTTGCAAGCGCGGCAGATCGCTTTGCGTGACCCACAGCCGCGGATGGGTGGTGACCGGGAAAGGAATTGTGGACGGTCCGCTGTATGTCGCAGCCACGGTCGTATTCGCGGCCGGCATGGTGAGGGTGGTGGTGGCCGAGCTGGGATTTGCAACCGTCGCGCCTGTCCAAGCTGTGAACGAATCGCCGCTGGGTGGCGAATCCGCCGTGATGGTGACCACCGTCCCGGCGGTATAGCTGCCACTGCCGGTACCGCTCAGCACGGTCAACGTGTAGGTGGTACTGGAGGTGGAGTAGTTCGCCGTAACCGTGGTGTTGGCGGCCGGCATGGTGAGGGTAGTCGATGCTGAGCTCGAGTTCGCCACGGTCGCGCCGGTCCAATCAGAGAACACTTCTCCGCTCGGCGCCGCGCCCGCCACTATTGCCACCACCGTCCCGGCCGTATAGGCGCCGCTGCCCGATCCGCCCACGACGGTCAAGGTGTAGGTGATGGGGCCGTAATTCGCGGTCACGATGGTGTTGGCGGCCGGCATGGTGAGGGTGGTGGAGGATGAAGTGGAATTCGCAACCGTTGCGCCGGTCCAATCCGTGAAGACATCGCCGCTGGGCGCTGCCCCAGCCACGATCGGCACCACCGTTCCGGCCGCATAGGCGCCGCTGCCCGATCCGCCCACCACGGTCAGGGTGTAGGTGATGGGGCCGTAATTCGCGGTCACAGTGGTGTTGGCGGCCGGCATGGTGAGGGTGGTGGAGGATGAGGTGGAATTCGCGACCGTTGCTCCGGTCCAATCCAGAAACACCTCTCCAGTGGGTGGCGGGTTCGCCGTAATCGTCACCACGGTGCCAGCGGCGTAGGTACCGCTCCCCGTTCCATTGGTGACCTTCAAGGAGTAGAGAGCCTCCACCGGGACAGAGATGGAGTTGCTGTAAGTCGAGCCGGGGTTCCGCACGCAAAACGATGCCGAGGTTGCAGGCCCCAGATAACCCGTCGCCGTGACCGTGGTGGAAGTAACCGCCGTGGTAACCATTTGGATCAGAGAATTACTTCCGTAACTGATATACACCTCAGCGCCCGTTACGAAGGTCTTACCCAAAACGGTTACGGTTATCGTGCCGACCACGAGAGGGTTGGGGGAAACCGAAGTAATGGTGGGCCCCCGCGACTCGATATTGACGTAGGTGGTTGCCGATACCTTTGTGTCGGCGGTGCAAGTTGCGGTAATCTGCACTGGATTCTGCCCGGGTAGGGTGGCGGGCGCCGTGTAAAGCCCCGTGGCGCTGATTCTTCCTGAGGTGGCGCTCCCCCCAACTTTACCTCCTGCCGACCACCGGACGCCCGTTCTTGACAACCCGGTTACCGTTGCAGAAAACTGGACCGTGCCCCCAAGCCCAACGTACGGCATAGTGGGCGAGACGCTGATACTCTGTGCGTATACGTTGACGGCGGGCACGAACAAGGTGGCAAGCAAAAACAGCACGAGATTTCCCACTCTTCGCATATCGGCATCTCCCCCCTTAAAGCGCCCTCTTAAGCCTGATCATGTGGAGAGCGTCGGCTTCTTAACTTGAACTGACCTACGACTGAGGCATCACGCGGCCTGACCTGTGCCCCTGCCCATGAAGAGAGAATCCACAAAAGAGCAATCGCCAGGATCGGCCCAGCGCCAGAGGTCCCCGAGATCCACGCAAAGGCAACTCCCCCGCGCGGAAGTCAAAAGAATGCTCGCTTGACCCGCAGGTCGGCGCAACAGTACCAGGGTACTGGTGGAGACGCCTCACGGCGCAGTCAGAAACTGGGCTGAGTGGCAACATCGGCGGATATGGACTGAAAGACGCCCTTCCCACCAGCAAACATGCAAACTCCCCGGAACGGGATTCGGGGCTCCGAAGGGGACTTCGGGGGGAGAGAGGGGTTACACTTCGATAAGCGAGTACCTTTGCGCCAGACGCTTGATTATGATGTCTGGGTCCGAGGTACTTTCGGAAGGGGCGAAATGCGATCAGTGCATTCGAGAGGACAGATGAAAACGTTTGAAACTCTGTTGCGCAGGTGTTCGGTGCTGGTGGTTTGTGGATTGTGGTGCTGCATGCCGGTGCAGAGCCAATCCGGCTCAGAGTATCCCCGAACGCCATGGGGAGGGTATCCCTATCCCGCATCGTACGACGCCGAGATTGCCGATCCTGACGTTCACCGTGTCCTGTTTGAGAACGGCGACATCATGTTCATCGAGGTAGCGAACCCACCCGGACTCGGCGTTCGAATGCATGGGCACCCTTACCCCTCAGTGTTCGCGCGCGATACCGGAAGCGGACAGGGCGTTGCCGGCATTCCGCTCGAGGATACCCACCTCGATCCCACCAGCCCCTTCGCGGGCGAAGGCTGGGGCCAGGGACCGGCGCCCCTCGGTTTGGAGTTTCCTCGTTGCACGACTGCCCCGCCCGAGGCGCCGCATAAGCCGATCAATCATGGCACGGTACCGGTGCATTTCTATCGCATCGAGTTCCGCCGACTGGACGGCGAAGGCTTTCGGAGCCGCTGGAAGGATTGGTATCCGTGGATGCTGAAACCCGGTACACCCGCAACGAATCTGCAACTCGGAACCGCGTTGGGGCCTAAATGGTCAGAAGAATGGCCGTATCCACTCCCATACGATTCCGTGCTTGCCGCACCTAACAACTACCGGCTCCTCTATGAAGACGGACACGTTCGGCTTCTGGAAGTCACTGTCCGTCCCGGCGAAACCACTCCCCCGCACGGTAATCCCTATGCGTCCGTGCTGGCGTTCAATACCGTTGCGGTGGACGAGCGAGAGATCGTCGACACGAAGCTTGACCCGGCATCACCGCTCAATAGCTTCGGGGTTGGGCGAGGGCCGGCGCCGAGCGTTTTTAATATGACTGTACCCACTTGCACCACTGTCGCCCCGCAGGCGCCGCATACGATCCGCAACAACAGCTCCATTCCATTGCATTACTACCGAATTGAATTCAAGCGCGTCGACGGCAATGACTTCCCATCCAACTGGAGTGAGTGGTATCCGTGGATGAAGTACATGAAAAACATGCGCTAGCGATCATTGCACCACACTCAGAATCTTCCAGGCGTTTTCCCACAGCCCGAGCAGCCGGGCAGTGGGTAAGTAGGCTTTGAGTGGTCCGCCGGGTGGTCTATGATAATCCTGACTTGACAAGCGCGGGTTTTCTAAAAGGCCTTCAGACGCTGTCATGCCAATGTAAGAGCCACAAGAATTCGGGAGGACGATGATGATCGATAGAATGAAAGGGCAAGGGCCGGCCGACGGGCCCACGCGGCGGCAAGCGATCGCCGGTGTTGCGATCGCATTGGGTGGACTAGCCCTAGGCCCAGTTCAGGCTTGGGCGGGAGCCGAGGAGGAGATTTCTCATACGGCGGAATCCATTCACCAAGAACCTGTTTTCAAAGCGAGCCGTAAGCGCGTCTACGAAGCACTCACCGACACCCAACAGTTCGATAAGGTTATACAGATCAGTGGAGTCATGAAGTCGATGCAACTGGGAGGCAAGCCCACGGAAATCAGTCAGGAAGTGGGAGGCGCGTTCGTGCTCTTCGGCGGGTACATCACGGGACGACACGTCGAACTTGTGCCCAACGAGCGCATCGTACAGGCCTGGCGAACGGGCGGCTGGGACCCGGGCGTCTATTCGATTGCGAAGTTCGAGCTCGTGGAACAAGGGTCCGGGACCAAGATTGTATTTGACCATACGGGCTTTCCCAAAGGCGCAGCGGAAACTCTGGCTTCGGGATGGAAAGCCCACTATTGGGAACCGCTCCAGAAATTGCTCGCGGAGAGTAATGGATAGCAAGGTTTCGTGGTGGGACGTTAACTCTCAAACATCACGGCATCAGTTTAATGCTCTTCTGAGTCGGGGTTCGGCATCTCAGCGCCGCTGACCTGGCGCTCGAGGTCGTCCCGGCAGCCTTGTACTGACCTTCCGCATAGTAGGTCAGTCCAATGTTCAGGCGCACGCCCGGAACTCCAGGCGCCAATCGTTCGCTCCGCTCGAGGTTGCGGAGCGCCGCCGCCCATTGTTTGCGGCGCATGCCGATAACGCCAAGATTCGCATACGCTCCGGCATTTTTGGGGTCCATCGCCAGGATTTGCCGGAATGCCTGCTCCGCATCCGCCAACCGGTTCTCGCGGAGGGCCTGCTGGCCTTCTTCATAGACCTGCCGGAATGCCGATTCCGCTCGAGCGGCGTCGTAGGTTTGGGACAATCCCGGGTCAAGCCGCGGGGCTGCCTGAACCCGTGCTGCGCAGGGCATGAACAGAATGCTCGCAACAACAAGAAAGCGGACGGAGTTGGCTTGGGTCCGCTTCATGGGTGGCGCACACCTATTGAGGTTCGTTGGCGAGTCACAGGGCGATTTTCGCAGAAGGGCAGGGCAAAGAAAAGGCGGATTGAGGTCGCATTGTATAGCGGGGGAGTCGGACGTATAATTCCAGCAGGGCATATAGTCACAGTCGAAACGGAGTCATCTCCTAGGGCGCAGATCGAACTTTCACTTTGTCGGGCTTTTTTCAATTCAAGACTTGAGGAGGAACCTATGGCAACGAGCACTGCTCAAATGGAACCGCGGGTGTCCGTCGGTGCAACGAAACTTCTGATCAACAATCAATGGGTGGAAAGCGCATCGGGCAAGAGATTTCCCACTGTCAACCCGGCTACCGGCGAGGAGATCTGCCGCGTAGCGGAAGCCGATGCGGCGGATGTGGACAAGGCTGTGCACGCTGCGCGGGAGGCTTTTGAAAAAGGCCCCTGGCGCAAAATGGCGGCCGCCGAGCGAGGAAAACTACTTTACAAGCTCGCCGATTTGATCGAGAAAAACGCTGACGCACTGGCTCGCCTGGAAGCCCTCGACAATGGCAAGCCCTATCAGGTCGCCAGAACGGCCGACCTGCCACTGGTCATCGGCTGCTACCGCTATTACGCGGGTTGGGCGGACAAGATCCAAGGCAAAACCATTCCCGTCGCTGGCAACTACTTCTGTTACACGCGGCATGAGCCGGTGGGCGTGGTGGGCCAAATTATTCCCTGGAATTTTCCACTCCTCATGCAGGCCTGGAAACTGGGGCCGGCGCTGGCAGCGGGCAACACGGTGGTGCTGAAACCGGCAGAGCAGACTCCACTCACTGCGCTACGAGTTGGTGAACTGATTATCGAAGCAGGCTTTCCAGCGGGCGTGGTCAACATTCTACCGGGATACGGTCCGACCGCGGGCGCCGCGATCGCCAGGCACAACGGAGTCGACAAGGTGGCTTTTACCGGGTCCACAGAAGTCGGACACCTCATTATGGAAGCAGCAGCCAGGAGCAACCTGAAGCGAGTGACGCTCGAACTGGGAGGCAAGAGCCCTAACATCGTCTTTGCGGACGCGGACATGGATCAGGCCATTGAAGGCGCCCACTTTGCCCTCTTCTTCAATCAGGGCCAGTGCTGCTGCGCGGGCTCGCGACTTTTTGTAGAAGCCAAAGCTTATGACGAGTTCGTGGAAAAGAGCGTAGCGCGCGCCAAGAAGCGCAAGGTGGGCGACCCCTTCGACCCCGCTTCCGAACAGGGTCCCCAAGTGGACGACGTCCAGTTTGAGAAGGTGATGAGTTATATCTTGGCGGGAAAAACCGAGGGCGCGTCGCTGGTGGCGGGTGGCAACCGCGTGGGCAATCGCGGCTTCTTTATCGAGCCCACAGTTTTTGCTGATGTCAAGGACGACATGAAGATCGCTAAGGAAGAGATCTTCGGACCCGTCATGAGCATTATGAAGTTCAAAGACGTCGAGGAAGTTGTGGAACGATCGAACCGCACCGAATACGGTCTGGCCGCCGCCGTCTGGACTCGCGACATTAGCAAGGCTCATGCCATAGCCAACAGCGTGCGGGCCGGAACGGTTTGGGTGAATTGCTACGACGTCTTCGACGCTGCGGCGCCCTTCGGGGGCTTCAAGCAGTCGGGCATCGGGCGAGAACTGGGCGAGTATGGCCTCCAGCAATACACAGAGGTCAAGACCGTCACCGTGAAACTGCCCGACTAATTGAAAAAAGGTCCAGGATTCTAATTCCGGAGTTCGAAAAAAGAGGGCTTTGGTGGAATTCACGGGGCCAGGGGCTCAGCCTGTCTGCTCTTCGCCGGCTGCTCCACCACTCGAATTCCGCCGCGCCACCGGCTTGTTTCTTCCTACTTATAACTAGGAAACTGCCTGCCGCCTCCGGTTCGCTCGCGGCGCGAGGATTCCACCTGGGGAACGCCCATTCCCTCCCGGAATCCGAACCGGCCCAAGGTGGGCGAGTTGAGGCGTGGGCGACCACCTGTCCGCAATCCTGGGATCTGCTGAACAGAGAGATCCGGGTCGCCAGATGTGCGGGTAGACCGTTATACGTCCACATGGCCCAAGGGCTGTGGAGAAAAGGCAGAGGCTCACTCTCAGATGCTTGTGGTTGCTGGCTTGAGGAGAGACAGACTGGCGCCCAAGCCCTTCTTGCGCCAACTCAGTAGCTACGGCTCGTGCCATTCCATGCTGACGATTTCGTGCGTGCCGGCATCCTTGAGCAGCAGCGGCGAATCATCCGGTGTGAGGGCGAACCAGAGGCCCCAATAGCCCGTCATGTGGAACGCCTTCAGGCTCACCACTTGCTCGAGTCTTCCATTTCGTATTCCCACGCGCATGATTCCCGGGTTCGACGCCGGTTGGAGGAAGTAAACATACTGCCCATCTCGGGACCAGCAGGGATAAGCGAGGTTTCCTTTGGCCAGCACGGACCACTTCTGCGTTTTGAAATCGAAGAGCATCAAGCCTTGGGAATTGGCGGGCACAGCAACGATGTACCGCCCATCCGGCGACCAGCGCGGGCTGAACAGGCCGTCAGAAGCCGGGAGAGCGGAAACCTGATTTGTGCTCAGATCGAAGATACGGATGGCGGTAGTGGATTCCTGCATGGCCGAGAGACCTGCAAAAGCGACCGAATTGCCTTCCGGCGACCAGGCCGGGTCGGCCTGGCTGCCGCTCTGGTTAGCGATCAATGGCTGCGGCTCGCCTCCGGCGGCTGCGACCTTATAAACGCGGAATGGTTGGCCCTGCTCCCGGCCGTAATAGATAATCTCTCTGCCGTCCGGAGACCATCGGGGCAGCATGGCGTAAAACAGCGGAGCGCCTAGCTGGAGCCTATCACTGCCATCCAGTTTGCTCCGCCAGAGTGTTCCCTCCGGAAAAGTTGCATAGGCCACCCACTGCCCGTCCTTTGAGAAAGCCACGTCTTGCGCCGAAATCCCTCCGAGGTACTGCTCAAACGTTTTGGTCTTGGCATCATAGCGTTCGAGTTCTCCGCGGCGGGATCCTGCAACCGCAAAGAGTTGTTTAGCGTCTTTGCCCGGCAACGGGTTGGAATACGTGGTCACCCCGGAGGTCAATTGCAAGGGCGCGCGGCCGGCCTTGCGCAGCAAGCTCCCTGTCTCGCGCCGAGCCCATATTTGGCCCCCCGACTGGAAGACAAAGTAGTTGCCGCTCCCCATCCATGAGCCGCAGCACCTGCCGACACCCGGATGCCAGTCGCTTAGCAGTTGATGGAGATTCGAGCCGTCGGCGGAAATCTGCCAGAGGCTATTTACCCCGGTCGTGGAACCGGTGCTGGAATCGGTAACGGAGAAGCGAATCAGGCTGCCATCGGGTGACCAAGCAGGCCAGAATGCGCGGCCGGAGGCGGTATGGAGCGTGCGGGATTCCGTTCCGTCCGCGTTCGCGAGTTCGAGTTCATGACCCTGGGTGTAAACCAGCATCCTCCCGTCTGGCGACCATGCGCCGTCGTGGCCCACGGCGTTGGCGAGCCGTTGGGCTGGACCGCCAAGCACCGGCAGCGCCCACAGCGGCCCATCCGTGTCCGTCCCCGGCCGATCCGCCACCAGCAGCTTCGAGCCGTCAGGCGAGACGTATAGAGGATGCATGGTCGGCGAAGGAGCCGTGATCGGCGCCACCGTCCCGCCGCTCACCGAAACCTGTGCGATAGGAAAACTGTAACCGGTCCCAATCTCTTGAAAGTAGAGCCGCGAGCCATCCGTTCCGACCAGTCCCTTGGGCACGGCGTTATTGGTGAGCTGCCTGTAATCGGAAACCGTTGGCGCCGGGAGGGTGGGACGGAACACGTAAGCAAGCGCGGCAAATATAATGACCGCTCCAGTAACACCAATGAGCAGGCCTTTTTCGTGCCGTCGAGCGAGCGCCACGGCAAGGTCGCGGCTGCTCGAGCCGCTGTCCTTTAGTTGTGTGTGTGCCGTGGCATGGGCAGCTTGCCCATGAGCATCCAAGGTCATGCCACGCTCCGCTGCTACGCCGTGGCCGGAACTGGTGTCGCGCTTGAGGCGCTTCAAGTCGGCGCGAAGGTCCGCCGCGCTCTGGTAGCGCAGCTCGCGGTCTTTCTCGAGGGCTTTGTTGATGATTTCTTCGAGCTTGGGAGGCAGGCTGGGATTCAAGCCCAGGGGCGGAGCGGGCGCGCGGTTCAGGATGGCGTCAAAGATGGCGGCCGTGGTGGGCGCGGCGAACGCCGCATGACCCGTTGCCATCTCGTAGAGCACCACGCCAAAGCTGAAAATATCCGTCCGCGCGTCGAGCGGCTTGCCCAGCGCCTGCTCCGGGCTCATGTAGGCCACCGTGCCCAGCGTGCTTCCCGGGTTGGTGAGATGTTCCGGGTCGATCGAAACTGTCGGCGTTTCCTGGCCTTTTGACCCTTGCGCGTGATCTGTTGCGGGTGTCGCGTTCTCGATGCCCAGGTCCCGAGATCCGGGCGTCTGTACCTTCGCCAAACCGAAATCCAGAATCTTTGCCTGGCCCCGCGTGGTGAGGAAGATATTCGACGGCTTGATGTCCCGATGCACGATGCCTTTGGTGTGCGCTGCATCGAGCGCGTCGGCAATCTGAATGGCCAAGACGAGCACGTGATCGATCTCCATCGGGCCGGAGGCGATGGCGTGCTTCAGCGTTTCGCCTTCCAGGTACTCCATGGCGATAAATCGCCGTCCGTGATGCTCGCCGATGTCATAAATCGTGCAGATGTTGGGATGGTTCAGGGAGGCGAGCACTTGCGCCTCGCGTTCGAAGCGCGCCTCGCGCTGAAGATCGGAGGCAAAACCTTCCGGCAGAACCTTGAGCGCGACTTGTCGATTAAGCCTGGTATCGCGCGCGCGATAAACCTCACCCATACCGCCCGCACCCAGTGGCAAGGAAATCTCGTAAGCGCCGAGCTTCGTCCCAGGCGGAATCCCCATGCTTTGCCGTCATTTCATTATACGCTCAGCGTGGGACGTTGATGCGGTTTTCGTCCTTGCGGTAAGAGCGCCAAACCGCCGGGGGGTTACGTACCATCCCTTAAGTTGACGATAAGTCGGAAATAACCGGCCAATCTTTATAATCACACCTCTAAGCGCTGTAGCTGAGAAGCGTTATTCTTCTCCCGTTGGGATTTTTCTCTTCAGGAGGAGGGGCCCGCTTCCGGCTGAGATCTTGGCGGGTCAACGCCGGGAGTGAGCCCCCATGAACTACGATTCTCTTTATCCCACTTTCTGCTACGACACACAA
>Ga0181521_10004759_pt1 | contig 15357 bp, 10 predicted proteins | sample PEATcosm2014_Bin_32_FD_119764 | JGI IMG/M metagenome (GOLD analysis project Ga0181521, IMG submission 119764) | Peatland microbial communities from MTU Mesocosm Facility, Houghton, MI, USA - PEATcosm2014_Bin02_60_metaG | ecosystem: Environmental > Terrestrial > Soil > Wetlands > Peat | place...
CGCCGCGACATGCTGGCCAGCATCGCGCGCCAGCACAAGGTCCCGGTGGTCCTGGTCAATCAGGTCGGCGGCAACGACAGCCTGGTGTTTGACGGATCGAGTCTGGTGCTTAATCCCGAAGGCAAAGTCATTGCCCAGGGACGGTCGTTCGAGGAAGACCTGATCTTTTTCGATTCCAACAGCCTGACGGGCGAGATGCACGAACAGATTGCCGGAGACGACGCCAGCGCCTATGCCGCTCTGGTGCTGGGCACGCGCGACTACATGCACAAGTGCGGATTCCAGAAAGCAATAGTCGGCCTGAGCGGCGGCATTGACTCGGCACTCACCGCCGTCATTGCCGCCGATGCGGTCGGAGCCGAAAACGTCATCGGCGTCGGCATGCCGGGACCGTATTCGTCGCGCGGTTCCATCGAGGATGCGCGGGCCCTGGCGCAGAATCTGGGCATTCGCTTCGAATTGCTTTCCATCAATCCCGCGTACGAAGCCTATCGCCATACGTTGCAGGGCGTCTTCGCCGGGCAGAAAGAGGACGTAACCGAGGAAAACATCCAGTCCCGCGCTCGTGGGACATTGCTCATGGCGCTGTCCAACAAACTGGGCGCGATCGTGCTCTCTACCGGCAACAAGAGCGAGCTGGGCGTCGGCTATTGCACTCTCTACGGAGACATGGTGGGGGGGCTGGCGGTCATTTCCGACGTTCCCAAGACGTTGGTTTACCGCTTAAGCCAGTATGTGAACTCGCGCCGCGCGGTGATCCCGCAGGCTACGCTGGAGAAACCTCCGTCAGCCGAACTTCGGCCGGATCAGAAAGACAGCGATTCGCTCCCGCCCTATGAAATCCTCGACGCGGTGCTGGAAGACTATGTGGAAGACTCTCACCCGGCCGAGCGCATCGCGGCGGATCGCGGGTACGACATCGAAGTAGTGCGCCGCGTGATCCGCATGGTGGATCGCGCCGAATACAAGCGCCAGCAAGCTGCTCCCGGTATCAAGATTTCTCCCAAGGCCTTCGGCTACGGACGCCGTTTTCCCATTGCCGCCAGGAGCGAGGCTTGAAGTATCCTGATGTGATGTATTCTGAAAGGCCGCTTTCCTGAATCACGAATTTGAAAGGGATCCATGCGCAGGTTTCTGAACTCGATCTTTATTCTCATCCTGGCCGGCACTCTGGCCGCAGCCCAAACCACCACGGCAAAAACAGCTCCCGGCAAGCCCACCGAGAAGTCCGCGGCCACCGACGCCAACTTGCCGTCTGAGGCTACGGTCGATTCCTTCCTGCAGCAAACCTTCGGCTACCAATCCGATCTTTCCTGGAAGATTTCCAGCATCCGGCCTGCCGGAGTGGCGGGGCTGGCTGAAGTCACGGTCGTCATGGCCGGTCCGCAAGGGCAGCAGATCTTTCACTTCTACGTTTCTCCCGACGGGGAGCACGCTCTGGTCGGCGACGTTATCCCCTTCGGCGCGCGGCCTTTTGATCCTGTGAAAAAGCTTCTGGAAAAAGGTGTCACCGGCCCGGAGCGCGGGCCCAAGGATGGCCCGGTCATGATCGTGGAGTTCGGCGACCTGCAATGTCCAGCCTGCAAAAGGGCGCAGCCCACCATCGAAGCCTTGGTCGCCGCCGAACCCAACGCACGCTTCGTTTTTCAGAATTTCCCCCTGGAGATGCACAACTGGGCGGCCAAGGCCGCGGCCTATGCCGACTGCGTCGGCCGTGCTTCCACCGGCGCCTTCTGGAAATTCATTGCCAGCACTTATGATAAGCAGCCCGAAATCACCGCCGAAAATGCGGACGAGAAGCTTACCGCTCTCGCCGACGGAGCGGGAGTGAAGGGTGCCGACATCGCCGCCTGCGCCGCCAAGCCGGAGACCAAGACTCATATCGACGCTTCGATCGCGCTGGGCAAGTCGGTAGAAGTGACCGGCACACCCACTCTCTTCATCAACGGCCGCAAGATCGGCAGCTTTGATGAGAACATGTCGGAGGTATACAAGAGTCTGGTCGAGTTCGCGGCGAAACAATCGAAATGAATCGGCGTCCGGTTTCAGACTACTTCTGGCTGATCCAGATCTCCGGGGTGCTCTGGTTGATGTCTGCCAGGATGTGCGGCGTGATCACGACCATCAGTTCGTCCGAGTCCTCTTCCTTGGTGTTGTTGACCATCGCCTGATTAAGACCCGGCAAAAATCCAAGGCCCGGAATTCCGCTCATGGAAAGAGAATCTGTCCGTGACACTTCGCCGGCCACGACCGCCGGTTCACCATCCCTCAGGTTGATGCTCCCTTTGTATTCCCGGTTCGAGATCACGGGAACGCCGTTGGCGGACTGCCCGGTGAGCGAACGCACCTGCATTTCCAGTTGCAGGCTGACGCTGCCGTCGCCGTGAACCGTCGGTTTGGCCTTCAGATTCAGCCCAAGATCTTCATAGCTGACGGAAGGGAAGGGCGCAATGTAACTCTGGTTTCCCAGCACCTGCGAAATCTGCGGCGAGTTGTAAATGGGCGCGTAGCTGGCATTCAGAATCGGGTAGCGCTCCCCCAGGTGGAAAGTGGCGTCGGTGCCCTGGCTGGTGCGCATGCTCATGTCCTCGAGGCTGCGTGCCCACGATTCGTTGACGGAGAGAGCTGCGGCGAACTTGTCCAGGCTCAGCCCCATGAAAGTCAGTCCGCCTCCGAACGTAGCCAGTGGCTGGCTGAAAATGGAATTCTGCTGGCCTTCCAGTTGAGACAGAAGGCCGGAGAGCGCCGAGCTTCCCGCCTGGTTAATACCGCCGGAGGAAATGAGCTGGTTGATGAGTTGCTGAATGTTCTGCCCCGCCAGACCCGCCAGCGCCGCCACGGGAATGTTGTACATGTTGAACGTGTTCGGAATGTGGACTCCGATGTTGCGGGTGAGCTGGTGGCTGATCTGGAAGACGCGCACGTCGAGCATGACCTGCGGCCGCCCGTTGTTGAGCTGCTCCACTAACCGCGCGCAAGCTGCCAGAACCGGCTGCGGCGCGCGTACCTCGACGATATTCGCGGTCTGGCCGGCGCTGATGAAGCGCAGGTCAAACATGGTGCGCAAGGTGTTGACCAGCTCGATCGCTTCCTGCGGTGTGGAATGAGGCGGAAGGGCGAACGTTCCGAGCGACATGCGGTCGAACTGTTTGTGATTCTCGGAAGTATCGTCCGCGATCAGAAGCTGGTGCGCGTCCAGGGCCGCCCACATGGTTTTGCTGGCTTCGCAGGCCAGTTTTAAGGCGGTGAAGAAATCCAAGTCATCAACATTGAACTGCACTGGCCGGTTCTTCACGGAATCGTCAAACTGTGCGGTGACTCCGTAAGCAGCGGCGAACTGGGCAAAAAGGCTGCGAACGTCTCCGCTGAAATGGAACGTCGCCCGGTCGTCGCGCGGCTGGAGACGAATTTCGCCCGCATCCGCCAGACCGCCAGGGAAAACTGCAGGCAAATCCGGCGCCAATTCGCGGGCGCTTTCTTCGAGCCTCTCCCGCACAAATTCGTTCTCCGGGTCGAGGTCGAGCGCCGCGCGGAATTCCGCCGAAGCCTGCGGACGCGCGTTCTCGAGCATCAGCACGTTCCCACGCTCTACATGGTTGAACACCAGCTGCGCCTTCACCAATTCGCGGGCGGTCAGAAACTGCGGATTCTGCGGCACCAGTCGCACAGCCTTGTCGAACTGGGCGAACGCTTCTTCCATGCGCTTGTGTTCCTCGAGCTTGAGCCCGCTGGTAAAGGCGTTCCGCGCCTCCTTGAGTTGTGTTTTGGTTGCGATGCAATTGACTCCGCCGGGAACCCCGTTGCCGCAGGAAACGGGCGCCGCCAAGGTGGGATCGTCCCCGCCGGCGAATGCAGCTGGGGCCAGCATGGCCGCAAGAAGGCCCGTCGCGATGATCAAAATCCGCCGCATCTTGTGTCGTTCAAATTGCAGGTTGTCTGATTCTAGCCTGCTTTCCAGCAATTCGGGAGACGCCAGGGGGACCTCGTACCTTTGGGCTCAATCCCCGTTCCACTGGCACGGGCGCGCAGCGAAGGCCAGCGTTGGGAAAAGCAATGTTCCTTAAAAGAACGATCAAATTCGGCTTTCTTGCGGTATCGAAGTCGGAATGCTTGAACCGGGCCGTATACTTAAGGGGAACAGGCAGTTGCCAACTTCAGCTTCTCCGTACAATCTTTGGCAACTCGTCGCGAAGCCTGCGCATCCCTTGGGATGTGATTGATGTAAATCCCGGTTTGAAGATTCCGATAATGTCGCAAGCGGAATCAAGGTGGTCGTTATGACCAGTCGATCGATTCTAGCTCTAATCCTGATTCTCACTTTCAGCCTCACAGCCATAAGCTGCGGAACCGGGAATCGCCTGGTTTCCATTACGGTTACGCCAAATCCTGCAAGTCTCAATGCTCCTGCAACGCTTCAACTCAAGGCCGTCGGCACTTTCAGTAACGGGACAACCGAGGTGCTTTCCTCCGCGAACTGGTCACTCACATCCTCAGTCCCGTGGATCACATTAGACAAGAGCGGCCTCGTGACCTGTTCAGCTTCAGGTGGCCCGGCGTTCGGAGGTGCCACGGTGACCGTGTCCTTCGCAGGTTTGTCAGGCAGTGCGATGGTGAGTTGTCAGGGTCCGGGAGTGTAAACGAGTTGTAGCGCAAGACGAAGCGGCGCCAGCCACGGAGGAGGGGGTCCGCATCCTTTGCGGGAAAACCCGTTTAACTCAGCATCAGCCGCTCGATCCCGCGCGCTTTCCCTGTCTTCTCGTCGCAATCAATCACCACAGCGCACAGGCGCACGTCACCCGTAGCCGGCTCGAAGCGCACCGGCATACTATTCAGGAACTTGCCGACCACCAGTTCTTTCTTCACGCCGATGACGCCATCGTAAGGGCCGGTCATTCCCACGTCGGTGACATAAGCGGTGCCGTTGGGCAGCACGCGCTCATCCGCCGTCGGCACATGCGTGTGTGTGCCGATCACTGCCGTGACCCGCCCGTCGAGATACCAGCCGAGCGAAATCTTTTCCGATGTGGCTTCCGCGTGAAAGTCCACCACAATCACGTCGGCTTCGATCTTCTGCAGCAGCTGATCGGCGCTGCGGAACGGGTCGTCGTTCGCTGCCATGAAGATCCGTCCCTGCAGGTTGATCACGGCATAAGGAACTTTCCCCTTGAAGCCCTGATACAGGCCCCATCCCGGCATGTCGGCCGGGTAATTCGCCGGCCGCAGCACACGCCGGGCGGGCCCTCGGCCGTTGCCCTCAAGCATCCGGAAGTAATCCACGATCTCGCGCTTGTCCCAGATGTGGTTGCCGGTGGTAATGACGTCAATATTCAGTTCAAAGAGCTCTTCCGCCAGTGCGGGAGTAATTCCGAATCCGGCCGCCGCGTTCTCGCCATTGGCAACGATCAAATCGATGGCGCGGTCGCGGACGATGCCCGGCAGGCGGTCTTTCACAATGGTTCGTCCCGGCCGCCCAAAAATGTCGCCGATAAAGAGAATTCGCATGAAATGGTGCCTGGCGCCTCGCCGCTTTTCGAGAGTTCGATGGTAACACGCGGCGTTTGCTCAGCGCGGCTGCCGGGTTGAGCCGCGGTCCGATGCCTGCGCGTTGGCCGCCTCGCTCGCCGGCACGAGTTCGGCCGTGCGGAGAAAATCGTAATTGCCCGCCGGATTCAGCTTCAGATTTCCTACCCGGCGCGTGTGCACCACAACGTTGTCGAGGTACCACAGATTGACGTAGGGCATGTCTTCGGCCAGGATTCGCTGGACCTCGGCATAGAGCGGCTTGCGCGCCGCGGGATCAACCTCGCGCCGCGCCTTGTCAATCAGTTCGTCCACCTTGGCATTGGAGTAGAACCCGCGATTGGCGCCGTTAGGCGGAAACTTCGCCGAGTGGAAGGCATATTCGAAAATGTCGGGATCTTCATTGCCTCCGATCCAGCGCAGGCCGTACATCTGAAACGCGCCATGAATTACATCGGAGAAGAACGTAGCCGATTCGAAGCTGCGAATATCAAGCACGATCCCAACTTCGCGCAGTTGCTGCTGTAGGACCGCGACCATCAGACGCGTATTCGCGTCGAGCGAAGTCTTCATGGTGAGGTGAAAACGAACCCCATTCACCGCCGGGTGCCCGGCAGCATCGAGCAGAAGCTTCGCCTTGTCTGGATCGTGCGGGTAAGCGCGTACGTCTCCGTCATACGCCCAACTCTGCGCCGGCAATACGCTGCGCGCCAGCTCCGCCTGGCCGCGCCACAAATAGTCGATCATGGGCTGCCGGTCGAGCGCATAGGCGATCGCCTGCCGCACCCGCGCGTCTTTCAGGATGGGATCGCGCAGATTGAATGCCAGATATGCCAACCGCGTTCCCGGCCCGCGTTCGACGGCAAGGCCCGGCTCACGGGCGAGCGTGAGGACGGTGTCCGGAGTGAGCGAATTGATGGCGACATCTCCGCTGCCCTTGCGCAGTTCCAGAGCCTGCGTGGTCTCGTCCGGAACCACGGCGAACCGCACTCGCTCCAGCCTCGCCCTCTCACCCCAGTAACCGTCGTTGCGTTCGAGAATGACTTCCCGGTCGGTTTCCGCGCTGACGAATTTGAACGGCCCGGAGCCAACGGGATGGCGCGTCATCTCGTCCAGACTTCCGTAAGGAACGATGCCCATCGCGCCGTCCGACAGATTCCACAGCAAGGTCGCGTCCGGCTCCTTCATATGGAACACAACCGTGGCATCGTCGGGCGCATCAATGTGGTCCACAAAGCGGAAGACCGCTGCTTTCGTGCTGAGGATGTGCCCCTGCAGCAGGGAATCAAACGTCCACTTCACATCGCGCGCAGTCAGCGGGTGGCCATCCTGAAACTTCACCCCACGATGGAGATGAAAGACGTAGGTGAGCGGATCAGGAATTTCCCAGCGCTCCGCCAGGCCGGGCGCAACATTCAGATCGTCACCGCGCGACAGCAGGTCATCGAAGATCAGGCTGTCAATACGCTCCGACCAAGCGTCGATCCCGACTCGCGGATCGAGATTCGTCGGGCTTTGCTCGATGATCATCACCAGCGTGTTGGGGTCGGGCCTGGCCGAGCAGGACAGAACGGGAAGGATTGCGGCCAGACAGAAAAGTACGGCAAGGCTGGAGATAACACGGCGTCGGACCTCAGACCTCAGCCCTCGGCCGCTAAGGTCCGAAGTTCGAAGTCGGAGGTCCGAGGTCTGAGGTCTGACGCCTGAGGTCCGCCTTTCACGCATACGCGATCTTTCCCAAGATTGCCGTCCATTTCGCGCCGGTAGCAGTGGGCACATTCGAAGGCCGGCGGTTCCACGTCTCATAGGCCAGCACGGCAAACGCAACCGCTTCCTTCGCTTCGGAAGGCAGGCCAAATTCGTCAGTCAATCGCAACCCGATTCCGAGTGGCGCAACCGCCTCCGCCAACATTTTCATCAAGGCGAGATTCCTAGCTCCGCCGCCGGAAACAATCATTTCGTGAGGAGAATGTGCGGAGCCTGAGCCCGGCGTGCGGATCACAAACCGCCGCACCGCATCAGTAATCGACCGCGCTGTCAGGGCCGTGGCCGTCGCGACCACGTCCTGCCGGCGGGCGCGCCCGCAGAGGCGCAAGAATGCCCTTACGAATTCGCGGCCAAATTCCTCTCGTCCGGCGGTCTTCGGGGGTTTCGCGCGAAAGAACTTCTGCCGCAATATCGGCCGCAGAACGGGCTCCAGCACCGTTCCCGACGCGGCAATCTTGCCGTCACCATCGAACCGCCGCCCAAACAGCGCTTCGGTCACCGCGTCCATCACCATATTTCCCGGTCCTGTGTCGAAGGCAATAACGTCCCCCGCGCTGGCTCCGGCAGGAATTGCCGTGAGGTTCGCGATCCCGCCAATGTTCTGTACGATCCGGCCGATTTTGGAATCACAAAAGAGCAAGTAGTCAAGGTAAGGTACCAGCGGCGCGCCCTTGCCGCCTGCCGCCATGTCTGCCGGACGAAAATCCGACACCACCGGAACGCCCACGCGTGCCGCGATGATTGCGGCTTCTCCTGTCTGCCACGTCGCTGCGATCTTCCTCCCCAGGAAAAGTTGCGCCTCGCCCTGATGGTACAGCGTCTGCCCGTGGCAGCCTACCAACTCGACCTTGGCCGCAAACTTTCGTTGAGTGGCCAGCACCGCATCTGCGTAAAGGTCGCCCAAGATATTGTTAAGCCGGGCGAGATCCGCAACGCGGGCTTTTTCTGCATTCATCGCAGCGAGCACGGCCGCGCGAACCCTTCGTGGATAGGGATATTCCGCGTGCCCCAGCAGCTTGATCGTGTGGGAGCGGGCGGCTCGCCCGCTCGGTTGTAAAGCTTGCTCCGAGTGAGAGCCCGAGCCATCTCCCTCGCCGATCTCCACCAGCGCCACGTCAATGCCGTCGGCCGACGTTCCGCTCATTACTCCCGCTACGATCATTTTCTTGTCTTTCCCATTGTCATCCTGAGGAGCGATTTCTTCGCGCGGCGAGGAAATCCGGGCGAAGGACCTACGCAACCCCGTCGCGCGCCAGCGCGGCCTTCTCCAGACGCACCTGCTCGTCAAATTCCCACAAACTCCGCGTTAACCTCTGGACCTTCGCCGGCGACGGAGCCCGCCCACCACCGCCGCCCGCATGCAGCATCCGTCCACACTTCTTCTTGAATGCGAGCACGTGGCGTGCTGCCTCCGCCACCCGCCGGGCAAATGTCTTATCGTGCTCCGCGGTCTTGACCAGCCCTTCGTACGCCTGTGTGACGAACTCCTCGCGGTGGCAGATCAGGCACAAATCCCCGCCCGCCCGAATAAACTCCACCGCTGCCTGCCCGACCGGCGCCTCCCCTCTTACCCCGCCCATCTCCAGATCATCGGACACAATGAGACCCCGGTACCTGATTCCCTTGCGCAGAATGTCGCTGATCCAGAACTTCGACAGCGACGCCGGAGTCCGGTCTTTTGTGACCTGCGGATACGCCGCATGAGAAATCATCACGAATGGCAACTGTGCGTGAAGCATGCGGTAGGGAAGCAGGTCCTCGTCCCACAGTCGCTGCAGCGGTTTTTCGATCACCGGCAGCTCGTGATGACTATCAAGCCTGCCCTCGCCCAAGCCGGGGAAGTGCTTGCCGCCTCCCAGCACTTTAGCGGCGCGGAGTCCGGCGACAAACTCGCGCGCATAGCGAACCGTCTCGCGGGGGTTGGCCGAAACTGTCCGCGAGCCCATTACGGCGCGTGAAGCCAAGAACGCCAGGTCCAAAACCGGGGCGAAGTTGACGTTAAAGCCAAATGCGCGACAGTTCTCGCCGAGGATTTGTCCGTGCTTGCGGAATAGCCGGCGGTCGGCGGTCGAAAACACATCGGCGGCCGAAGGCGTTGGCTCCAGCGCGTCGCGCAAGCGATCGACGGTTCCGCCCTCAAGATCCACGCAGGTAAACAGAGGCGTGGCGACACACTTCTGACATTCGCACAGCAGCCGCCAGGTCTGCTCCGCGCTGCGAATGTTCCGCGCGAACAGAATCACGCCCGCCGGCTGCACCCGCCGGAGCAGGGAAGCGAGGCGCGGCGTCAGTTCCGTGCCGTCGAAGCCAATGATGAGAAGCTGGCCGATATTCCTCGAACGCGCTAGGGAGTCAGTCAGGGTCACCCCCTTGCGACTCAGAGGGCGGAGCCCAGTGAACCACAGACTTGAACCATTGGGCAATTGCTACAAGGAAGATAGCAAGGGCGATCTGCCTCGCGGAGGATCCGGCCACGGCGCCGATATGTCGTGCCACCAGGGGCACATGAAAAACACTCAGTACGGCACTCCGGACGAAATCAGTTCCCATCAAGAAAAATGCAAGTCTTACGGAAGTCTTCGGAAACCGGAATGCCAAAATAAAACAGTAAACGGCAGCGATGGGCGTGAAGGCCTTAGTAAGAATGCTAAGAAAGTCTCTGTGGACGGGGTGCTCTCCGGCGATCTGGCCGTACAACACGTTATGGATTTCCCGGGCGAGCAGCAGACAACAGACGACGAAAAGCGCTCCCACTTCTAGTGTCGTGATCCAATCACTCTCCACGGTAATCTGCCTAATGCGCAGGGTGTGCGTCGTGAGTTCCTGGCTCATTCGATCTCCCTCTTCAGAGATGCCAGCAAATTCAGCGCCTCCAGCGGCGTAAGCCGGTTCAAATCCACTTCGCGGAGTTTGTCGAGGACCGGCTGCGACAGCGGCGTGAAGATCGTCAACTGCGCCGGCGGCGGAGTCGCTCCGGGAGAAAGATGCGCCGTGGCCTGCTGCTCCGCGAACTCATGTTCTGCCAGGACTTCACGCGCCCGCGTGACGACTTCCTGAGGCAATCCCGCCAGCTTGGCGACTTCAATGCCGTAGCTGCGGTCGGCCGCGCCCGGCTCAACCTTGCGCAGGAATACAATTCCTCCGCCGGTTTCCTTCACCGAGACGTGATAATTCTTCACCCCGGAAAGTTGTTCCGCCAGCTCCGTCAATTCGAAATAATGCGTCGCGAACAGAGTTTTCGCCCGCACCCGCGCGTGCAGGTACTCGACCGCGGCCCAGGCGATCGCCAGGCCGTCGTAGGTAGCCGTGCCGCGCCCGACTTCATCCAACAGGATCAGAGACCGCGGCGTGGCCGTGTGCAGGATCGCCGCCGTCTCCGTCATCTCCACCATAAAGGTCGAGCGGCCGCGCGCCAGATTGTCGCTCGCGCCAATGCGGGTGAACACCCGGTCCACCACGCTCAGCCGGGCCGAGCGCGCCGGCACGAACGATCCCATCTGCGCCAGGATTACGATCAGCGCCGTCTGCCGCAGATAGGTGGATTTGCCGCCCATGTTGGGGCCGGTCAGAAGCAGAATGTTGTCGGTCGTGCCATTCATATACAGATCGTTGGGCACGAAGCGCTCGGTGCCTCCAGCCATCTCCTGCTGTTCAATGACCGGGTGCCGGCCTTCGATAATTTCTATTTCGCCACCGTCAGCCGCCGAAAATGTGGGCCGGCAATAATTCTGCAACGCAGCGATGTGCGCCAGCGACGCGAGTACGTCGACTTCCGCCAATGCCAGCGCGGTGTGCCGGATCCGCTTGGCCTCGGCGGCGATTGCCGTGCGCAGCTCGGTGAACAGGCGCCGCTCGATCTCGACGATCTTCTCCTGCGCGTCGAGGATTTTGGCCTCGTACTCTTTCAGCTCCGGGGTAGTAAAGCGCTCGGCTCCGACCAGCGTTTGTTTGCGTTCGTATTCCTGAGGCACCAAATGCAGGTTGGATTTTGAGACCTCGATGTAATAGCCGAAGATGGAATTGAATTTCACCTTCAGCGACCCGATGCCGGTGCGCCCGCGCTCCCGCTGCTCGATTTGCGCTAGAACCTGCTTGCTGTTGCGGGAAAGCTCCCGCAGTTCGTCGAGATCGCGATCCACGCCGGCGGCAATCACGCCGCCGTCGGCAAAGGTCAGCGGCGGCTCGGTAACAATTGTTTTTTCAATACGCTCCCGCAGGTCGCCCAGCTCATCGAGAGACGAATAGAGGGTCTGCAGACGTTCCGCAGCCAGCCGCCCAACTGCGGCCTTCACCGCGGGAATTTTGGCCAAGGATGCCGCCAGCGCCAGTACGTCCCGCGGATTCGCCGTTTCCAGGGTGACCCGGCTCAGCAGTCGCTCCAGATCGAGCACGCCATCCAACGCGCGGCGCAGCTCTTCCCGCGCGACGATATCCTTAACGCCCGCTTCCACCGCATCCAGCCGGGCATTGATTTCGCCCAGATCGAGCGACGGCCGCAGCAGCCAGGCGCGCAGCAAGCGCTTACCCATAGGCGTGACTGCGGCATCCATTGAGCGAATCAGAGTCACGCCCGCGTCCGCGCCGGCAAACAGAGGCTCAATCAGCTCCAGATTTCGCACCGTGACGGCGTCCAGCACCAGGCAATTCTGCCGCTCATACCATCCGATGCGGTCAATGTGATCGAGCGAGCCGCGCTGGGTCGAGCGCGCGTAATGCAGGATCGCACCCGCGGCGGACGCCGCCGCTGTCCTTCCCGCCAGTCCAAATCCTTCCAGCGACAGAACGCCGAAATGATTTTCCAGCAGCGGAATCGCGTGATCAGGAGAAAAAATCCAATCGTCCAGCGGAGTCTCCGTGCAAGCACCGGCGGCTCTAGCCTGCAAAGAAGACCCATGTGGGGACAGCCGCCCTCGGCTGTCCAGCCGAGCGAAGCTCGGCGGGTTTTGTCTCGCCTGGCTGGAACTCTCGAACAGCGGCGCCGCCGAACCGTACAGCAATTCCTTGGGCCGCAACTGCTCCAGTTCCTCCTGCACCCTCCGTAGCGCCCCGTCGCCGGAGAATTCCGTCGCCCGAAAATCCCCGGTGGATAAATCCAGCGCCGCGAATCCCACGCGATCTCCTACCTGGGCCAGCGCCGCCAGAAAATTGTTCTCCTCTGACCCTAACGACGAATCCGCCGCGGTTCCCGGCGTAACGACGCGCGTCACTTCCCGCCGTACCAGTTTCCTGGCCAGGCGCGGATCCTCCATCTGCTCGCAAATCGCCACCTTGAAGCCCTTGCGGATCAGCTTCCCGATATATCCTTCGGCCGCATGATAGGGCACGCCGCACATGGGCACGGCGATGCCTTTTTCTTTATTGCGTGACGTGAGGGTGATCTGCAGTTCTTTCGCGGCGACGATCGCATCGTCAAAGAAAAGCTCGTAAAAGTCGCCCAGGCGGAAGAACAACAGCGCAGTGGGATGTTCCTTCTTGACTGCGGCGTATTGCCGCATCAGCGGAGTGGACGGCTCGCTCATCTGGGCGGGATGCGAGGCAAGTGCCTCCCGTTTCATTCAACCAGTTCATTCAACCACGAATGACACAAAGTAGCACGCAGGAGAACAATCCCGGCCTCCTCGTGTGCCTTCGTGGGAACTGTCTATCGTTCGCGCGCGAATTATAACAAAGGCCCGCGCACGGCTTTTCCGGCATTTCCCATGGCACGGCGCCAGAAATCGCGGTTGACTCCGGTTCTCCTGTGGTGTTCTCTTTGTCCTATGGAACTCCGCAAGGATCCCATCACTCGCTCGTGGGTCATTACCGGAGATGATCCGGGAGAAACCCTGCCGCGTCCGGAAGCAGCCTGCCGTTTTTGCGCAGGCAGCGCCCCCAACCACGTGATTGCCGTTACCCCGAGCAACCCGGGCGCGGCCTGGGCCGCGCGCGCCGTGGTCCATCCTGCGCCACTCTACCGCATCGAGGGGGAACCCGGCCGCCGTGGCGATGGCCTCTATGACTGCATGCACTCCGTGGGGGCGCATGAAGTTTTGGTCGAGAATCCGCGCCATGATCGGCATCTGTGGAACGCCAGCGACGAAGAGATCGGACATTTTCTCCGCTTGGCTGCCGAACGCATTCTTGACCTGAAGCGCGATCCGCGCATCAAGTACGTCAGCCTGTTCAAGGATTACGGCAAGAACGCCGGCCAGGAATTCAGCCATCCTACATCTCAAATCACCGCGACCATGTTCGTTCCGCGGCGCGTGCTCTACGAGTTACGCGCCGGCCGTGACTATTTCATCAGCAAGGAGCGCTGTGTCTTCTGCGACATCATCCAGCAGGAAGAAAGCCAGGCGCTGCGCGTCGTGGAAGCGCGCGGCGATTATGTGGCGCTCTGCCCGTTTGCCCCCAGAGTTCCTTACGAGGTCTGGATTCTGCCCCGCTATCACGACTCCTCTTTCGAGCGGGCCGGATTGAACCGGCCGGGATTGCGCATTAACCTGGCCGCTCTGCTGCGCCGCACCCTGCAGCGCGTCCGCGCCATTACCGAGGATTTTCATCTCGTGCTGCATACTTCGCCCAGCAGCCTGCATCCCTCGAAGAATCTCGGTTACTGGAAGACCATTGACGACGACTACCACTGGCACATCGAAATTCTTCCCGTCGTCCAATCCAAGGAGCGCTCGTACACGTTCAAGGAGGTGTACTATTCGCCCGTCAGTTCCGAGACCGCAGTAAAGCAATTGCGACAGGCGAAAATCGATGGCTGAAACTGGGATGGAAATAATGGGGTCGGAATGCATATGTGGGGACAGCCGCCCTCGGCTGTCTGCCGGGCGAAGCCCGGGGCAGATGTCAAAAATGAGTCGCGGTCGGTGCTTTGGACGGAATTTCGGTGTGAGCTGCGGGAACTAAACCGGCGAACGTCCAGCCGCGAAGCGGCGATATGTCATAGCCCGGCACGGAAGTGCCGGGTAAGCGTGGAAAAGGACGCGAGTCCCGGAGGGACGGCACGGGTCCTCACACACACCTAAGGCCCCAGCGCATCGGCCTGCTGCTACAATCCTTCCCGTCTGGAGACCCGTCCCGTGAAATATTTGCTGTGTTGCGCCCTATTGCTTGCCATATGTGTTGCCCAGAATCCCAGCCCATCCGCCGGCAAACAAAAGATCCTGTGGCAGAAGCTCGAAGCCAGCATTCAGCAGGTGGACCAGCGCCTCGACGGCGTTATGGGCGTCGCCATCGAAGACCTCACCACCGGCGATCACTTTCTCCTGCACGAAGACGAAGTCTTCGCCCAGGCCAGTTCGATCAAGATCACAGTCCTCGCCAACCTTTACCTGCAAGCGGAGCAGGGCAAGCTGAAGCTCAGCGATCTCTACACGGTCCAGTCGTCCGACCTCGTTCCCGACAGCTACATCATGAACGGGCTCACGCCCGGCGTTACACGCGTCACCCTGCGCGATCTCGCCACCATGATGGTCGCGGTCAGCGACAACTCCGCCACCAACGTCCTCATTGACCGGGTTGGCATGCCGAACGTCAATGCCATGCTCGACTCGCTTGGCCTCACCCACACCCGCCTGCGCCGGAAAATGATGGACCTTCAGGCCGCGAAAGAAGGCCGCGAGAATATTTCGACTCCACGCGAAATGATGACGCTGCTCGGCGTCATCTATCGCGGCAAGTTGCTCAACAAAGACTCGGCGGCGGATTTTTTCAAGGTTTTGAGCACCAACAAGGATTCCTGGATTCCCCGCGATCTTCCCGCGGACCTCAAGATCGCCAACAAGCCGGGCGCGCTCGAAGCCGTGCGCAATGATTCCGGCATCATCTTCGTCGAGGGCCGCCCTTACGTGATCTGTGTCATGACCGCGTTCTTGCGTAACGAGCGGGACGGGGAAGAAGCGATCAGCAAGATATCGCTCGAGGCCTGGCGCATGTTCGACCGCCTCAGCCGCGCTACCGAGTACGGCAGAGTCGTCTCCCCGGGAAACGGCACCCGCTAGCGTACTGAGTCAGAAATTCGTCGCATGATCCAGGGCTTCGTACCAGGGTACGGCTTCAGCCGTGCCGATCAGAACCGCA
>Ga0181521_10004760_pt1 | contig 15354 bp, 12 predicted proteins | sample PEATcosm2014_Bin_32_FD_119764 | JGI IMG/M metagenome (GOLD analysis project Ga0181521, IMG submission 119764) | Peatland microbial communities from MTU Mesocosm Facility, Houghton, MI, USA - PEATcosm2014_Bin02_60_metaG | ecosystem: Environmental > Terrestrial > Soil > Wetlands > Peat | place...
AGCAGCATCTCGAGCGCCGGCTTCTGCAACACGTTGCGTGTCAGAGCCACCGACGGCGTCGCGCAGAACAGGCCGACGTTGATCCCCGACACGGCGAAGCGCGCATCCGAGCTCGCGACCGCCAGATCGCACATTGCCACCAGCTGGCAGCCGGCCGCCGTGGCCACGCCCTGCACGCGGGCAATGACCGGCTGCGGCAGGCGCTGGATCGTGAGCATCAGCTCGCTGCAGGCGGCAAACAGGGCACGCATGTCGTCGATGCTGGCGTCCGGTCCCATCTCGGTCAGGTCGTGGCCCGCCGAAAACGCGCGGCCCTCGGCGGCCAGCACGATGACCCGCACGCCGCTGTCGGACGCGAGGTCCTCGAGCGCGGTCCTGAGCGCCGCGATCATCGCCAGCGACAGCACGTTGTATTTTGCCGCGCGGTTGAGCGTCAGGCGCGCGACGCTTCCGTGGCGCGCGACTCGTACCAGCGGTCCCTCGGGAGTGGCGGCCGCCCGTTCCGGCCGGTCGATGGTTGCGCTCATGCTGGACTCCTTGGGCGCCGCCCACGGGGCGCCTGCCTTGCCCGTCGCTATCGTAGCTCGCCGGCGCGCCCGGCGCCGCATTTCTGCTTGGCCGGCAGGCCGTGCCTCCCCGGGGCCGCTGTGCCTGGGACGCCGCTGGTGTCCGTCACGCGTGCTTCTCCTCCGACAGCCCGAGCTCGGTGCGCAGGCGCTCGCGGATCAGGTATTTCTGCACCTTGCCGGTGACGGTCAGCGGAAAACCGTCGACGAAGCGCACGTACTTCGGCACCTTGTAGTGCGCAATCTGGCCGCGGCAGAAGTCGCGGATTTCCTCCTCGGTCGCGGTGGCCCCGGTGCGCAGCCGGATGCACGCGCAGACGGCCTCGCCGTACTTGTGGTCCGGCACGCCAACCACCGCGACGTCCAGGACCGCCGGGTGCCGGTACAGGAACTCCTCGATTTCGCGCGGCGAGATGTTCTCACCGCCCCGGATGATCATGTCCTTCACGCGCCCGACGATGTTGCAGTAGCCCTGCTCGTCCAGCACCGCAAGATCGCCGCTGTGCATCCAGCCACCGGCATCGATGGCTTCGCGGGTACGCTCGGGCTCGTTCCAGTATCCGCGCATGACGCTGTAGCCGCGCGTCCAGAGCTCGCCGGGCACGCCGCGCGGTGTGACTCGCCCGCCGGCATCGACAATCTTCGCCTGCACGTGCGGGTGGATGCGCCCGACCGTGCTGACGCGGCGCTCGAGCGGGTCGTCGCACTGGCTCTGGAAACTGACCGGGCTGGTCTCGGTCATGCCGTAGCAGATCGTCACTTCCGGCATGTGCATCTCGCCGACCACGCGGCGCATGACGGCAATCGGGCAGGGCGAGCCGGCCATGATGCCGCTGCGCAGCGAGCCGAGGTCGAAGTCGCCGAACCGCGGATGCTCAAGCTCGGCGATGAACATCGTCGGTACGCCGTGCAGGACGGTGCAGCGCTCGCTGGCAACGGCAGCGAGTACCGCAAGCGGATCGAAGCCTTCGCCCGGAAGCACGCTCGCCGCGCCGTGCGTGATCGCCGCGAGCACGCCGAGCACCATTCCGAAGCAGTGATAGAGCGGAACCGGGATGCAGAGACGGTCAGCGTCCGACAGGCGCAGACGTTCGCCGACGAACAGACCGTTGTTGACGATGTTGAAGTGCGTCAGCGTTGCGCCCTTGGGGAGTCCCGTCGTGCCGCTCGTGAACTGGATGTTGTATGGCTGGTCGGGATCGAGCGTGGCCGCGATGGCCGTCAGCGCATCGGCCGCGACGGCGTCCCCGGCGACCTTCAGATTCTCGAACGACAGGCACCCCGGCGGCTCCGCTGCGCCGATCTGCACGAGCAGCTTGAGCTCCGGAAAGCGGCTCGCCACCAGCCGGCCGCGCGGCGCTGAGGCGAGCTCCGCAATCAGCCCACTCAGCATTGCGGCGTAGTCGCTGCCTTTGAACTCGGCTGCGAACACGAGTGCCCGGGAACCGACCAAGCGCAGTGCGAACTCGAGCTCCGAGGCGCGGTAGGCCGGATTGATGTTGACGAGGATAAGGCCGGCGCGCGCAGCGCCGAACATCGTCAGCACCCACTCGGCGCAGTTCGGCGCCCAGATGCCGATCCGGTCTCCCGGTGTGAGTCCGCAGGCGATCAACCCCCGCGCGATGCGCTCGACCTCCTGATCGAGCTCGCGGAACGTGTAGCGCCGCGACTGGTGTGGCACGACGAGCGCGAGCCGGTCCGGGCCGCCGGCGACGGCGGCTTTGAGCACGCCATCCACCGTTTGGTACAGCAGCGGCCGGGCGCTCGGGCCCGACACGAAGCTGGGTTCCGGTGCCCGCGGGTCCATCGTGCATCAGCCGGCCGCTGCTCCGCCGGGCCCGCGGCCCCCGAGTTCCGGGAAGTCTTCCTCCCAGAACTCGCGCGCATGGCGCGGACCCTGGGTATCGCGGCCCTGCTCGGCGCGCCGGAGCTCGACGCGGCGGATCTTGCCGGAGATCGTCTTCGGCAGCTCCGCGAACTCGAGTCGCCGCACGCGCTTGAACGGCGAGACGCGCGCACGCACGTGCTCGAAGATCGAACGCGCGGTCGCCGCGTCCGCAGTCGCCGCGGCGGCGAGCACGATGAAGGCCTTCGGCACGGCGAGCCGCATCGGGTCCGGGCTCGGCACGACCGCCGCCTCGGCGACCGCCGGGTGCTCGATCAGCACGCTCTCGAGCTCGAAGGGACTGATGCGGTAGTCGGACGACTTGAACACGTCATCCGTCCGGCCGACGTACGTCAGGTAGCCGTCGGCGTCGCGGCTGGCCACGTCGCCGGTGTGGTAGTAGCCGCCGCGCATCGCCTCCGCGGTGAGGTCCGCGTCGTCGAGGTAGCCCTGCATCAGTCCCACGGGGCGCGCCCTGAGGTCGAGGCAGATCTCACCTTCGTCGCCGACCGCGCCGTCAGGTGCGACCAGCACGACCTTGTAGCCCGGCAGCGGCCGGCCCATCGAGCCCGGCTTGACCGGCTGGCCTGGCGAGTTCCCGACCTGCGCAGTGGTCTCGGTCTGGCCGAAGCCGTCGCGGATCGTCAGCCCCCACGCGCCGCGCACTCGCTCGATGACCTCCGGATTGAGCGGCTCGCCGGCGCTGGTGACTTCCCGCAGCGCAACCTTCCAGCGCCCGAGGTCCTGCTGGATCAGCATCCGCCAGACGGTCGGCGGCGCACAGAAGCTCGTGACCCGGCAGCGGACCAGCTGGTCGAGGAGCGCTGGCGCGCTGAACCGCTCGTACTGGTAGGCCAGCACCGTCGCCTCGGCATTCCACGGCGCGAAGAAGCTAGACCAGGCGTGTTTCGCCCAGCCGGGGGAGCTCAGGTTCAGGTGCACGTCGCCGGGCCGCAGCCCGAGCCAGTAGAGCGTCGACAGGTGCCCGACCGGGTAGCTCGTGTGGGTGTGCGCGACGAGCTTCGGGCGTGCTGTCGTCCCGGACGTGAAGTAGAGCAGCATCAGGTCGTCCGCGGCGGTCGGCGCGCCGGCGAACCGCGCTTCGCAACTGCCACTGTCCTCGAACGCCGCCCATCCGCCGGGCGCGCCACCGACCGCGATCCTGACCGGCGCGCCGCCAAGCCCGGCGAAACGGCCGGCGAGCGCCGCGTCCGTGACCACCGCCTTGACCTGGCCCCGCTCGAGCCGGTCCGCGAGATCGACGCGCTGCAGCAGCGTCGTCGCCGGGATCATCACCGCGCCGAGCTTCATCGTCGCGAGCATCGTTTCCCACAGCGGGATGACGTTTCCAAGCATGATCAGCACGCGGTCGCCACGGCCGACGCCGCGGGCCGCGAGGAAGTTCGCGAGCTGGTTGGAGCGGCGCGACAGCGCGGCGAAGCTGAGCGCCTCATCGGCGCCCGCATCGTCGACGACCCTGAGCGCCGGCCGCTCGTTGCCGGAGGCGATGCGGTCGAAGTAGTCGCACGCCCAGTTGAAATGCCGGACCGTGGGCCAGCGAAACTCGCCGAGCGCCCGCGCATGGTCAGACCCCGACCGCAGCAGCCGGTCGCGAAGCTCGAGGAAGGCAACGGCGCCATTCATGGGTTCACCTCGTCGGGATCGGAGTCTGGGCAGATCATCACATGCGAGAAACTGGTTCCGTCGCGGCGCTTGCGCCATGCAGCGCGCCGGCGCCGTGGCTATCCACCCGGTGCGCCGGCGAGGTGTACAACCGCCGCGCGGCGCTCATCGAGAACGACATACAGGCCCCCGGCAATCACGATGGCGCCGCCGACGATCACGCGGGCGGACGGAACGGTCGAGAACACCAGCCAGTCGAGGCCGATGGCCCACAGCATCGCCGTGTATTCGAACGGCGCAATCGTCGAGGCCGGCGCCAGCCGGAAAGCCGCGGTGAACAGGTACTGGCCGAGCGCGCCGGTGAGTCCGCAGTAGGCGATCCACGGCCAGTACTGCGCGGCGACCGGGCGCCAGCCTGGCCAGGCGAGTGCGCCGGCCGCGAGCATGACGATCATCAGGTGCCAGAAGACCACCGCGAAGTTCGAGTCGGTGCGGCCGATCAGTCGCATCATCATGACGTTGAACGCGTAGCAGGCAGCGCTCAGGGCCGCAGCGAGACCGCCGAGCGCCACGACGCCGCCGCTCGGCCTCAGGGCGATCACGACGCCGACGAGACCCACCACGATCGCCGCCCAGCGGCGCGCCGACACCCTCTCGCCGAGCATCGGCCCGGCGAGGGCCGCGACCAGAAGCGGGGCGCTCATGTAGATCGCGTAGGTATAGCTGAGCGACTGCACCGAGACGGCGTAGATGAACGACCACAGCACCAGCATGCCGAGTGCGCCGCGCATCAGGTAGAGCAGCGGCTGGTGCATGCGAAGCTCGCGCCAGGCGCCCGACCAGGCGACCGACGCCGCCACGAAGGGCAGCGAGGCCGCGGCGCGCAAGAACATCACTTCGATCGGCGGATAGGCGCCCGCGAGGTGCTTCATTCCAGCGTCGAGCAGCGCGAAGAACCCGACCGAGGTCAGCATGGTGCCGATCGCCTTGAGATTGCCTCGCCGCACGGGTTATCCGAGTTCATTGGCTCACAGATGATCATCCGGCTGCACCGGACGCGCGGCCAATGACTGATGGCGGCCGCGCTCAGCGGCCGCCGGTCGGCGTCTTGCCTGCCCCGTAGCCGAGCTCGTTGAGCGCTACCGCGACCTCGTCGAGTATCCGCGGATCGTCGATCGTCGCCGGCACATTGTAATCGTGCGCATCGGCGATCGCGCGCATCGTTGCCCGCAGCACCTTGCCCGAGCGGGTCTTTGGCAAGCGCGCGACGACCGCCACCTGCCTGAGGGCGGCGACCGCGCCGATCCGCTGCCGTACCCGGTCGACGAGCTCGGCGACAATGGTCTCGTGCGGCCGGGTGACGCCGGCCTTCAGGACCACGAGCCCGACCGGCAGCTGCCCCTTGAGCGCATCCGCGGCGCCGATCACCGCGCATTCGGCGACGTCCGGGTGTGAGGACAGCACTTCTTCCATGGCGCCGGTCGACAGCCGGTGGCCGGCGACATTGATGACATCGTCGATGCGCGACATGATCCAGATGTAGCCGTCCTCGTCGATGTAGCCCGCATCGCCAGTCAGGTAGTAGCCGGGATAGCGCATCAGGTACGCCTCGCGGTAGCCCTGATCGTTGTGCCACAACGTCGGCAGCGTTCCGGGCGGCAACGGCAGGCGGATCACTATGTTGCCGATCGTGCCGGCGGCCACCGGCGCGCCGCTGTCATCGAGCACCCGCACGTCGTAGCCGGGCACCGGCACGCTCGCCGAGCCCGGTTTCACCGTCATCGGCTCAATCCCGCGGCAGTTGGCCGCCACCGGCCAGCCGGTCTCCGTCTGCCACCAGTGATCGATGACCGGGACCTTCAGCTTCTGCTCGGCCCACAGTATGGTGTCGGAATCACAGCGCTCGCCGGCCAGGAACAGCGTTCTCAGACTCGTCAGGTCGTAGCGCGCGATCAGGGCGCCCAGCGGGTCCTCCTTCTTGATGGCGCGAAACGCCGTCGGCGCCGTGAACAGAGCATTGACCCGGTGCTGCTCGATCACGCGCCAGAACGCGCCGGCATCCGGGGTGCCGACCGGCTTGCCTTCGTAGAGGATCGAGGTGCAACCGAGCAGCAGCGGCGCGTACACGATGTACGAATGGCCGACCACCCAGCCGACGTCGGAGGCCGCCCAGAACACGTCCCCGGGCCCGATGTCGTACACCGCCCGCATCGAGTACACCAGCGCCACCGCATGGCCGCCGTGGTCGCGGACGACGCCTTTGGGCTTACCGGTCGTTCCGGACGTGTAGAGGATGTACAGCGGGTCGGTGGCCTCGACCGGCACACACTCGCGCGGCCGCGCGGCGGCCATGGCCTGCTGCCAGTCGAGGTCGCGGCCGTCCTTCAGGTCCGCGGCGAGCTGGGGGCGCCGAAGGACGATGCAGCGCGCCACCTTGTGGGTCGCAAGCTCGATCGCCTGGTCGAGCAGCGGCTTGTAGGCGATGACCCGCTGCCCCTCCACGCCGCAGGAGGCGGACAGGATGACCGAGGGTCGGGCATCGTCGATGCGCTTGGCGAGCTCGTGCGGCGCGAAGCCCCCGAACACGACCGAGTGCACGGCACCGATGCGGGCCGCGGCGAGCATCGCGACGGCCGCCTCCGGCACCATCGGCATGTAGATGATGACCCGATCGCCGACGCCCACGCCGAGTGCGGCCAGCGCCCCGGCGCAACGCGCCACGCGGTCGCGCAGCTCGCGGTAGCTCAGGATCTCGACCGTACCGGTGACCGGACTGTCGTAGATCAGGGCCGGCTGATCACCGCGCCCGGCCTCGACGTGGCGGTCGACGGCGTTGTAACAGGTGTTGAGCCTGCCGCCTGCGAACCAGCGGTACAGCGGCGCGTGCGCCTCGTCGAGCACGCGGTCCCACGGCCGGTCCCAGTGAACCGCCCGCGCCGCCTCGCCCCAGAACCCCGCCGGATCGGCTAGCGAGCGCCGGTATTCCTCGCGATAGCTGGAAGTCCCCATGCGGCGATCCCCCCCGGCAAGCTCGGGCGCCCGACCGAACAACCCCGACGCCACTGTGCGCCGGCGCCATGGCCGTGCCGATACGGTCTTTTGCGTACGGTCTCGCCGCTCAGCGCGCTTCGATGCCGATGTAGTCGCGCTTGCCCTTGCCGGTATACAGCTGGCGGGGCCGGCCAATCTTCATCGCCGGGTCGGCGATCATCTCCTGCCAGTGCGCGACCCAGCCGGCCGTGCGCGCGATCGCGAACATCACCGTGAACATCGTGCGCGGGATGCCGATCGCGCTGTAGATGATGCCGGAGTAGAAATCGACATTCGGGTAAAGCTTGCGCGAGACGAAGTAATCGTCGCTGAGCGCAATCTCCTCGAGCCTGAGCGCGAGCTCGAACAGCGGATTGTCGGCCCGGCCGAGCTTCTCGAGGACCTTGTAGCAGGTCTCGCGGATGATCTTCGCGCGGGGATCGAAGTTCTTGTAGACGCGGTGCCCGAAGCCCATCAGCTTGGTGTGGTCCTGCTTGTCCTTGACCCGCGCGAGAAACTTCGGGATCGCATCGGCCGTGCCGATCTCCTCGAGCATCGCGAGCACCGCTTCGTTGGCGCCGCCGTGCGCAGGACCCCATAGCGCCGCGATGCCGGAGGAGATCGCCGCATACGGGTTCGCGCCGGTGCTGCCCGCGAGGCGCACGGTCGAGGTGCTGGCGTTCTGCTCGTGGTCGGCATGCAGGATCAGCAGCAGATCGAGCGCCTTGGCCGCGACCGGCTCGATCTCGTAGCTCTCGCAGGGCACCGAGAAGAACATGTTCAGCAGGTTCGAGCAGTAGTCGAGGTGGTTCTGAGGAAATATGAACGGCTGGCCCAGCATGTGCTTGTAGGCCGCCGCCGCGATCGTCGGCATCTTGGCGAGGATCCGGTGCGCGAAGATCTCGCGATGCCGGGGGTTATTGATGTCGAGCGAGTCGTGATAGAAGCCGGCCATCGAGGCCACGACCGCCGATACCTGCGACATCGGGTGCGCATCGTGGTGGAAGCCGTTATAAAAGCGCCGCAACGACTCGTTGATCATCGAGTGGCGGGTGATGCTCCGGCTGAACTCCGCGAGCTGGGCCGCGCCCGGCAGCTCGCCGTAGAGCAGCAGGTAGGCCACCTCGATGAAGGAACTCTTCGCGGCCAGCTGCTCGACCGGGTAGCCGCGGTACAGCAGCACGCCCTTGTCGCCGTCGATGTAGGTGATCTTCGACTCGCAGGCAGCGGTCGCCATGAACCCGGGGTCGAACGTGAACAGGCCGAAATCCCGGGCGAGCGGTGCGATGTTGATGACATCAGAACCAACGGTCGGCGACAGCACCTCGAGTTCGCTGCTCTTGCCGGTGGCAACGTTGGTGAGCGTGTACTTCTTGGACTGCATCGGGTGCTTCCGTGAGTCCAGCCAGCCTGTCACGCTGCAGCGCAAGAATCAAGGCAACGGACCGCAGCGCGGCGGGGCGGGCGGCATCCGGCCGATTAGCCCCACGCTCGATGCAGCGCCGCTCGCGGCGGTTGCTGCCCAGTGGCGGCCCGTGACGGTAATCACGCATGCGGTCGACCGCGAGTCCCGCCTTATCCGGCGCTGCGGCGGGATCGGCTGCGCGTCTGCGTGCGTGTCGGACGCGAATGGCCTTCTCTGGCGGCTGCCGCGCAACTGCACCTACCGGCGCTCCGCCGCAGGCAACAGCAGTGCAGTGGCGGCGCGGGGGTGCGAGCGCGCGTGTTGCATCGAAGAGGGTGTTACGCCGGATTCCGGCCGGCCTGCTCAGTCGCGCGTGGCCCGCACGTCACGCGCAGCGCACGTCCCGGCGACAGAGGTCGGCCGCGTCGCACGCGAAAACGCCCGGCGGGTGCCGGGCGTTTACATGTCTGCGCGGTCGCGCCGGAAGGCTCTCAGCGCGCGGCCTGGGCGGCGTACTTCTTGCGGAACTTGTCGACTCGGCCGCCCGTGTCGACGATCTTCTGCTTGCCCGTATAGAACGGGTGGCACTTGGCGCACACCTCGATCTGCAGGTCGTGACCCAAGGTCGAGCCTGTCTGGAACGTGTTCCCGCAGCTGCAGGTCACGGTGATCGTTTTGTAGTCGGGATGGGTGCCGGCCTTCATGGCGCGCTCTCTAAAAAGTACGGTCGGACTGGGCGGGAAAAAGGCCGCGCAGTATAGGCGCCGTCACCCGCCGTCGCAAGGCGGGAGAGCGGCACCGCGCCGCTCAAAGAGCGATGCTCTCGAAATCCCGTCCCGGCCGCTCACTTAGCGAGGTTTGACGCCATCGAATCTCAAGACAGCCATGTAACAGACTCAAGCGCCGGGGCGCGGCAGCCTTATCCACAATTGCTGTGCATAACTGTGTGGACGAGGTGCCGGTCGTGCCGCCAGGAATCGGAAAAAATGCCTTTTGTGTCGTTTTGGTTAAAAAGTAAACAAGCTAAAATATTTTTATAAATCAATTGCATGCCTTATGCATCTTGACGTTACAACTCAGGAATCGCGCGTTAGTCCACACTTTTCGGGGCAGCCCCGCCCGGTGTGCACAAGTCCGTCGCCGCCGGCCACCGCGCCGGTCGAGGACGGCCGCATTGTCAAGGCCTTTCTGGCTCAGGATTGCCGCCCGTCCATGCCGCCCGGCCGGCTCGTCCCGGGCACGGCTTGCCTCCGCTCCGGCGGCAGAAACATCGCCTGCAAGTCATTGAGGAACCGAAGGCCGAGCGCCGTGGCATGCCAGCCGGCATTGCTCGGGGCGAGCAAGCCGCGGTCGCATGCCGCTGCCAGCGTTCCGGCCACGGTAGCGAGCGAGACGCCGGTGCGCGCCTCGAAGGTGTCGGTCGTGAATCCCGCCGGTAGCCGCAGCGCGTTCAGCATGAACTCGAACACCCGCTCCGGCTCCGGCACGCCCGCCACCGTCCGCTGCACGGCGCCGGCTCGTGCCCGTTCCAAATACTCGCGCGGCTGCTTCGTTTTCACCGTGCGGCTGATGCTGCCGGCCGCGGCGTCGGTGAGCTTGCCATGGGCGCCCGCGCCGATGCCGAGGTAATCGCCGAACTGCCAGTAGTTGAGGTTGTGGCGGCACTCGGAGCCGGGGCGCGCCCATGCGGATATCTCGTACTGGCGGTAGCCCGCCGCGGCCAGCCGTGCGTGACTCACCGCCTGAATCTCGGCCGCCAGCTCCTCGTCCGGCAGTACCGGCGGCCGCTCATGGAACACCGTGCCCGGCTCGAGCGACAGCTGGTAGTGCGACAGGTGCGGCGGGCCAAGCGCCACGGCGCTGGCGATGTCGTGCGCGGCGCTGTCGAGCGTCTGCTCGGGCAGCGCATACATCAGGTCGAGGTTGAAGTTGGCGATACCCGCCGCGATGAGCTCGCCCACCGCGCGGCCGGTGTCCGCCGCTGCATGGATCCTTCCGAGCGCCGCGAGCTGGCGTGCGTTGAAGCTCTGCGCACCGAGCGAGATGCGATTGACGCCGGCCTCGCGGTAGCCGGCGAACCGGCCATGCTCGATCGTGCCGGGATTCGCCTCGAGCGTGATCTCCGCATCAGGCGCAAGCTCGAGCCGAGCGCTGATCCCGCGGAACAACGCGGCAATACTCTCCGCGGCGAACAGGCTCGGTGTGCCGCCGCCGAGGAATACGGTGTCGACGCGGCGGCCGCCGGTCAGCGGCAGGTCGCCATCCAGGTCGGCCAGCAGCGCCTCGACGTAGGCTGTCTCCGGCAGCGTGCCCTTGTGCACATGCGAATTGAAATCGCAGTACGGGCACTTGCGCACGCACCACGGCAGGTGGATGTAGAGCGCGAGCGGCGGAGCCACGAGGCCGATCACGCAGCCCCCAGGCTGGCTGCGAGGGCCTCGAGCGCGAGCGCGCGGTGCGAGATCCGGTTCTTGACCTCGGGCGGCAGCTCCGCGGCCGTGAGCGGCCCCTCGCCGACGAGGAACAACGGATCGTAGCCGAAGCCGCCCGTCCCACGCGCGGCGAATGCGATGCGGCCATCCCAGGATCCGGCGGCGACCAGCGGCGCCGGGTCGTCGCCGTCCCTGACGAGCGCAATCACGCAGCGGTAGCGGGCGCGCCGCGGCTCCGGGACACCGGCGAGCGCCTCGAGCAGCTTCGCGTTGTTCGCCGCATCGGATGCCCCGCTCCCGGCATAGCGGGCCGAGTGGACACCGGGCTGGCCCGCGAGCGCATCGACCTCGAGGCCGGAGTCATCAGCGAGCGCGGCCGAACCCGAGAGTCGGGCCGCGTGGCGCGCTTTGAGGAGCGCATTGCCCTCGAAGGTCATCGCCGTCTCGGCGGCCGGGGGAATGCCGAGGGCCGACTGCGGCACGATCTCGGTGGCAAGCCCGGCGAGCAGTGAGCCGAGCTCGATGAGCTTGCGCGGATTACTGCTGGCGACGACGAGCCGCGGGAGGTGCACCGACACCGCTAGCCACCGTCGGCAAGCGCCTGCTGTTGCAGCACGATCAGCTGGCCGATGCCGGCGGCGGCGAGGTTCAGCAGCTCATCGAACTCGTGGCGGCGGAAGGCGTGGCCCTCGGCCGTGCCCTGCACCTCGACGAAGCCCCCGCCGCCGTTCATCACCACGTTCATGTCCGTCTCCGCCTCCGAATCCTCGAGGTAGTCGAGGTCGAGTACGGCGTGGCCCCCGACGATGCCCACTGATACTGCGGCCACCTGGCCATGCAGCGGGCTCTGGGCGAGGTCACGGCGCGTAACCAGCGTTGCGACCGCGTCGGCGAGCGCGACGTAGCTGCCGGTGATCGCCGCGGTGCGGGTGCCGCCGTCGGCCTGCAGCACGTCGCAGTCGAGCGTGATGGTGCGCTCGCCGAGGGCCTTCATGTCGACCACCGCCCGCAGGCTGCGGCCGATCAGCCGCTGGATCTCCTGGGTGCGGCCGCTCTGTTTGCCGCGCGCTGCCTCGCGCGGGCTGCGCGTGTGAGTCGAACGCGGCAGCATGCCGTACTCGGCCGTGATCCAGCCCTGGCCGCTGTTCCTCAGGAAATGCGGCACGCCGTTCTCGATCGTGGCGGTGCACAGCACCCGCGTATCGCCGAACTCGACCAGCACCGAGCCCTCCGCGTGGCGCGTGAAGCGGCGCGTGAAGCGCACTGGGCGCAGCTCGTCGGGGGCTCTGCCGCTCGGACGCATGGTCACTCCGCTCGATGCTCAGCCCAGCCAGCGCAACACGGCGGCCGAGGCGTTGTCGCTGTATGGCGCGGACGCCCGGACCGCGCGCTTGCAAAGCTCCGCCAGGGTCTCGGGTAGCCTGGCCGTCGCCCGCCACGGCGTGGCGACGTCAGAATCCTTGAGATTCGCCCATACGCCGTCGGTGCAGGCCAGCAGCAGGTCGCCCTTCTTGAGGACGCGGCGCCTGCCGATCGTCATCTCGGTCAGCAACGGGTCACCGCCGAGGCAGCACTCGACGAAGTTGCGCATCGGGTGCCCGTGTGCCTCCGATTCTGTGATACGGCCCTCGCGTAGCAGCTGCTCGACGTGGCTGTGGTCGCGGGTCCGCGCGACCACCTCTCCATTGCGGATCTGGTAGACGCGACTGTCGCCCACGTGGGCCCAGAAGGCGGAGCCCTCCTGCACCAGGCACAGCGCGCAGGTCGCACGCGGCCGCTGGTCGATCGACAGCTCTCTGCCGAGCGCAACGACGTCCTCGTGCGCCTTGCCGAGCGCGAGGTGCAGGAAACCCAGCGGATCGAACAGCGGGTGGCTCAGCTGTCCAAAGCTAGTGGTCAGCGAGGCAAGCGCCGTTTCTGCCGCCAACGCCCCATTACTGTGTCCACCCATGCCGTCCACCGCCACGAGCAGCGCTGCCTGCTCATCGACGGCGATGCCGACGCGATCCTGGTTGTCCTCGCGGTGGCCGATGAGGCTCAGCTCCGCGTATTCAATCTGCAACGGCCGTTTCCCCGCCCCGGGGCAACGCCGGGGCTGCTAAAGTGTGGCCGAATCTTATAGCACACGGGCCACGATGATCCGCAGCATGACAGGCTTCGCGCGCCGCGAACACGCGGGCAGCTTCGGCACGCTCGCGTGGGAGCTGCGCAGCGTCAATCACCGCTACCTCGAAGTGAGTCTGCGGCTTCCGGAGGACTTTCGTCCGCTGGAAGGCGAGTTCCGCCAAGCGATCGCGGCCGCGGTCCGGCGCGGTAAGCTCGATGCGACCCTCCAGTTCCGCGCGGCGCACGGCACATCCGCGGCCCTGATCATCGACGCGCCGTTCCTCGACGAGCTGATCCAGCGCGCGCAGGAGATCACCCGCCGCGCGACCGCGCACGGCGGCACGCTCGCCTCGCCCACGCCGCTCGACCTGCTGCGTTGGCCAGGCGTCCTGAAGGAGCCCGAGTACGATCGGGCCCCGCTGCTCGGCACCGCCACCGCGACCCTCAGCGAGGCGCTCAGCGAGCTCACCGCTAGCCGTGCCAGCGAGGGCGAGCGCATCGCGGCCATGCTCGAAAGCCGGTGCCGGCAGCTCGCCTCACTCGTCGCCGACGTGCGCGCCCGCCTGCCCGAGGTGCAGCGGCGGATCCGGGCGCGCCTCGAGGAGCGCCTCGGCCAGCTGACGCTTCCCGCGGAGCCCAATCGCGAACGGCTCGAGCAGGAACTCGCGCTCGCGCTCGCCCGCATGGACGTCGACGAGGAACTCGACCGGCTGACGAGCCATGTCACTGAGGCACTGAAGGCGCTCGGCGCCGCCGAGCCGGCCGGGCGCAGGCTCGACTTCCTGATGCAGGAGTTCAATCGCGAGGCCAATACGCTGTCGTCGAAGTCACAGGACAGCGAGACCACGCGCGCCGCGGTCGACATGAAGGTCCTGATCGAGCAGATGCGCGAACAGGTGCAGAACGTCGAGTGACTTGCAGGGCTGTTCAAAGCCGTCCAGGAAAAGTCATGACCACCTGTAACTTCAGGTTTTTTTCCGCCGCCGGTTGTCTGGCATCACGATGACGCACCGGTAGCCGCGCGTTCCATAGGTGCGCGAGGCCGACGCCCGTATTTCCGGCCACGCCCTCGACCACGGTTCCGCCGGGCTCGAGCAGGCCGCGCTGCCTTTCATCGAAGAAAATGCCGCGCGAGGCGCACGAGCGGCGTGCGGCCGATGGCACCGAGAAATCCTTCACTCTAGCGCTCGTGCATCAGCCCGTCAGCTTCAAGTGCGCGGCAATCCGAATCCTAGCCCGGGATGCCTCGCAGTCCGGCGGCCGGCGGAAAGCCGCCGGCCAGCCGCGGCTCGCAGCGATGCCGGAGAAGGAGGTCGGGCGAGCCCGTGAATCACCGGCTGGCATCGGCGGCGCCGGCGCACCGCCCGTCGTGCCGCCGGTCGTCAATGTAATCGATGCCGCGACCGGCAAGCGCCTGCGGTGGCTCGCGATCGACGCGCCCGAATCGAACAAAGCCTGACCGGAGGTACCAAGCAGTGGTGCGGGGACGGCGCGAGCAAAGCCTATGATGCACAGCACTGCCACCGGCGTTGTCGCGCGACAGGCCTCTTGCCGATCAAATCTTCGACTTCAATGCTCTGATGGAGGACAGCACTCGTCGAGCGATCGCTGCTCTTGTAAACCCCGCCAAGGGAAGGCGTTTCCGTTGGCCTTCCGCCGAGTTTCGCAATCGCGAGATAATTGCAAACTTGCTTACACCTGAATCCAATTCTCCCAGATAGTTCTCGAGCCCACTGACGTCCGGCGCCCTGCCAAATATCGTCGCGTACGCTGCATGAACAAACTCCTCCCCATTCAGCGTGAGAAGTTCCCGCAGATTCCGCGCCGGGCCGCGATTGACCCGCGATAGAGCTCTGTATCTTCTCCTAGTCGGCTCGCCCGTGGTCAGCGCTATCGCTGCCTGATCGCTGCCATCATCGGGACGCGCCTGAAACGATTCCGCAACGCCCAACTCCCCCGAAAGCTCGGCCCTTCTTAGCAGATCGCCCACCGTAAGCCGCCGCACCAGCCGTGGGAAAACGTCATCCTCGGCCAGAAGACGACTGCAGAACTCAACAAAGCCATCCACCCAGTCATCCCAGCTCTGCGCTGCGCTGTCATCCACACGACTTGCGTCAACTGCCATTGCGGTCCTTAGCGTTGCCACGAGTTCAAGATCATTGCGGAAAAGAAACACTCCACTGACCGTCTTGTACGTGGCCAGGATTTCCCGCGTCGTCGGAATATCGCGCGCGACCACCACTTTTCCGGCCGCCAGCGCGTGCACTAAGCCAAAACCAAAACCCTCAACATGCGAAGGGAGAACCA
>Ga0181521_10004761_pt1 | contig 15353 bp, 20 predicted proteins | sample PEATcosm2014_Bin_32_FD_119764 | JGI IMG/M metagenome (GOLD analysis project Ga0181521, IMG submission 119764) | Peatland microbial communities from MTU Mesocosm Facility, Houghton, MI, USA - PEATcosm2014_Bin02_60_metaG | ecosystem: Environmental > Terrestrial > Soil > Wetlands > Peat | place...
GTCCCAAATGGTCGGGGCAGCAGGATTTGAACCTGCGACCTGCAGTACCCAAAACTGCCGCGACCGTTATGCACAGGATAGCACATAAGAGCGAGAGTTGCAGTTTTCCCTTGTAAATGGCCGAAATTGCTCATAAACCTGCAGTGATTGGGAAGCAGGAAATAGCGCCAAATTGCTTTGGCAATCTTCCCATGATCTTCCCAACGGGCGCCCGGGGGTCGGCCGTCTCCGGTACTGATGGTGGGGGCAAGCCATGAAATTGACGCCCGCAATCGTCCGCAGCGCCGGGATACCGAGCGGCAAAAGTGAAGCCATTTTCTTCGATGACGACCTGCCCGGCCTTGGCCTTCGCGTGCGACAGGCAGGCTCGCGGAGTTTCATCTTTCAATACAAGCTCGGCACCCAGCAGCGCCGCATGGCGCTCGGCACCGCTACCGCCCTCAACGTTTCGTCAGTGCGCAAGATCGCGGAAAAGCTCTACGCCCGGGTGAAACTCGGCGAAGACCCGGCGCGCGACAAGGCCGACGCCAAGAAGCAAGCGGCCGAGACATTCATCGTAGCGGCGAACAAGTTCTTAGAGGCCCTCAAGCCGCGCTACCGCCCGCGTTCCTTAAAAGAGATTAGCCGTCATCTAGTCGGGAATGCGGACGAAAGTGGTCGCGTCATGACGTGCCACTCGCGCAGTCTGCACGAATTACAGCTTGCCAAGATCGACCGTCGCGACATTGCCACGGTTATCGTTGCCGTTAATAACGACAGCGGCGCCGTGACCGCCAACCGCGTGCGCTCGTCGCTGAATACGTTTTTCACTTGGTGCATCAAGCGCGGCCTCGTCGAACACAATCCCGTCATTGGCACCGAAGATTACGAGGAACATTCGCGTGAGCGCGTGTTGACGCCCGCCGAATTGCGCTTGATATGGACCGCGCTAGACGACGACCAATACGGCTCGATTGTGAAATTGCTGGCACTCACCGGCCAGCGTGCAAGTGAAATCGGCGACTTGCGCCGAACCGAAATTCACGACGACACAATCGTGCTGGCAGGCGAGCGGACCAAGAACAAGCGCGCTCACGTCGTGCCACTCTCGCCCGCTGCGTTGGCAATCATCGAGGCGCAGCCTCTCCGTGGCGACCGCGACTTGATATTCGGCAAACCCGGTAAAGGTCCATTCGTCGGTTGGTCGAATTGCAAAGAACGGCTCGACACGAGGATAGCCGAAGCCAACGGCGGCAAACCTATCGGAAGCTGGCGAGTGCATGACCTGCGCAGGTCGTTCTCGACCTACGCCGGTGGCGGACTTCCGGCGCACCAACTCGCCAAACTGCCGTCCCGCGACAAGGAATTGGCAAAGGGACTTGGCATCGAACCTCACATTGTTGAAGCGGTTTTGAACCACATTTCCGGCACCAAGGCTGGTGTGGCTGGTACTTACAACCGCTCGACCTATGAGGAGCCTAAGCGCAAAGCGCTCGAAGCATGGGCGACACACTTGCAATTGATTGTTGCCGACGCTCCGAACGTGACGCCTATCCGGCGCACGGCGTAATGCTATGGCGCGTAAAGCACGCGACGAACTCGCGTGGCGCCTCAATCGGCCGCTGATTGTGGCACAATTGCCGGCCGAGGATTTTACCGAGCGGCGCGATCTAGCCATTAAGAGATGGATGGGCGACCTGTTTTCTTTCTATGGAATTGAACCCGGCGACCCGGATGGCCCTACCAAAGTCAGTTGGGCGATGGTCTACGATCTGTTCCCGAAATTTGCCGTAGTCGACGCGCCGCCACAATCCTTGCCGCGTGGTCGGCGCAAGAAAGATCGCGAGATATTGGCGTTGCTTTCGGCTTTCGACAAATGGCGCCGAGCGCAACCGAGCGGAAAAGGAAGGCGCAAGCCCGATCTTTTCGTTGTGAAAGGCTATGTAAAGCGACGCGGCAAACGTATTCCGCAGATAAACCCCGCGTGCAAGGCGTGCGGCCTGCACACCGTTGGGGCATTTAAGGTAGCGATGACACGGGGGCGCAAGCTGCGCCGGGAAGCGGCGCGCAGCCGCGCGGCCCATATGCGCGCCCGTCGGCGTTACCTGCAGCACGCGGCAGCCGTGGCCTTGGGCATTATCCCGCATGACGGGGTGGGCAATCTGGCATCCGCACTCGGCAACAAATAAAGTGGTAGCGTAATTCGGTTCTTGAATTGCGCTACCACTTCATTGCGTGCAATCGCGGGCGGCCTGAGCCAGCAAGGGCAAGCAACAACGGAGCTTGCCCATGTCGCCGACCTTGCGCCAACAGCTTGCCGAATATGATGCCTTACCGGCTGACGCGATTGTTCCTGACGCGCTTGCCGCCAAAATCCTTTGCATGAGCATTTGGACACTGCGCAGGAATAATCCGGTTCCGGCTCGGCAAATTTCCGAGCGCCGCATTGGTCGCCGCGTCGGCGATCTTCGCGCCAAGGTGCGCGGCGAGCAAATAGAACCAGCGAAGGCCGCCTAAGCAAGCAAAAACCCGCGCGCCGGGTGACGACACGGGCTTTCGTTGGTTCACAGGTAAAGGCTGGCACCCCCCTGTAAACCGTAAAAAGCGCCGGTTCAAGTCCCCGCGCGATTGTTAGAGGGGAACATCGCATGGCCGAGAGCATCACATCGACGCAGAGCGAATTTTTCGAACTTATTCCGGGCGACGACCGATGAGCGGCATCGATCCTCGCCTCATATTTCTCGCTCGCGCAGCCGCCAAGCTTCATTTGATCGAAGCCTGTCACCAAAATTTAGACACTGCCTTTGCCGACCTTGTCCCGGCGTTTCGAGAAATCGCGGTGCCGCCCTGTCTGTGTGAGCGCGAAATCCTCGATTGTTGGGAAGCTACATTTCCGCATCGCCGGAAAGGCGAGGCCGTATGAACGAAAGTGAAACCAACGCACAACTTGACCGACAAATCATCAAAATCGATGAGGCGAGGGATAAAGCAAGGGAGCGCAACAGAAAATGGCTTGCAGATTGCATTCCCGGTGAAACCGGAAGGCCGCTGCCGGTTCTAGCCAACGCGCTGACAGCGTTGCGAGCGGACTACCCAGATACGTTCGCCTTCGACGAAATGCAGCGGGTACCAATGTTGATGCTGCCCCTGCGAGCCGACACAAGGTTCAGGCCGAGGCCATTGCGCGACGAAGATGTCGGTATCGTGCAGGAGAAGGTTCAGCGCTTGGGCCTTAAACGTCTCAGCAAGGACGTAATGCACCAAGCGGTAGACCTTCGAGCGAGCGAACGCCCATTCCATCCGATCCGCGATTATCTCAACGGCTTACAATGGGACGGCAGACCGCGCTTGTCAGAGTTTCTGTCGGCCTATCTTGGAGCCGAGGCGTGCGAGTACTCAGAGAAGATCGGCGCAATGTTTCTAGTCTCTATGGTAGCCCGCATCTTCGTGCCGGGTTGCAAGGTCGATCACATGCTGGTGCTCGAAGGACCACAAGGAACATTAAAGTCGACGGCGTGCAGCGTCCTTGGCGGCGACTGGTTTTCGGATAATTTGCCGGAAGTCGGTTCGGGCAAAGACGTTGCACAGCATTTGAACGGCAAGTGGCTGATCGAAGTTTCCGAAATGCACGCCATGAACCGCGCCGAGGCCGCGCAATTGAAGGCGTTCATCACGCGGCCCACGGAACGCTATCGACCGAGCTATGGACGCAAGGAAGTCGTTGAGCCGAGACAATGCGTTTTCGTCGGCACCACCAACCGCGACAGCTATTTGCGCGATGAGAGCGGCGGCCGTCGCTTCTGGCCGGTTAAGATCGGACGCATCGACATTGCGGCGCTGATCCGCGACCGCGATCAACTCTTCGCCGAAGCCGTAGAACTATACCGCCGCAAAGAAGTGTGGTGGCCCGACAAGGAGTTTGAACGTGAGTACATCATGCCGGAACAAGCAGCGCGATACGAAGCCGATGCTTGGGAAGAAAACATCGCCACCTACATCGCGACCCGGACCAGAGTGACCATTGGCGAGATTGCCCGTGAAGCCCTGCATATCGAAACACCACGGATCGGAACCGCCGATCAACGCCGGATAGCGGCAGCGCTAGAACAACTCATCTGGCACCGCGAGCGACCAGCCGGAAAAACCGACTGGCAGGGCAAACGATGGTGGGTGAAAGCGGGGTCAGCACAGCACGAGGTGGATGACTAACGGCGCTTCCATCGGGTTTATGGCGCATGTCGCACCCGCATTCCGCAAGAAGCTCGCCGTTTGGTCAACCCTTAACCTCACTTCACGTGTCGGCGAAAGCACGCCGGTTGCGCAAAAGAAGTGGCGGATCATCTCGTCGGCGTCGGACCCGCGAAAGATGGCGAGACATGAGCTGCTTTAAAGCGTAGCATGTGCTTCTGTAGGGCAAGCAAGCGCGTGGAGATAAGTCATGATCAGACGGGCCGTGAAAATCATAACAATCGCCATTGGCCTTATGAGTTCAGCAGCTCAAGCCGGACCGCCGATCCATTTTAACGGTACGTTGCCCGCTAAGGATTGCACGGCTTCGACAAATTTTTGCGAAGTAACGGTCCCGATTGGGAACCTTACGATTGTTGATGGAGACGGGAATGTGGCAGCCCAGTTAAGCCGTTTTGTATTTAATATTATTCAATTCCCGTCGCCCGATGGCCCGCTTCTGACGAACTGGATCGCGAATTACGACCAGTATAATAAGACGCAACGTGGACCGACCGGAGGGGCATTCCAGGAAGGTTTATACATTCGATTTTTGGATAGCTCCGGAAATTACCTATCAGACATGGTATCTATCTCCGTTACTAGAGAAGCCTGTAGGGACTTGGGCCATATGGCTCAAATTGGACAATTGGGCGATGTCTTCAGCAAGGGTGCCGCAACGTTTGAAATCACGCAGGAAGTAATAAACGGTGACATTGCACCCTGCTGACCAATCGCCACTTATCCCGGTGGCCGCTAGCCATACGGGAAACGAGCGCGGCCTAAGTCGCAGTCATTGCGCACACCATAAGTACCACAGCGCACAGCGCACCACAGCGCACTTGCTATACGAGGGGGTAGAGGATTTTCTAGGACTATATTGGAAAACGCGCTGTTGTCCGCTGTGTGCGCTGTGGTTGGTAAGTCGGAGCGTGCGGTAGGTACGTATTTCATGCGCGCGCTCGCGCACCGCAGAACTTTCGGCACCGCTCGACCGTTCCTTATGGCCGGCCGTCCTATACGGTACACGCTCATCACCGCCCAATGATTGAGCGCCGCTCGATGGTTTGAACTACGTGCGCCCGCTATGCCCGCTGCCACGCGCGCCCGTGCGTTTGTTCGGTCCGCGACGTGGTGGGGGATGATGTAGGACTGCGAAACGCGCACCAGCGGTCACGGCAAGCCGATTGCGGCGGGTTGATGCTGACCGAGCAATCGACAGCGCTCACTACGGCAACGGCGGCGTGTACGGTATTCGCTTGTTCCTGGTGCAACGCCCCATCATCAGTGGTTGGTACTGCTGGTTATTCCGCCGAAAATGACCGCAAAGACGGGGTATTCCCTCTCCTGTGAGGCCGAACGACTGTCTGTGGGAAGCTTATGGGAAGCCGCCGACGGCACGGCTCTCCCCTGCCCCCAAGCCGCGCGCTAGCGCCACCGCCAACGCGCGGCGCCTCGACCATCCCCGGCCGACTATCGACCATCCGGCGTGGTTGCGCTGCCGTCGCGCTCGGACGGGCCGTGACCACCTGACGCCGAAAAGCATGCTTTCGACCGGTCGCCGCCGACGCCGGGGGAAAAAATCGAGCGCGCGAGCCGGCTCCTCACGCGCTCACGGATAATTTTTCCCAAAAACCCTTCGCCTTCCGATCTTCCGCCCCCCCGAATTTTCAGTAGTGTCTCAGTTTGAATATTGGCCGTCTGGCCAGATTTTCGGCAATACGGTAACATGCCGGGATGGCAACACCCGTAGCCAACGAAAAGACCTATGTCGCCGCGCTCGGTTATCCCTCGGGCCTGTCGTTTAGTGATTTTGATCGCACCACATTCCAAGCGCCTGATAACGAGACCGCTATAACCAAGGCCATCGAGTGGGCGAGAAGGCATACGACTGGGATTGACCCTCAGACTTGGTTACAAGTGACACTAGGCGGCCGCGGCATTTATTCGGATCATATAGGCAAAGATCATGCCCCGAGGCCCTAGATGCCGGGAGTGACCCGCTGACGTGCATGTTGAACTGAGACACCGCCAGATTTTCCAATTACCCGCCAGTTTTTGACGTTCCAGATATCCTAACAGCCGTTGCTACACCCGGTGTGCGTTGCTGGCGTCGCGGCAAGCGGTGTAGCCGTGGCTACGATGAACGAGCGCCAACAGTTGAACATCCGCTTGAACCGCGTCCATCGCGCTGAGTTGGACGCGCTTGCCTGCAAGGTTGGGCTACGGGCTTCGGACTTGGCGAAATTCGGCGTCGCGCTGTTGCTGCGGCACGGCGACGCCTTGCTGACGCTGCCGCCGTCCTGCATTGCGCAATCCCTTCACATCGAGGAGCCGCCGCTATGACCGAAGCGCGCCGCCCGCCTGCGCATGTCGAGGCTGCGGCCGCCATTGTGGACGCTTGGCTGAGTGCCGGTGAGGCCAACGTGTTGACGGCGGAGCAAATCGCCAAGCTGTCGCCGGCTGACCGCCTCGATTACGCGCGGCGCTTCGATCAAAGCAAGATGCCAGCTTGGAAAGACCCGCGTGCTTGATCGGGAAACGGCATGATCGAGGGGCAAGGGCAGCTTAGCAACGGCGGCGTGGATGGCGCGGGCCAACGCGTGATCGGCGAATGTTGCGACTACGACGGTTTGATCGCGGTGCTGCGCGTGCGCGCGACCGAGCTAAGGACGTCGCGCGAAACCCTCGATGCGATCGCCGGTCTGCCGAAAGGCTATATTTCTAAACTCATAGGCGCCCGACCGGTTCGCCGCATCGGCATGAAAGCGCTCGGCGAATTGCTCGGCGCGCTCGGAATTAAATGCGTAATTGTCGAGGATCAGCAAGCGCTTGAACGCATTCGCAACCGCCTTGGAACGTCGCAAATACGGTACATGCGCCGCGCCGCGACGCATAAGGTAATCGTCACGAGTAAATTTCTGCGGTCAATAGGCCGGAAAGGCAATCGAACGCGCTGGAAAAAAATGTCGCCCAAAGCGCGTTCGCGGGAAATGCGCAAGCTTGCACGATTGCGATGGCAGCGCGCCGGCCGCGCAAAGGCGCACCGCACAAAGCGGCACCAACAGCGGCCGCCGCCGCAACAGGCCGCGTCATGATCGAAGCCCCGGCCAACGAACTGAAAGTCGATGACGCGGGTCGCACTGTTTACGAACTCGATGGCGCGACGCTCGAAAATTTTATGCTGAGTACTGCGCCGGTTCAAATTATCTGCGGTCCAGTCGGCTCGGGTAAGTCGAAAGCGTGCAACTTGAAATGCTGGAAGATCGCGAACGAGCAGCGGCCCGGTCCTGACGGCATTCGGCGCACCCGCGCCGCCGTTGTCAGAACCTCTTACCCGCTTCTGAAAACGACCACGATCCGAACTTGGCTCGACACGTTTCCGTCGAACATCTACGGGCTGTTGAAATTCACGCAGCCGCCGACACAAGTCGTCAGGTGGGGCGACGTCGAAATGCAAGTGGATTTCCTCGCGCTCGATGATCAAGCCGATGTGCAGAAACTGCGATCCGGCGAATATACATTTTTCTACGTTAACGAAATTCAGTATCTGATAAAGGAACTTTTTGACGAGATGACATCGCGTGCCGGCCGTTATCCCGCGATCAAAGATGGCGGCCCAACGTGGCACGGTGTCATCGCCGACATGAACGTGCCTGATCCGGATCATTGGCTCGCGATCATGCGCGGGCTGGCGCCGCTGCCGGAAGGCATGCTCGATGATGAGCGCATCGCGCTCACATGGCCGAAGCAATGGGATTTTTTCATGCAGCCGCCGGGCTTAATTGAGGTACACCGCGACGACGGCATGCTGGCGGGCTACGACCCAAATCCCGCGGCAGAAAACACGCGGTGGCTGCCGCCGGAATACTACGGCCGCATGATTGCCGGTAAGTCGCGCGCTTGGGTCAAGTCGCGCATCTTGAACCAAGTCGCGCTTGTCGTTGATGGCGAGCCGGTGTGGCCTGCGTTCCGGCGCGAGCTTCACGTCGCCAAGGATGTGCTGTACGCGGTTCCCGGTCACACAATCTGGATTGGTGCCGACTTTGGGCGCTCGCCCGCCGTGGTGTTCGGACAGACTGTCAACAATCGCGTCAGTATCCTCGCCGAAATGAGCGGCTTTAATACGAGCGCGGTCTTATTCGCTCCGACAGTCAAGCGTTTCTTGGAACAACATTATCCCGGCCATACCTTCGTCGCCTATGGCGACCCGAAAGGACAGGACAAGACACAATCCGACGAGCGCACCGCCTACGATATTTTCAAAGCCAACGGCATCGGAATGAAGCCCGCACCGGTCAAGATGAACCTGATCGAAACTCGCATCGCCGCAGTCGACAGCATCCTCGGCCAGCTTTACGACGGCCGGCCGCGATTGCAGATTTCGCCGAACTGCCGAACGCTAATCGCGGCGATGGAAGGCGGCTATTGCTACGAGCGGAAAGTCCGGTCGAGCGAGATTAAGACCGAGCCGAGCAAAAATCGGTTCAGTCACCTTGCCGATGCGCTGCAATATTTGCTTCTTGCCATGGGCGAAGGCCGCACCATGATCGGATTGCAGCCGCTCGGTCAATTGGGACCGGTGAACATACGGCCGCAGCGCCGAACGATGCGCAGGATCATAGCATGACCAACAAATCGCCGCGCTACCCGGTCGCCGCCGCCGACGATGGCCAGAAAGCGTCGTCGGAAATCTATCGAGAGGCCGAAGCGCCCCCGCCGGGATTATACGATGCACCATCGTTCAAGCATCGGCACGAACTCCGCGAACCTCTCGAAGGCGGCGACGCGGCCTACCGCCGCGCGTATCCGCACTTTTTTAGAGAAACATCGTTGCGACGCGCGCGGCGAAATGCAATTCGCAGCCGGAACTTTTAGAATGCCAGCGAGCAAATACAACGACCAGCGGTCCGATGGCCAGCACGTCGGCGCGAAGATCAAGGAAATCGTTCGCTTGATGCTCGAAGACGGCATGTCGTGGCAAACCGCCGCTTCGACCGTTGGCGTCCCGCGGTCCACTGCTTACAAGGCTTTACACAAGCCGCACGTCGTGACCTATAGACGCGAGCAGCGGGCCAAGATGATCGAGCTTTTGAGTGGCAGGGTGCCGCGGACGCTCGACGAAATCATGACAACCAGCGACAACGCGAACGCTAGAGTGCGGGCGGCGCTGGCCTTGCATCAAATGGATGTTGACCTCAACGTCAACAACGAACCGACCCGGCGGCTGGCGCTCGGCGGCATCGTCATTCAGCTTAGCGGCGGTTCACAGCGCGGGATTACCGAGCAGGCCGCCGTGCGTATGCTCGACCTGCGGGCCGAAGCGGCCAAGGTCGAGGCCGGCGGCGAGGATGATGGCGAGGCCGTCGAGGTCGATAAAAAGGCCTAATAATCCGAACCTTTTCGATGCGCACTCTGCCCAAATTCATGCGTCAGAGTGCGTTGCCGTGTAAATCCATGCCGTGCATGCTCGGCACACATCGATTTGAGGGCGGCTATGGCTGCAAGCGCACAGCGCCGCGAGCGCGAACAAATCTGCGTCCCGGTTGATCCCGGCTTGCGAGCCGCGATTGAACGCGCGGCGCAGTCTGAGCATCGAACCGTGGCGAGCCTTGTGCGACACGTCCTCGCGACCGCGCTTGAACACCGTACAGGTCCGCAACGCGAGGCGGTGCGATGACAGTATCAGGAAAGGAAATACGGCAATGCACAACGACATCGCTGAAATCAACAAAGCCCCACTCGTCGTTTCGCAAGACGCATTTGCCACGCTAGATCGTCTTTTGAAATTGGCGATAGACCCGAAGGCATGCGCGGCGCGCTTGGCGCAATTAAAGGCGCAGGTCGCCGACATCGCTGCTGCCGAAGCAAGGCTTGCCGACGCTCGCGCGGCGGTCGCCGAGTATGAGCGAAAGACGCGCGCGGAAATCGAAGCGGAAAAATCGCTTTGGCTGAAACGTCGGGCCGAACTCGACAATAGGGAAGCCGCGCTGAATGAACGCACCAAGATCATATCCGACCTCGAAGACAAGTGGCGCTACCTCGGGGAGCCGGACAGCGTTCGAACCGGCTTCCAAGACGCCGAGTTTACACCGCTCCAAAAGGCGCAGCGCGCTCATTCGGGCTTGCCAATTCGGAGCCTTGATCCGGACTTTGCCGCAAGTTTACCGCGAGGCTCGACCTTGGCGCGCGATGCGGGAGCGTAGCCCATGAAGGACATTAGCGATTTCGGCATCAAGCCGGGCGCCTTCAACGTTCGCACCGACGTCGTCGACAAGGGCATCGTTCGCGTCGACAGCAGCGGCGGGACGGAGATGCCGGCGGGTATCCTGCCGGGCGGCAATCTGCCGCTTATGCGAAGGTCTGACACTCCGGTCGGCGTCGTGCCAGTATCGCCGGGTGGAATGTCGAGCGATGGCCGTGCCAAGTTTGCTAAAACGGCACCGACATCCGCCCGAAAAATTCATGCCGACGTCGTTAAGCGAAGCGGGACCTTGGCAACCAATCCGCATGGCACAAATCGCATGATACGGTAGCCGTCCCGTTAAGCGCCTGTTCGATGTCACAGGTTTTAGAAACGGTTGGCCCGCATTCGAGCTAGTTCCTCTGAGGGTAATGCAGCAGGCAACCGGAAGAAATCGAAAAGTTCGTATAAGGGGACTACCAGCTTAGCGACCAGTTCAGGAAGATTGTCACTGATTTGATCTGCCTGCACGGTGAGACTGTTCCGAAAGACATCCTGATGCGCATGGTGACGATCAAAAAGTAGTCTCCTGCCATCAAGGCTGGTTAGCGTGCGTCCAGCGAGGCCACTCCATTCGACAATCATGGTCACGCTCGCATTCGGGTCACCAAATTCTCGTGCCATGTTAGCTGCGTGAAGAAAAGCCTCTCCAACTCTCCAAGTAGCTGAACTGACATCAAATACTCTTCCTGCAGGTATGCCACGCGCAGGATCAGCTCCATCTTCCGCATGGCCACGGATGAGAAAAAAGTTCGCTTCCGGTGACACCCGCCAAAAATCGCTATACGCCGGTCCGTGCTCTTGGCCATCGAGCGCCATCCAACATTCGATACTTTTGTCGCGAATATACGGAGCGATATTTTGTCTAGCCGGGACTGAAAATTCTGGCCATCCAGTGTGTCGCACCGCCGCCCGTCGCAAAGCTTCGAGTAGCTGGGCCAATGTTAAGTCATTGAGATTACCTCTGAGCCTATACGCTATAGCGAGATGTCCGTTGGGAAGGCGAACAGTACTGTTCGGCGGCGTGTTGCCTACTAATTCCGTCCATCGAGCTAGAGAACTTTCAAACCATCTGGTTACAATCGCCAGATCATCCTCTGGCGGCTCCATGGCCGCTTCCCCGCGCAAAATGCTGCGCATTTGGTCAATAAGCTCATCGCGCGCATTCGAGATGCACCGGCGAATTAGCTCATCCCATTCTCGACCATTTTGCGGCCCCTCACTCTGCGGACCAGGGCGTCGGATGTAATACGTGTTTTGCTTCACGGTTTGTCCGTTAGGACCGTCTCGCTTTGCTCTAATTGGCACACGATGGCCGCCAGGAACTGAAACAACCGGGTATGATTGCCCGTCCGGCGCTTCAACGACATTCAGATCGCAATGGAATGTTGGTTCGGCATAAGCGTTAACTACCGAGTTCACGGTATCCGGAGTGTAGCCAGTTAAATCCAGAGGTCGGTTAGGGGCAGCCACTACGCCTTGCCGTGTCTGTGAGAGGCCAAAAATAACGAAACCGCCGCCGTGATTGGCGAGGGCGATTAGGGCTTTTGCCAGAACCGCCTTGTGATCGTTGTTCCCGACAATGTCGATCCACTCTTTATGCTCGACCTCGGGTGTTTCATGAGGATCGATAAGGAGATCGGCGAGGCGTCGTGCGACCGGTGGCATGGCTTAGCTCGTATCCGCGATGGCAATTAGCAGCGCTCGCCGACATCTAGCGGACGTGTTACCCCTTAGCAATTCCGGCAGTTTGGCACGTTGGCCGCGATGTGTCTCCTTCGTCGCGGTGGACCTAGCCCGCGCCTGATAAGATCGAAAAAAGACGCGATTGATAATATCGGTTCACGTCTTCAACCATTTCGTAAATCGGCCATCCAAAATGGTTGTCAAGTTCAGGTCCGGTTAGAGCAAACGGCTTTGGAATTGAACATTGGCCGTAATAGAAGATGATGTGGCTAAACGCTTCCTTCACATCGAGGCCGCGTTGCTTACCATATGTTTTCAGAAGCACCTGCACACAAAGGGTGTCTTTGAGCATTGAGCGACGCTTGCCTGAGTCATGTAGACCGGCGCCACGTTTTATTTCGTAGGCGTTTAGGGTGCCCGTGTTCTTATCAAACACGATGACATCGACCTGAAGTGTCCGTTGGCCTTCAGAATATGGATAATCTGTGCCGATCAACTTTGTTGGATAGGCAATCGAGCCATCAACAATGTGGTCAACAGCGGATGGCACTTGAAATAGCGGGTCGCGCCACACCTCAAAATGAGGACATTGTTTGAGTGCTTCTAAAATTGCGCGTTCAAGGATGAAACCATGCCGCTTGTAGGCGGAACTCATCACGCTAGTTATCTTGGCGAACTGGCGACCACCAATCGGGTCCGGTCTAAACTTGTTGGCATCAAGGGCGCGGACTGTTTTTTCGACCTCATCCTTAATTAGTTCAAGAACATTCCCCATCAGGTATCTCGCAAAATAAATCACCCGTGTCGGGCTTGCGTATGGGAAGAATGGTAGCAGACTTGCGACGGTCGGTCATGCGGGGGGCTTGCTGATAATCCCCGTCGCGCTCTAGAAGCTTGCGGCACGGTGGTATCCATACAAGCTGCGTTCTATTTGGATGGCCTTTTTCCCATACCAACCATCCGTAACCGGTCGCGGTCGACGCCTTTTTGTCTACCCGTCCCTTCACCATCGGGACGCGTTCGACAAATTGAGCGAAGGATGATGGCGGGTTTGGCTTAAATAGGCGCTCGTAGCGACCGACGCTTTCGATAAAAACCGTGCGCGTCAACATTGCGACGCCGTGACGGGCAATCTTCATAGCGTGCTTTATAAAATCCTCGGCGAGCCGAAATGGCGGGTTGGTAATCACCCAATCAAACGATTGGTCAGCATGCTTGGTTTTTAGGAAGTCAGCTACGCCGCCGAAGCCGTAGTCGAACACGTCGTAGGATGCGACCTCGCGGAAATAGTCAGCGAGCGCAACGGACATGTGGCCCCGGCCGCAGGCAGGTTCTAGGCAAGTCATCGCGTCGAGGGATGCCTTTGAGGCTACAACGTGTTCGATCAGCGCCCTCGTCGCCCACGGCGGTGTTGGGAAGTCATCAAGACTACCCTTGAACTCGGCCCGCTGTGCCATGACCGCGTGCGATTTATTTTGCATTGTGATTTCAATGGCTTACTAATTTCGGTCGATATCCATCGTTCTACATCTGTTCTGATTCGGCGGCCCTTGTGAAGGTATGTGCCATCGGCCGATAGCGGGACGCCCAAAAGGTGATCTTCACAGAATTAAATTACGCTGTGGATGCGCTTGGTGGTTTTGCGCCGGGTAACGCGCCGGCCGACACGCTCGACCGTCACCCTGACGCGGCGATCACGAGCCTAATCCCGGCGCTATCCCGCCGCTCATGCCGGCCCAATGCGCCATTCGTCGAGCTTGTGCGGCTGTCGCGACTGAGCATTAGCGGCGAGTGGAATTGTGGAGCGTGGTCGAGCCGTCCTTAGCGAATAATGTCGATTTCGCGCCGCTTGGCTACTGCGCTGCTAGATAGCCATGCTGGGCCATGCAGCCGACGAAAATACGGTAGTCCTGCCGATCCATGCCAAGCGGCACGCCTATCGTGCTTCTTGCCTGTCCTTGCACCGCCGCCTTTTCAACGTCGCCCGAGCAGGCGAGGCGATCCGCCTCTAGTTGGGTCGGGTTTACCGGCTGGCCGTCAACGCGTGTCCACGTCGTCGGCATAGTCGTGCATGCTGCCACCGCAAGGGAGAGAGCGGCAGCAAACAGTCGGCACGTCGGCATCATTGCCAGCCCCAAGGTTGTCCGAGACTTTAGGTAGTGTGCGGCAAAGGCAGACGGTGGCCAAGGGCTAAATGGCATCGGTGGCCTTGGCGCTTTGAGCGACTAGTGTCTCAGTTTGATTGTGGCGGCGCTCCGTTAGCGCTCGATATATTCGAAACCGGCGCGTAATGTGCCGTCATCAGAATGAATGGTCACTCGGCCCGGCCCCGGAATTTTAAGACCGTCGGTTTCAATCTTATCAGCAATAGCCCTTAAATGACGAGCAGTTACCACATGCCACTGTTTGTGCGGCACATCGTGGAGATTGAAGATCGCGTTCACTTTTAGGTTTCCGCCGTCACCATTTGGCATTGCCAAAAACTCCACCTGATTGTTGCCAAGAGGCATTGAGACACTGAGCGGTCATTATAATCCCATTCGCCGTCGCATTCTTACGCCCAGCATATGTTCCTCGATTGACCATGGCGGCGGGAAGCGGCGGGGCATTTTAATCGGTGCGCGTCGGTGCGCTGCGGGTGAATGTAAAAGGCGAGGCAGTGTTAAGGCGACATTTCGGACATTCAAAAACTGGCCCGGACTTGCCCGCCCTGCCCGAATGATAGCCGACGGTAAGCATGATCGTTGGCGGAAATTCGCACTTGCAAAGTTCATAGCCGAGCGCTTTGGAAATCTCTGCCTCTGCGATCGTTGCGGACCGCGCGGCATGGTCTAGAGCTTGGTCGACAGCTTTGTTTTGCTCGGGCGTCCCGCAACCAAGCGATCGGATGTCTTTGAGCATCCCAATCGCTGTGCGAAATAGATCGAAGGCCCCTTTCACCGCCCCCACGCCTTGCGCCACGGTGGCCGGATCAATCATTTGACGGACTTTCCGTATTTTTTCGCGATCCGTTTGCAATCTTCCCACAGGGTTCCCAACGCCAATTCCGGGGAAGATTTGATCCTTATAAAATGCAATAAGTGCCTGATTTTGCTGGTCGGGGCAGCAGGATTTGAACCTGCGACCTGCAGTACCCAAAACTGCCGCGCTACCAGGCTGCGCTATACCCCGCCGGTCGCGGCTTTTGGATACATGGTTCGCCCCCGCAAGCCAAGCA
>Ga0181521_10004762_pt1 | contig 15352 bp, 13 predicted proteins | sample PEATcosm2014_Bin_32_FD_119764 | JGI IMG/M metagenome (GOLD analysis project Ga0181521, IMG submission 119764) | Peatland microbial communities from MTU Mesocosm Facility, Houghton, MI, USA - PEATcosm2014_Bin02_60_metaG | ecosystem: Environmental > Terrestrial > Soil > Wetlands > Peat | place...
GCGCCTCCGGCGGCCGGCCGACCTCCAAGGCCACGAACATCCGGCTCCGAACGCCTCAAATCCGCGTTGTCCGGCGCATTCATGAATAATGCAGACTAATGCCTGAGGCTTGGACGGTCCGGCGTAAAACGATCCTGTTTGCTGGCATCGTGATGATGTTCCTGGGGGGCTGCTCGCAAGAACATTCACACATGCAGATGACGGGATTCAAGATGGCAGACGTTAAGCATGGCGAATACGAAGCCAAAGTCTTTGCCTGCCAGGACTGCCACACAGTTCGCCAAGCTGACGGTCTTCATCTGGACCAGCAACTGATTCTCGCCGGCGGCGTACCCATGCCGGGCCTGGAAGGAAGCTTCACTTACAGTCCTAACGTGACGCTTTCAAGCCAGTATTCAGCGCAGGTCCTCGACGATACCGTCCGGGGGCGCTTGATGTACAAGTTCAGGATGCCAACCGGCCTCTATAACGGCATGTCTGCCGATGATATGCGTGATCTTGTTGCGTACCTCAAGACGCTCCGGCCCATTCTTCATCGTCCATTGCCTGACGACCAACTTCCTCCAGGTTTCGTTATGCCCGCGCCGAACCCTCGCGAACCCATTCCGGAGCACGAACCGCCTGTCGGAACAATCGAACGGGGCAGGTACTTGTCAACAATGTTTGTCTGCCAGGAATGTCACTCGCCGCGGACCGCGGGCGGCGGTTGCGTCCAGGGGCAACTGTTTCAGGGAGGAGGGTTGCAGTGGCCATTGCCTGATGGGCATTTGCTAATTGCCCCGAATATCACGCCAGACCGGGAAACGGGTATCGGCGCGTGGTCTGATGACGAAATCATTCGAGCGCTTCGGACCGGCGTTGCACGGGATGGCAGACAACTCAATCCCTTGATGCCGTATCTGACGGCTTATCACGATATGACCAATCAAGACGCCAAAGATCTTGTACGGTTCTTGCGTACCGTCACGCCAGCAACGAGATCCTGGCCATCGAGTCAATAACAACGGGAGAGACGATGACGAATACTGCGGACAGGATGATTGACAATACGACTATCCCATGGGAGTTTTCTGAACGCGCACGGGTCGGGATTTTCGGCCTGATCGCCGCGGAGTCCGCGATCTTCGCCATCTTCGTTGTAGCGTACCTCTTCTATTTGGGAAAGAGTCTGACGGGTCCTACGCCGAAAGAAGTTCTTGACGCACCTGTCTTTTGCACCATTTGCTTGCTTTCCAGCAGTTTCATGATCCACCTGGCCGTCAGGCGCCTTCGTAAGGGCAACGCCTTCGCTTTCGCAATCTGCTGGTTGGCGACAATTGCGCTGGGGGGAGACTTCCTCTGGGGCACCGCCAGCGAGTGGCATCGCTTGATTTATGAGAAGGGCCTGACCATCCATACGAGCCTGTTTGGAACAACTTACTATTCGCTGGTCGGACTGCATGGTTTTCACGTGACAGTGGGCCTGATCCTTCTATCGGTAATTATGGTCCTCGCGCTTATGGGCTCCGTTAAGCAGCAACACGCGGAGCGATTGGATGTGTTGTCTCTTTATTGGCATTTCGTGGATACGGTGTGGGTCGCTGTATTCACCGTCGTATACGTCATCGGGCGATGAGTAATGATCGAAGTCCGTGGAAAGGCTTTCCCAATGTCCCCTGAGATGCACGGCAGCACAACGTCATGGTCCGTCTACACCGTTGTTGCTCTTGTCGTTTTTGCGTTCATTTATTTGCGAGGCAGGTATCGCCTCAGCAAGGTTCGTCAGAGCGACGCAAACGTATGGCGTGCTTCCGCTTTTCTAAGTGGAGAGCTGTTATTGTCCGCAGTCGTTGCTTCACCTCTCGCAGGTTTAGATCATCGCTGGCTCACAGCCCATATGGTACAGCATCTCGTGTTGATGACACTCGCTGCTCCATTGATCCTTTTGGGAGAGCCAGCCATCATGTTCCTGAACAGTCTTCCTGAGCACTTTGATGTCGCTACGCTAAGTCGATTTCAACGGTCTGCACCGATCCATAGAATTTGGCTCATGCTTACGAATCCCGCTTTTTGCTGGCTTGCCGGTACCGTCTGTGTGATCGTATGGCACGTTCCTAGCGCCTTCGATCTATGCCTCCAATCCAAGGTCTGGCATGACTTCGAGCAGGCAAGCTTTTTCGCTGCCGGGCTTCTTTTCTGGCGGCCTGTCGTCCAACCACGGCCAAGTATCGCAAGGTGGCATCGGTGGTTTGTTCCCCTATATTTGTTCCTCGCCACGATACCATGCGATGCGCTCTCGGCATTTCTCACTTTTTGCGGTCGCGTAGTCTATCCCACATATGTATTTAGCCCTCAGCTCTTCAATAACTCAGCGTTGAGGGACCAGGAAGTCGCCGGCACCATGATGTGGGTTTGGGTGACCTTCGCCTATCTCATTCCAGCTGTCGTCATCACAATGCAAATACTCTCTCCCGCAGATACGCCCAGGCAAAAACTAGCGCGAGCCGCGTGGCCCAGACCTGCAGTCCGTTCGCAAAATGGTGGAGAGGCGGAGGGACTCTAAAACGTGGAGACCGAACCGGTCCTTTTGATTACCAGTCTGCCCACTGATAAATGATGTTGGGTCACGTTCCGCCCGTTTCCAATCTCCAGGGATGGCGATGTCCAGCTCCAGGAGAGCCTTCGCCAGCATCACTGCCAGGCGATCGTCAGCCACGAAACGATGTATCGCCGGGACGGGGCCAAATCGCGGCAGCACCAAGCCACTTCCGTGAGCCATCAACTGATCGGAGGAAGCCATCCGGGTGGGGCATTATGTGGCCTGCGGGTGTTGGTGCGGGCGCTGGCATCGACTGCGGCGGCGCAGAGAATGGCTGCTTGCCTTAACTCCGGGCATCTCACGAACCTCCCCACAAGGGTCTGGTAACGGGCGTGGCGGCCTTGCCGAAGGCTTTCAAGTTCCGCCAGGACCGCACGCTTCGTCACCTCCTTGTTTGTTGGATTTCGGCTCATCCGGCTAACCTTTGGAGGCCGCAACAGTTTGATTAGGCTTGCGCGCGGCCGACTGTGTTATAATCCTTACGGCTAGCTCAATTAGGGCAAATGGTGAAATAGACTTCGACGATGCGAGTGCCGGGGCGCGCCGCGCAGATGCGTCCGCTGCCGCCGACGAGGAAAGGTTTTGATCTGGTATGAACGAGCGGCTGCGGCACGCCTCGGTGTGAAACGGTGAAAGTTGTACTTTCGAATGCAAGAATTGGAAATCTCAAGACTGCGGAACCAACATTAACTCTCGGGGAATCAACCCGAACCACTTCTCGCGCAGGCGACAATGGATGCCTCAAAACCGCCGATGAACAAGCTCTTGTTAGCCGCGTTGTTGATAGGGGCGGGCCACGCGTCAGCAGGTGCTCAGACCGCAAGCAGGGGTGGAATTCAAGGAACAGCTAGAGCTCCCCAGGGGAGAGCCTTTCCAACCGCGACGGTCACGGTCGCCCAACTGAGAACCAATGAAACGTACTCTGTGCGTTCAGCCGCAGACGGGACCTCCGTCGTGTTTCTGTATCCGCTAGACATGCGCAAGACCAGCGCACGACTTTGCCCGAGTCCTGCTCCCTTTCTTCGCAGGCGTTAAATTTTCTTAGATAATGTTGGGGAAAGCGCTATCCCTCGAGTTGATTCTTGATGTAACCGCTAATTCGTAATCTCGACACGGAAATGGCTCGAACCGGCTTCCGCCGAGCCGATTTCTACGCAGAATGACACGATGAAAATCGTCTAACCCGCAAGGAGGGTCCGATGAGTGCGCAACCGCCGGACCAGGATCTAGTAAGACTTTTTGAACAAATAGGCTTCGTCACCTGTTCCTCGCACATGACGGCCTTGCTGCGACGATCGCAACGGGCGGCGGAAGCCAGCGACATCACGGTTCTTTTGGAAGGTGAGACCGGGACTGGCAAGCAGGTCTTGGCGCGTGGCATCCACCAGTTAGACCAAAAACGCAACAGCTTCCCGTTTGTTACCGTACACTGCAGCACCATCAGTGACACCCTAGCGGAAAGCGAATTGTTTGGACACCATCGGGGAGCATTTTCGGGCGCGGTTGCCGACCGAAAAGGACTCTTTCAAACTGCCCAGCATGGAACGATGTTGCTGGACGACATCAATGATTTGCCATTTCATCTGCAACCCAAGCTGCTGGATGTTATTCAGCGCGGCATCGTCCGGCCGGTGGGATCAGATCGTGAGATGCGCATTGATGTGCGCATAATTGCTGCCTGCAACCAACCCCTGGAGCCCCTGGTTCGAGAGGGGCGCTTTCGTTCCGACCTCTTCCATCGGCTGAACGTAGTAAAGCTATCGTTGCCGCCATTGCGCGAGCGAGGCGACGATCTGAGGGACCTCATATTGACGTTCGCTGAGCGACATGGCACTCTCTACCGGCCGATCCTCGAAGTGGAGTCGCAATTGCTGATTCTTCTGCGATCCAAGCCGTTTCCGGGAAACGTTCGCGAATTGGAAAATGCGGTCCAGCGGATGCTTTTTCTCAAGTCTGAGGGTACATCGTTGGGCATGGCTGACTGGATAGCCCAGTCGGTTCCCGAAACCGAAGGGGTGAGTCTTGATCTGTTGGCCCAGGCAGCTAGCGCCATGTGGAAGGCGATTTCTCAGCAAGGTGTATCGTACGCGCAAGCGATGCAAGAAATTGAGAAGCGCGTGCTGGAAACTGCCATTAACGTGCAGGGATTTACGCGCCGAGAAACCGCTCAGAGATTAAAAACCAGCGAACGTACCCTTTATTACAAAATGAGATCCCACGGGATCAACCAGCCAGCGCCGTAGCCAGATTTCTCCAAAGATTTACTGCCACGTCGATGCCATCAAAGTCCGCCCAAACGGTGTTATCCTCCCTTTGCATCTCCCGAACTGCACCTGTTTCAAGAACGAGCTTTCCAGTGACCTCGATCGGTTCGGGGGGGACGGTCATCCTTCACACGCTAAATCTGGCAGATGGCCTGCAAAGTCTTGCAGACGCCTGTTGTTGCTTTGGGTGGGATGCAAAATTCGTACCCTGATACAACCGTTGATCGGATGAGTTCTAGTAATTTCGCGGCTTTATGGCCGGCCAGGCGCCGACGTGCTCTTCGCGCAAAACACTCCAGCAGAGTTTTCTCTCTTCTTCTCTCATCGCTGGGACTGCAAATTCCGGCAGTCGCTTGATATTGTCCGCGTCCAGAGCAGGCTATGGTGCGTGTTGTGTAATTCAATTCAATTGCTTTATTTATAGCGAGACACAAAGAACTTCGCCTCTTACTTGCGCCTATGTTCTGGAGCCTGCGCAACTGGCATTTCGCATGCTCTCGAGACGAAGTGTCGCAAGACCGCCAACCAATGTTCACTCAAAGAATTACTTTGGTTTGCATGGCTTCTTGCAGCCAGGTGAGCAACATTTGCGGCATGGCTTCAAAAGAGGAGGAAAGTTCCCACGCAAACCGGTGACAAAGTGCGATTCCGTGTTTCCGATGTGTTTCTGCCGAGTCCGGAGGGCGTGCTTGTGGCCCCATCGATCGAAGAGGTGCTAGAAGGAACGATTGTGGACTTTTCCGATTCGGGCCAGAGGGCCCGAGTTTTTGCACTTGTTGATGTCATCCGAAGGCAGACGGTGGTTGTACCCGTCGAGAAGTTGGAAGGGGCTCCTTCGAAGGGACCGGAGGAAACGGCGGATGCATAGCAGGCAGAGCCAATGCGCCGTCCGGGAAAAACCGCTTCAGAGCAAGAAAGGGAGATGATTCATGCCAGTTACCACAACTTATCCTGGTGTTTATATCCAGGAGCTTACCGGTCCAGTTCACACCATTGCAGCCGTCGCGACGTCGATCACGGCATTCGTGGGATACACTCCGCGCGGCATCGACAACCGCGCACAGGAGATTTTCAGCTTCTCTGACTTCCAGAGACTCTACGGAGGGCTTGCATCCAACAGCGAACTCAGCTACGCCGTGTCACAGTTCTTTCAGAACGGCGGATCGCAGGCGTATGTGGTTCGAACGCCGGCAACGTCCTTGGGCGCGGCTGGAGCCAACGTGGTTTTTGACGGGATGCAGTTCACGGCTTTGAGCAGCGGAACGTGGGCCAACGAGCAACTGCTGATCGATACGGACATCATCGGAGTCAATCTCACGGCAGATCCCCTGGCTTTCAATCTCACCATTACCGACCTGGCGGACCAAACCAGCGAATACTTTGCCAACGTCACGCTGACCCAGAGCAATAACAATTTCATCGTCACCGTGGTGAACGATGCCGACAATGGCTCTCAGTTGGTCAATGTTTCTTTTCCGGGAGCGATTCCAACAACTGCGGTCACGGTTAGCGGCGTCTTGGGCGCGGCGATTACAACGTCTGCGGTGAATACGGCCATTGGCGGTAGCAGCACGGCGACGACAGCGACCCAAGACTTCAGCCTGGTGATGAGCACAAGTTCTCCGGCCACACCACCGACACCGCTGCCGCTGACCATCAAAATCATTCCCAAAGCGGGAGCGATCCCCCAGACAATGACCGGCCTGGCCTCACAGGTGCAACAATCGATCAATGCCGCCCTGGCGGTACAAATGCCGGGAGCTTCCGTGCAGTGTACCGTAGCGCCCAATGGCGCCGGCCAGGCGCTGCGCGTGAATGCGTTGCTGCCGCAGAATCCGGACGCAGTGGTAACCTTCAGCAAGCCGGCCAGCGGAGGCGATGCTTCGGCAGCGCTGGGGCTGGCAACCGCTCAGGAAAACGTCGCTCATTACGCCTTGGGTACAGGCGACTCCTTTGCATCCCAAACCAGTTCCGGAAAGGGATCGAACGGCACCGGGCTTCCGCAAACGGCAGACATCCTCGGAAGTCAGGCGGCATTTACCGGCATTTACGCGTTGCAGAAAGTGGATCTGATCAACTTGTTGAGCATTCCGGATGCGACGCGGGCGCTGCCGAGCAGTCCTACGTCGCTCGATCCGACGATCAATACCTCTGCGATTTACAGCGCGGCGATCGCACTCTGTGACCAGATGCGGGCTTTTCTGCTGGTGGACTCGCCGCCCAATGTGTTCACGGTGACGGCCGCGGTGGACTGGATTTCCAGCCAACTCGGCGTGGTCGACCCCAACGGGGCGGCCTTCTTCCCCCGGTTGCGTTTGCCTGACCCGCTGAATAACTACAACCTGCGCACCTTCGCTCCCTCGGGGATTGTGGCCGGGGTTTACGCCACCACCGACGGAGTCCGTGGAGTTTGGAAGGCCCCGGCGGGGATCGAGGCTGTGCTGAATGGGGTCCAGAGTATGACTTACAAGTTAAGCGACGCGGAAAATGGAGTGCTCAATCCTCTGCGGCTGAATTGTTTCCGCACCTTTCCTAACTACGGCCCGGTGCTTTGGGGAGCACGCACGCTTGTGGGCGCCGATGCCATGGCCAACCAGTGGAAGTATGTTCCCATCCGGCGCATGGCGCTCTTTTTGGAACAAAGCCTCTATCAGGGGACTCAGTGGGTGGTTTTTGAACCAAACGATGAGCCGTTGTGGGCGTCGATTCGTCTCAACGTGGGTTCGTTCATGCAGACCTATTTCCTCAAAGGCGCATTTCAAGGACAGACACCCGACCAGGCATATTTCGTGAAATGCGACAGCGAAACCACAACGCAAACTGATATCGACAACGGCGTGGTCAACATCCTGGTTGGCTTTGCTCCGTTGTATCCGGCGGAGTTTGTGGTGATTCAGATCGAGCAACTCGCCGGACAATCTCAGTCCGCCTGAACTTCAATGAAAGGATGATCTATGGCAGAGTTTACGGTAAACGCAACTCGCTTTGACCCGTATAAGAACTTCAAATTCCGACTCAAGTGGGACGGCCAGTATGTGGCCGGCATCAGCAAGGTGTCCGGGCTGAAGCGCACCACGCAGGTGGTGAAACACCGCGACGGAGGAGATCCCAGCACCACGCGCAAATCGCCGGGACAAACGGACTTTGACGCCATCACGCTGGAGCGCGGAGTGACGCATGACACCGCGTTCGAGGCCTGGGCGGCTAAGGTTTGGCAGTTGAGCGCTAGCCTTGGTTCGGAAGTCTCGCTGGCGGACTTCCGCAAGAACGTCATTCTCGATTTCTATAACGAGGCCGGCCAACTGGCCATCAGCTACAAAATTTACAACGCGTGGGTATCCGAGTATCAGGCGCTCCCGGACCTGGACGCCAATGCCAATGCCGTCGCCATCCAGCACATCAAGCTGGAACACGAAGGATGGGAACGGGACGTTTCCGTCACTGAGCCGACGGAACCGTCTTTCAATTCGACGCACGCATGAAGTTGTGCTTCCGGCAGCGAAACCAATCAGCCGCGAACGAAAACGATTCTACGGGAATGGACGAGCGAACATGCGGGCACTTACCGGTGAGCTGCTATTGACTGCATGGGATGAAGGCAAAGACCAGCATGCCTTGGTTCAGGGCCTCATCCTGCTATCAATGGCGTTGCCGAAGAGCGATCGGGAAAAACTGGGGGGATTGAGCCTGGCAGAACGCAACCTGCTGCTGCTGCATTTACACGATCTCACGTTCGGTCCGGTTCTCCAAGGGTTCAGCGTTTGTTTACACTGCTCGGCGCAACTGGAGTTCACGGTCCCCGTAGCCGGGCTGATCGGGCACGTGCAAAGCCAACTCTGCGAAGGCCCGGTGAGCTGGGAACATGACGGAAGGCAGTACCAACTGCGTCCGGTCACCAGCGGCGATCTGCTCGCCATCCTTGACGCGCCTGGCGCGAGGGAAGCTGAAAACCAATTGTTGCAGAGGTGCTTAACCGTTTTCGGCGAATCAACCAGCCGTGAAGAACTAACACGGAGTACAGAAGCTTCAGGCGCCACCCCACCGGAAGCCTTTTCTGCAGCTCTTCAAAACTTCGAGCAACTCCACGCAGCCGCGGAGCTGAGTTGCGCCGTGCACTGCGCTGCCTGTTCTCATCGCGAAACGCTTGAACTGGACATCGCACAGTTTATCTGGATTAAGGTCCGCAGCGCAGCTAAGCGGTTGTTGGCAGAGGTTCATGAACTGGCATGGGCCTACGGCTGGAGCGAAGAGGCCATCCTTCGCATGAGCCCACACCGCCGTAATGCCTATATGGAGATTCTGGGCGGATGAGCAGCCTGCTGCAAAGAATGGTGCAAGGTATACGCGCTCCCCAGCAGCGGATTGAGCCTCTGCTGCCACCGCGCTACGCCGGGCATGAACGGGGAGGTCTAGGATCGCAGGCACACCAGCGAGACGGGATGAAACCATTCCGGGAAGAGAACCAGCCTTCATTGGCCGAGTCACATTCCGCAAAATCGCCCGGTCCTTTCGAGTTTCGCTCCCCGGTCAATCGCCGCGATGTTCCTGAGAAGCAAGGGGCGGCGATGGGAGAAGATTCTACTTCTGAACCTGCCGCCGTTCGAGGACGCACATCATCCCCGGAGCCGTCCTCTCACCGGTCTTCTTCTGCCGGAGTCCCAGTTACAGCTCAAGCAGAGCGGCAGGATCACGGCTCATACAAAACAGAGGCTGCGTCTTTGACGACGCCACAACCGCCAAAAAGCGCACGGCCTTCAGCAGCATCCGCTTCAGCAAATCTCAGCGGAATGCCGCGGCAGACATCGCCGGTTCTCGAACGTACAAGTGGCAGCAATTTGCGCGATTCGAAAAAGCCTGGAACGGAACAGATGGCGGTGACACGGCGGGCCCAGGCAGAGCCGCTGACACTGCGCCGGCCGGAGGATCAGCCGACCATGCGGCACTCCGATCGAGTTCCGTTCGCCGCTCGGGCCGGTGCGGAGACCACGACCACACAGGTCACGATCTCGATCGGTCGCGTCGAGATTCGCGCAGGGCAGCCTGCAGCACGGCCGCGGCGGCCGGCATTCCGTCCTCGGGTTTCGCTGAGCGACTTTCTCAACCGACGAGAGCCGGAGCGCCTATGAGCGATTACCTTGCCATCGGTGGCGTGAGTGCAACCCTGCGCTCGTTGTTGACCACGGCGCTCACCAATGGAGGGCCAAGCACGCTGTTGGGGTCTTCCGCTACGGCCATCACTTCGCTTTCGCCCGACCTCATCAAGACCGGGGCGGACGAGCAGCCGCAGCTCAATATCTTCATGTATTACGCGAGCATCAACCCGTATCTGCGAAATCTCGATTTGCCATCGCTCAACGCGCAGGGAGGGAAAACCAGCAATCCGCCGCTGCCGCTGAATCTCCATTATCTGATCACCGCGTACGGAGGGAACCAATTCGATCCTGAGATTCTGCTAGGCTGGGCAATGCAGGTGTTCCACGAAACCCCGGTGGTTCCCCGGGCGACCATTCAGGCTGCGCTTACGGCCCTGGGGCAGACGGGCACGGAAAACAAATTGATCTCCGGCAGCACGCTTCCCAATCAGGTAGAGCACATCCGCATTACGCCGGAGGCGTTGACAACGGAGGAAATCTACCGGCTTTGGGCAGCTTTCCAGACCAGCTATCGTCCCACAACCTCCTACCAGGTCTCGGTCGTCGTGATCCAGGATACGCAGGCCTTTACTTCAAATCTCCCGGTGCAGCGGCGCACGGTTACAGCTCTGCCGTCGCAAATACCTGTAATCAATTCGGTCTCGCCCACCAATGCCACTGCCGGGCAGGTGCTCACGCTAAGCGGCAGCAACTTCCTGGGCGATTCGCCCGCCAACACCCTTGTTGCGTTCGATTCAAATGCCGGCGTTGCCCCCAATATAGTTCAGGCGAATCTCGTTCGGGTCACACTGCCCTCATCGCTCGAGGCCGGCGCACACGCGGTGCGCGTGCAGCGCACGATTACTTATCCCGGCTCAAGCACGCCGCATCCGGGTTTTAGCTCAGATCCGGAGTTGTTCCAACTTATTCCTGCGATCCAAGGTACGTCCCCGTTCACCGCGACTGCCGGCCAGCCATTCACGGTGACAGTTTCGCCGGCCGTGGGCAGCACCCAGGAGGCGATACTCTACATTGGCGATAATGCGATTCCCATCGACGAGCAGCCAACCACCGGCGCTGCCAGCTCGAACACTTTGACTTTTCCCATCCCGGCGACGGTTGCCACTGGGCTCTTTCCTCTGCGCATTGAAATTGACGGAGCGCAAAGCGCGCTGACGCTCAACGCCGGCAATCAATTCACTCCCCAGGTGCAGGTGAACGCATGAGTACGCTTGATCCAGCAGGAGTGATGACCAAGCCGCTTCCGGATCGGCCGGTTGAGTCGTTAAGCGAAGCTTTGGAGCGAGTACACCGAGCGCTGATGACCGCGATTCAGGCCCCGGAAGAGAAGGCGGCGGCCGCTGAAAACTGCGCCGCATGGCTCTCCAGTGAGCCCTGTTTTGCCCTGCGGCGTCTGCAGACGATATTTGGACTCAGTTCCTTCGAGCGGGACCTGCTGGTGCTGTGCGCGGGCGCAGGACTGGAAAAGCGATTTCTCTCGGCTTGTGCTGCCGCGCACGAGGATCGCAGCGCGGTTTGGCCGACGTTCGGGCTGGCCTTGTGTGTTCTGCAGGAGCCGCATTGGAGCGCCATCAGCCGTGCCCGGCCTCTGCGTTATTGGCACTTGATCGAGGTCGAGGCCGGTTCGCTGCTGCACGCTCCGCTGCGCATCAACGAGCGCGTTCTGCAGTTCCTGATTGGGGTCCCGGCTGTAGAAGAGCGCCTCGAGGCCTTGGTGCGGCCATTGCAGCCGGAACCATCGGCCTACGCCGCGGACCCGTGGAGCAATCTCACAGACGCGATTCAGCCGGCTATAAGCCACTGGAACCGAGTCCCGGCCATGCGCGATCCGATTTTGCTGGTCGGACAGCACGGATCAGTGCGGCGCTCGGCCTTTCTGGAAATCTGCCGGCAAAGCCATCTGCGCCCTTGCGCCATTCATGCTGCCGACATTCCCACGCCGGCGGCGGAACGGGAACAGTTTTGCCGTCTATGGACGCGCGAATCGGTGTTGAGTAGCGCGGCACTGTGCATTCAGACGGATGATACCGAAAGCTACCGCAATCTGCTCCCCATGTTGCGTCAACTGGAAACGCCGGTGGCGGTGGAGGTGCAGCCCGGTTCGCCGGCGGAGCGCCTCGAAGGTCTGCGAATTTACCTGGCCCCCATGTCGGCTCCCGAACGAAAAAAGATCTGGAACGAATACCTGGGACCGGCGGCAGAACGGATGAACGGCCATCTCGACCGCATTGTAGACCATTTCCAGTTTGATAAGCCCGGGATTCAGATTTCGGCGTTGGCGGCACGGGAAGAGATTGCGGCAAACGAAGGCCGGGATGCGGACCAGATCCTGTGGAAAGTCTGCCGCCGGCATGCGCGGCGCTCGCTCGAGAAAATCGCGCAGCGGCTTGAGCCTCGAGGCACATGGGACGACCTGGTGTTGCCCGAACAGCAGATCCAGACTCTCCGGCAGATCGTGGTGCACGTGCGCCAGAAGGCCACGGTCAACGAGGACTGGGGATTCGCCCTCAAGTATGCGCGCGGACTGGGACTCAGCGTATTGTTCAGCGGCGCCAGCGGCACGGGCAAAACCATGGCGGCTGAAATCATGGCCGTGGAACTGGATCTCGATCTCTATCGCATCGATCTGGCATCCGTAATCAGCAAATACATAGGAGAGACGGAGAAGAACCTACGCACTGTGTTTGACGCGGCGGAGGAAAGCAGCGCCATTCTTCTCTTCGATGAAGCGGATGCTCTTTTTGGCAAGCGCAGCGAGGTGCGCGACAGTCACGACCGCTACGCAAATCTGGAGGTGAGTTATCTGCTGCAGCGGGTTGAGTCTTATCGCGGGATCGCCATCCTCACTACGAATATGCAGCACGCGCTGGATTCTGCGTTCATGAGACGCTTTCGCTTTATCGTGCAATTTCCGTTTCCGGACGCAGATTCCCGCGCCCGCATCTGGGAGCGCATTTTCCCCGCGACCGCTCCCCTGGATTCCGTCAAGTGCGAGCGCCTGGCGCAGCTCAACATCTCAGGCGGCGTGATTCGCAATATCGCCGTGCACGCGGCTTTTATGGCGGCTGAAAAGCAGCAGGCAATCGGCATGAGACATCTGTTCGCTGCCGCCCAAATCGAATATGCCAAAATGGCCAAACCGCTTACCGGGGCAGAGACGCGAGGTTGGATATGAGGCACAACACTGCTGCAGCGCCGCGCCGTTCGCAAGAGCCTTTGGCAACGGACTCACAAGATGCGACGCCCGGCCACGCGCCCAGGCAGAATGCAAAATCCGCAATCGACGTGCATTTCAATATCCGGCGCCTCACGATCGAGGGATACTCCAGCGCCGGGCAAGAGCGCTTTACGCGTTCGTTGCGGGCGCACTTGAGTGCATTGGCGCAGGACGCCCATCAGCACCAGTGGTCTAGCGCAAATGGATTGGCGATGGACCGCCTGGATGCCGGCGGGCTTGCGCCCGGCGCAACCCCCGAAACAGCGGCGCGGCAGATTGCGACACGGATCTTCGCCGGGCTCGCGCAAGCTGGAGTTTTAAGGAAATAGAACACACTGAAACAACCTGGGTAGCAGGACTATGCCAATCTCGCCACTGTTGCAAAAGGGAGCGATCCTGACCTTTGATCCCAATACGGGAATCCCTCTGGGCAGGATCATCCTGCAATACAATCCCGAAACGCTAACTCGAACTCTTAAACCGCAGAGCGTAGGGGACGAGCCGGACCGCACGGAGATCCTTCGCCTGAAGGGTCCGCCGATCGAAACTATCAAATGCGATGTGGAGATCGACGCCACGGACCAGCTCGCCGCCTCGGATCCCACAGCCATCAGTTATGGCATCCAGCCCCAGCTCGCCGCGCTGGAACTGTTGGTTTATCCCTCGAGTACGGTGTTGATCACGAATGAGGTTTTGTCATTGCTGGGGACGATTGAAATTCTTCCCATGGAGACGGCGCTTACGGTTTTTGCCTGGAGCCAGAGCCGCATCACCCCGGTGCGGATCACGGATCTCTCCATAACGGAAGAAGCCTTCGACCCGGAGCTGAATCCTATTCGCGCCAAGGTATCGCTGGGCATGCGGGTCCTGAGCATCAATGATGTTGGTTTCCTCACGCCGGCGGGGTCGCTTTACATGATTTACCAAACCACGAAGGAATCACTGGCGCAGTTGAGCTAAGGAGAGATTTATGGACCAGGCATTGGCGTCGCTGATCACGTCGGCCGCCGGAACCGGGGCAACCACAAATCCGAATAGCCGCTACTATGGCGTGCGGATCGACAGCACCACGCTGGCTGATGGAACGCCGGTCAACTACCTTGCGCGGCGCATCATTCCCCAGCCTGATACTTACTCTTCCACGCAGAGCTATGTGATTGTCGAGGGCGACCGTTTGGATAACCTAGCGGCGAAGTTTCTCGGCGACCCAGCCTTGTACTGGATGATCTGTGACGCGAACGGCGCAACCGATCCTGACGAACTCACCGCGCAGGTAGGGGCCACCATCCTGATCCCCGTGGCTTCAAACATTCCCTCGGGAGCGCGTAATGGCTAGCCCGCTTTATCTCTCGCTGCTCGCCGGGCCGGTAGTGGCGCTGCCTGTGCCCAAGCCGTTGATTGATGCGTTCGTCTCAGCGGAGGTGACCGAATCTGCCACCGGCCCAAGCGGCTTCCAGCTTACTTTTACGCTGGGCGATAACTCAATCCTGCAAACTCTGTTCCTGCTCGCAGCGGGAGCGCCGATTCCCATTTTGCGTGTGATTCTGGTCGTCACCTTTGGCGGCCTACCGCAGGTGATTATGGACGGCATCATCGAACACCACGAAGTAGTTCCTGATGCCATGTCGGGTTCATCCAAACTGGTAATTACCGGACACGATCTCTCGAGTCTGATGGGTCTGATCGATTTTTCCGGACTTCCTTATCCGGCCATGAGTCCCGACCTTCGGGTTATGACCATCCTGGCCAAATACGCGGCATTTGGAATCATCCCGGAGGTCATTCCCGTTCCCACCCTGGACATCTCTGTGCCCGTCGAGCAGATCCCGTCGCAAAAGGAGACGGACCTCTTATACATCCAGCAACTGGCGAAGGAAGCCGGTTATGTTTTCTACGTCACGCCCGGACCCTTGCCGGGAACCAACCAAGCGTACTGGGGACCGCAGATCAGGGTCGGGATTCCCCAACCGTGTTTGAACGTGAACATGGATTCGTGGACGAACGTTGAGAGTCTGATTTTTCGTTATCAGCCGCAGAATTCTGTACTGCCCATCGTCTTTATCCAAGAGCCCATCACGAAAATGACTTTACCGATAGTGATACCGCCCGTGGCTCCATTCAATCCGCCGCTGGGTATAGC
>Ga0181521_10004764_pt1 | contig 15347 bp, 7 predicted proteins | sample PEATcosm2014_Bin_32_FD_119764 | JGI IMG/M metagenome (GOLD analysis project Ga0181521, IMG submission 119764) | Peatland microbial communities from MTU Mesocosm Facility, Houghton, MI, USA - PEATcosm2014_Bin02_60_metaG | ecosystem: Environmental > Terrestrial > Soil > Wetlands > Peat | place...
CATGCCGCTGGATATCGACGGCTGGGGCCTGGACGTGACCATCGGCGGCTCGCAGAAGGCCTTCATGATCCCGCCCGGACTGGCCTTCCTGTCGATCAGTCCGAAGGCCTGGGGCTTCGCCGAGACGGCCACGCTGCCGCACTATTACTTCAATCTGAAGAAGGAAAAGAAGAGCGGCGACGCCGGCGAATCGAGCTGGACGCCATCCACCGCGCTGATTCTGGCGCTGGCGGAAGCCCTGAAATACGTGAAGCAGATCGGCATGCCGCACCTGATCGAGAACGCGCAACTGCTGGCCCGCGCCACGCGCGCCGCGGTCGAAAAACTCGGCCTGGAGCTGTTCGCGCCGCATTCGCCGGGCTCCTCGGTGACCGCCGTGAAAGCGCCGCCCGGCATGGATTCGGGCGTGATCGTGAAAGAGTTTCGCAACCGCTTCGGCGCCGTGATCGCCAACGGCCAAGGCACCATGAAGGGGCAAATCTTCCGCATCGCGCATCTGGGCTACTTCGATTTCGCGGATCTGTTCGCGGTCGTCGCGGAGCTCGAGATCATCCTCAATGCCAACGGCTACCCGGTGGAATTTGGAACGGGCGTCGCCGCGGTCCAGAACGTTTACAGCGAGGTTGCGGTCGCGCCGCAGGTTGTTCACGCATGATAGTCCTGGTCGCTGAGCCGCTCGCCGAGGCTGCAGTCGCTCTACTGAAGTCTCAGCCCGGCTGGAACGTGATCGTTTCCAGCCCCAAGGAATACGCCAACCACCTCGCGGAAGCCGATGCGCTGATCGTGCGCAGCGCCGTGCAGGTGAACCAATCGGTGCTCGATAAGGCGCCCCGCCTGCGGGTGATCGGCCGCGCGGGCGTGGGCGTCGACAACGTCGATCTGGAAGCCGCCACGGCCGCCGGCGTCCTGGTGATGAATACGCCCGGCGGCAACGCCATTTCCGTGGCGGAGCACACCCTGGCGCTCATGCTGGCCATGGCCCGGCGCATTCCGGAAGCCACCCAATCCACCACCGGCGGCAAGTGGGAAAAGAAGAAGTTCATGGGCAGCGAGTTGCGCGGCAAGTCGCTGGGCATCGTCGGGCTGGGCAGCATCGGCCGCGAGGTGGTGAAACGCGCGCGCGCCTTCGAGATGCGCGTGCGGGCGCACGATCCATACGTGACCGCGCAGATCGCCAAGGATCTGGGCGTCGAGCTGGTGGATCTGGCCGCGCTCTACGCCCAGAGCGATTACATCACGCTGCACGTGGCGCTTACGTCCGAGACCGATCGCATGCTTTCGCATGACGCCTTCGCGCAGATGAAGCCGGGCGTGCGCATCGTGAACTGCGCGCGCGGCGAGCTAATCGACGATGAAGCGCTCCGGCAGGCCATCGAGTCCGGTAAGGTGGGGTCCGCCGCGCTGGACGTGTTTCGCGTGGAACCGCCGCCGCCGGGTTACCCGCTGTTCGCGGGAAGCAAAGTGCTGGCCACGCCGCACATCGGCGGGTCGACCGAAGAAGCCCAGGAGATCGTGGGCGTGCGCATCGCCGAGCAGGTGGTCGAGTATCTGAAGAACGGCGTGGCGCTGAACGCGGTCAACATGCCGGCGCTTTCGCCTGAACAATACCGCGCGCTGGGTCCGTATATTAATGTTGCCGAGCGGCTGGGCAACTTCGCGGCCTACATTGCCGCGGGACACACCAAGACGGTGCGCCTGGCCTACTTCGGGCGCATCGGCGAGAACAACACCAACCTGTTGCGCAATGCCGGCCTAGCGGGCGTGCTGAAGCGGTCCGTTTCCGAGCGCGCCAACCTGATCAACGCCATGCAGATCGCCGCGCAGCGCGGCTGGAATGTTGCCGAGCGGCACGAGGCGCGCTCCGGCCATACCGATTCGATTCGTCTGGAACTGGAGACGGATTGCGGCGTCACGGTGGTGGAGGGCGCGGTGCTGCTGGGCAATCCGCGGCTGATCCAGGTGGACGGCATCTATTGCGAAGCGCCGCTCTCCGGGCATTTGATCTTCATGAAGAACCAGGACGTGCCCGGCGTGATCGGGCATGTGGGCACGGTGCTGGGCCGCAACCAAATCAACATCGCGAACTTTTCGCTGGGCCGCCGCGATGTCCCCGCTGCGCCGGGTGAGCCGCTGGAAGCCGTGGCCGTGGTCTCGACCGACGATGTGGTCCCGGAGAGCGTGCTGCAGCAACTGCGGGAGAACCCGGCGGTGAAGCTGGCGCGGTCGGTGGAGTTTGGGTAGTAACTGGTGGGGTCCCGCAGTCGCGCCCGATTGGTCTTTCCCTGGTCCGTCAACACTCCGACCACGCAGCGCGGGGTATTCGGCTTGGCGCCATAGCGCGGCAGGGCTCGGGTGACAAAGGCAGGGCGGCGTTATTGCAATGGCACTAGGAACCGGCTATGCTAACCGTCTGAACGGGAGGTGTAAACAGGCGTGACGCGCACTGGGAGAGCCTGCCTGCTCGCCGTGGCGGCCAGCGCGCTTTCCGCAGCTGACTGGAAACCCGTCGAGCCGGAGGAGTTAAGCCGCAAGATACCGGTTGTCGAGAAGGATGCGGATGCCGAAGCGATCTTTTGGGACGTCCGGGTCGGCAACGAACAGGGATACGTGGGAGGGCCGCAATATCTGGTACTTTCCCACTACATCCGGGTCAAGGTATTCAACAACCGCGGCCGCAACCGACTTTCGACCGTCGATATTCCAATTCAGCCGGGTACCAATATCACAGGAATCGCCGGCCGCACGATCCGCCCAGATGGCTCCATTTTGGATCTGGCGAAGGAAGCGGTCTTCGAGCGCGTGCTCGACAAGACAGGTGATGTACGCGTCAAGCATAAGTCATTCACGATGCCCGGCGTGGAGCCGGGATGTATCATCGAATATCAATGGAGAGAGGAGCGCACGAACCAATGGCTTAACTATCTTCCGCTGGATTTTCAGCGCGGTATTCCTATTCGGGTCGTGCGCTATTGGATCAAGCCCAATACGGTTTCGGATTCGCAGATGATGATCCAGGATTTTCAATGCCATCGAACGCCGCCGGAGCGCGATAAACGGGGATACTACATGACTGCGATGAGCGATGTCCCCGCCTTTAAGGAGGAGCCATACATGCCGCCCGCTGGCGAGCTTAAGGCGTGGGCACTGGTCTATCACAAGCGCACTTCCGACATATCGGCTCCGGATAGGTTTTGGATCGATCACGGCAAGGCGACGTATAACCGGTACGAGGCGATGATAACGGCGAGCAAGGGCGTCCGGCGAAGGGCGGCGGAGATCACGGCGGCGGCCAAGACCGAGGAAGAAAAGCTGCTGGCCCTCGTCGATTTCTGTAAGAGGGGCATCAAAGACTCGTTTACTGAGGAGGCCTCGGCAGCGGAGCGAGCGAAGATGGAGAAGAAGACGGGGACGACGCCTGATGACACGCTGAAGCAAGGCATCGGGAGTCCCGCCGACATCACGTTCCTCTTCGCCGCCCTGGCCAACGCGGCCGGGTTTGATGCGCGCATCGCCGAGGTGCCCGACCGGAATGAAGTGTTCTTCGAGCGCAGGTTCCCGGATGCTTATTTCCTCAAGCACTTGGTAGTTGCGGTAAGAGTACAGGGGGCTTGGCGTTTCTTTGATTCAACGCTCTTCGTTCCTCGCAGCGGTCTGCCTTGGTTTCACGAAGGCGTCGAAGCCTTGGTTTCGGACCTCAAGGAACCGATCTTTGTGACGACGCCCCTTTCGCCGCCGGAGAAGACGGTGACCCGGCGGCAAGGCAACTTCCGCCTGACTGATGATGGAACGCTCGAAGGAGATGTTGTGCTGGAGTTCGGCGGCCACGAAGCCGAGGTTCGGAAATGGCAGATCCAGCATGAGTCCGTCGCCCATCTCGAGGAGGGACTGAAGACCATGCTGGAGAGACACGCCAGCACGTCCGAATTCTCAGACATCAAGATAGAAAATGCCAGCGACCCGGAGAAACCGCTCATCTATCGCTGCCACTTACGCGCGCCCGGCTATGCGCAGCGCACCGGAAAGAGGTTGTTCTTTGCCCCGAGTTTCTTCGGGCAGGGAGGCGCATCGCGCTTTCCGTCAAAAGAAAGAAGGTACCCGGTCTATTTCCACTATGGGTGGGTTGACGAAGACCAGATCACCATAGAACTACCCGCCGGGTTCCGCCTGGAGGAGCCGCGGGTGCCCAATCCGATTCCCATGGGGCAGGCGGGAGGGTACGAGGCTCACGCCCGTATCGTCAACAAAACTCAGTTAGTCTTCGAACGCCGCTTTGTAATCGGGAGGAATGGCAATTTGCTGTTGCCGGTTGCCTTGTATCCGGCGTTGAAAGAGGCCTTCGACAAGATCGCTCTGGCCGACTCGCAGACCATGGCGCTGAAGCAAGTGTCCGCGGATGGGAGTAACTGAGATGCGCCAACCGTGCACCTGGTTACGCGTGCGGCGAGTTCTAATTGCCGGACTGCTGGGCGCTGCAGGGCTGACTGCGGCCGAGCGGGCGCCGGACTGGCTGCGCGAAGCGTTCACTAGACGAGTCCCGGCTTATGAAGCCAACGTACCGGGCGTGGTGCTGCTGAAGGTGACCCATGTCACGGTCGAGGAAAGCGGCCGCATCGTCAAGAGCACCCGCGAGGCTATCAGGATTCTTTCGCGCGAAGGCCGCGCCGACGCCTATGCATCCGAGATCTACGAAAGCGGAACGTCCAAGGTCCGCGACACCAAGGCGTGGATGTTCGCTCCCTCGGGCGAACTACTGAAGTTGGGTCAAGAAACAAACTACGATCGCGCATATACCGCCAATGATTTCTACAACGATATACGCGTTCGCGGCATCGATGCACGCAAGCTGGCCGACCCCGGCTCAGTCTTCGGGTTTGAGATCTATTCGGAAGATCGCGCGCTATTCAACCAGTTCGACTGGTCATTTCAGAACCGCCTTCCTTCTCTGCTCTCCCGCTATGTCTTGACACTGCCGGCAGGCTGGCGGGCCGACGGTGTAACTTACAACTGCGTAGGGACGCAGCCGCAGGTGGAAGGTACCACCTACACGTGGGAGGTTCGCGATTTGCCCTTCGTGGAACCGGAGCCAGCCAGCCCTCAGTTATTCTCCCTTGTCCCCCGCCTGGCGATCACTTACTGGCCGCCAGCGGGAGCAAAGTCGCCCGCAGCCCCGGCATTCGCCAGTTGGCGGGACGTGTCCCGTTGGGTGACGGAAGTTACAGAGGCGCCGGCCCAGCCGGACGCTGCTATTGCGGCCAAGGCCCAGGCCCTGACTGCTGGCTCCAAGACTGAGCTACAGCGAATTCAAGCGATCGGCCATTTCGTGCAGGCCATGAAATATATCTCCATTCAAATCGGTGTCGGAAGAGGAGGCGGCTATCGCCCCAAACCAGCCTCCGACGTGCTGGTCAAGGAGTATGGAGACTGCAAGGACAAAGCCACGCTGATGCGCGCGCTGCTGAAGGCCGTCGGAATCGAATCCTACATTGTGCCCATCTATTCCGGCGACCGAAGCTACGTGCGGGAAGACTGGCCCTCGCCGCAACAGTTCAACCATGTCATCGTAGCAGTACGGGTCTCCGGGAGCACGGAGGCCCCCGCGGTCATCGAACACGCCGTGCTCGGGCGTCTTCTGCTCTTCGATCCAGCCGCCGGCAACACGCCAGTAGGGGACCTTCCCATCTACGAGCAAGGCGGCCTGGCTTTGGTTGCCGCGGGTGATCGGGGAGAACTCATCCGCATGCCCATGACGCCTCCGTCGTCGAACACCGTGGAGCGGGAAATTCGCGCGGTTCTCGACGCGAACGGCACGCTCGTAGCGAAGCTCCTGGAGGTCAGCCATGGCCAAACCGCCGCGCGGGACCGGACGGTTCTGCACGGCCGGTCGGCTCTGGAGTATCGGAAGGTGATCGAGGACTCGATTTCGGCCACCGTCCCTGGTGCTAGGTTTTCGAAGATCGAGCCGATAGATGCTTTCACGCAGGGCCGCTTCACGCTGGAGGCCCAGTTCGTGGGGCCAGGATACGCGCAGATCAGGGCCAATCGCCTGATGGTCTTTAAACCGGTGATCGTGGTACGTCGGAATTCGGTCTTTCTCACCGAGCGAAAGAGAAGTTACCCGGTGCTGCTGAATCCCGCGGGTTACCAAGAAACTGTCAGCGTAAGACTGCCTCCGGGATTCAAGGTGGATGAACTTCCCGACCCGGAGAACTTCGAAACGCCCTTTGGGAGGTACGCGGCATCGTGCCGGGCGAACCAGGGGGAACTCGTCTGCACGCGGACTCTGGAGATTCGTGCAGCGACCGTTCCGGTCTCCCAGTATCAAGCCGTCCGCGAGTTCTTCGAGCGCATATTGAACGAAGAGCAGACGCCAGTAGTCCTGGTGCGGGAGTAGCCGCTACCGGACAGACACGATCTTCCAATAGCCGCCTTGCTTCTGGAGAGCGATACGCATGGTGCGCTCGTTGAAGTAGGTCTGAGAGTCGCCCGGGTAGACTTGTTGGATTTTACTCCGACATTCGACGGAGGCGGATGCTCCGGCCATTTGGGGCCTCCCCGGATGCAGGTCGATGCTGACGGAGCGGGCATTTTGAAACGTGGCCCGCCACTTATCGAGGATCGCTTGGGGGATCGTAGGCCAGACTTCCTTGAGCAGCGCTTCATCCTTCTGTCCGATGGCGCGAGTGAAGAGAGCTAGCGCCTGTCCCACGCCCAATTGTTCCGCTTGCGCCAAAGCCTGCGGGGCGTGCGCCGAATCTGGGTATTGGCGCGCGAATGCCTGCAGGACGGCAGGGTCGCTCTGGTCGAGCGTTTCCCATGCGAGCTGGTCGCGGCTGCTCTCGACGGGCCGCTGCGTCGGAACGGCGTTTGTGCTCTCCGGCTGGGACATTGAGCTGGGAGCCGGTGCGGCCGGCCGCACCTTTCCACTGGGGGTGATCGTATGCTCCACGGTAGCCTTGGCGGGAGGGATTGCTTCAAGCGTGCGGGGCGGTTCCGCAACCCTTCGGGCCGCCTGATCCGGCGGCGGCCCCGGCGGCGCCGCCGGAACATGCGGGCCAGGAGCTGAGGGTGCCCGTGAAACCGCTCGTGCAGAATTCTCTGCCGCGTGATGCGCGACGAAAAACCAGATCGCTGCCAGCGGGAGGGTGCCCACAACGCCATACAGAAGCACCCTCTGGAGCTTCCGGTAGGGGCGAACGCGCGTTGTACCCCCGTACCCTTTGCGGCGTTCCTGGCGCGCCGCCCGCGCCTGCTTCCTCCGCTCCGCTTCCTCCCGCGCCAGCCGTTGCTGTTCGGCCCGTGCCTGCTCACGCTCCGCCGCCTGTCTGGTCCTCTCGGCCTCCTCGCGTTGCCGCCGCTCTTGCTCGGCACGCTCGGCGGCGGCTCTGGCTGCCTGGACCCTTTCCCGCTCTTGCCGCTCGCGCTTGGCGTCCTCCGCGGCCATCCTGGCTTTTTCAGTTTCCTCCCGCCGCCGCTCCGCCGCCAGCCTCGCCGTCTCGGCCCGCTCGTACTCAGCCCGCCGCGAATCCAGCGCCGTCGCAATCGCCCGCTCCATCTCATCGGCCGACCGCCAGCGATTCTCCCGATCCCTCTCCAGCGCCTTCATCACTAGGCCCGAAACATAGGGCGGGAAAGTGAGATCGGGCCGTGCACGGTCAAGCGGCATCGGCTCTACCTGTAGCCGCTGCACAAGCAACGCCTGTGTATTGTCCGCGGCAAACGGCAGCCTGCCGGTCAGCATCTCGTAGAGAACCAACCCGAGCGAGTACACATCCGAACGTCCATCCAGATCGCCGCCGCGCATGCCTTGCGCCTGCTCAGGCGAGGCGTACGCGGGCGTGCAGACGAAGTATCCGGTGGTGCCGGTCATGATGCCTGTGAAGCCCAATCCGGCGTCCTCGCGTACTTTGGCGATGCCGAAATCGATGACCTTGACCGATTCGCTGCCGTCCGCATTCTGGGCCAGCAGCAAGTTCTGTGGCTTGATATCCCGGTGAATGATGCCCTTTTGGTGCGCTGCCGATAGAGCGGAGCAGGTCTGCGCCGCGATCTTCAAAGCGAATTCGGGCGCCAGCGTCAACGTGTTGTTAAGCCGCTGCCGCAAGCTCTGGCCGTCAACGTACTCCATGACTACGAACGGCTGGTCGTCTTCAGTGTAGTCGGCGTCCTCGACGCGCACGATGTGCGGATGCTGAAGCTGGCGCATGACCAGGGCCTCGGCAAGGAGGCCTTTGAGTCCCTGCTGCGCGCCCGCGCCCTCGCTGGCGAGTACCTTGAGCGCTTTTTGCTCGTTCCAAATGAGATGCCGGGCGCGGTAGACCACGCCCATGCCGCCCCGGCCAATCTCGCTGATGATCTCGTATTTCTTGCGTATGATCGAACCCGGCTCCAAGCCGGCGGTGGAGCGCAAAGCGGAGCCGTCCCGCGGGCAGAACCCGACATCGTTGCCGTAGGCGGCCGAGCAAATGGGGCAGGCCTTCACTCTTGGTTGAGCTTAGCGCGTTGGGGTGGACGCGGCAACGGGCGCCTGCGTCGTGTGCGCGTGTGTCGCGGCGAATCTTGAGCCTCGATGGCAGCGGGGCGCGCAGGGGCACAACGGCGTCGGTGGTGACCTCCGGGGTGCAGTAGAGCCCGTGGAGGCGGGTGACAAGAATCTCCATGAATCCAGTTGTCCGTAACCTATAGCACAGCATATAGATAAAATCCTTGACGAAACACTATATGTTGGGGCATCATTACGAATGCGCGACAATCGAAGGAGGGAAGCCCGATGGGACAGCTTACCGTAGACCTGAGTGCCAAAATGGAGATCTTGAAAATAAAAGAACAACGGCCCAACCGCACGGGGGTCGCCTTCCCCCGCTATTTCACGGCTCGCCAGGAGGCCGGCAAAACGCCCTACGACGAAGTCCAGTGGGAGACCCGCACCGCCTCCATTGGCAACGATAAGGGCGTCGTCATCTTTGAGCAGCGGGATATCGAAGTCCCCGTGGACTGGTCGCAGACGGCCACCAACATCGTCGCCAGCAAATACTTCCATGGCAAACTGGGCTCGCCGGATCGCGAAACCAGCGTCGCGCAACTTGTGCAGCGGGTGGTCGACACCATCGCCGGTTGGGGCCACAAGGACGGCTACTTCGCCACCGAGCGGGACAACCAGAACTTCCGCGACGAGCTGGCCCACCTGATGCTCACGCAGAAGGCCTGCTTCAACTCGCCGGTGTGGTTCAACGTCGGCGTGAAGGAAGCGCGCGGCTACGGCTGGGCCTACGATCACGCGGCCGACGGCATCGCCAAGCTGGAGACCGGCGGGGGTGCCCTCGGGGCCCGGCCGCAATGTTCCGCCTGCTTCATCGTATCGGTGAAGGATTCGCTCGAATCCATCCTGGACTTGGCCAAGACCGAGGGCATGCTGTTCAAGTGGGGCTCCGGCACCGGCAGCAACTTGTCGTCGCTGCGCGAAGAGGACGCCATCCTTTCGGGCGGCGGACGCGCCTCCGGGCCGCTGTCGTTCATGAAGGGCTTCGACGCGTTCGCCGGCGTGATTAAATCCGGCGGCAAGACGCGCCGCGCGGCCAAAATGGTGATTCTGAATTGCGATCACCCCGATGTGGAAAAGTTCATCTGGTGCAAGGCCAAAGAGGAGAAGAAAGCCTACACGCTCGTCGAGGCAGGCTACGATTCCTCGCTCGATGGCGAAGCTTACAGTTCCATCTTCTTCCAGAACGCCAACAATTCCGTGCGCGTCACCGACGAATTCATGGAAGCCGTGACCCAGGACCGCGACTGGTGGACCAAGGCCGTGGTCGGCGGCCAGCCCGTGAAACGCTACAAAGCGCGCGACCTGATGCACCAGATCGCCGACGCCACCCACCAGTGCGGCGATCCCGGCATGCAGTTCGATACCACCGTGAACCGCTGGCATCCGTGCAAGAACACGGCGCGCATCAACGCCTCGAACCCCTGCTCGGAATACATGTTCCTGGACGATTCCGCCTGCAACCTGTCGTCGCTGAACCTGATGAAGTTCGTGGGACCGGGCGGTCAGTTCGACGTGGAAGCTTTCCGCCACGCCGTGGACACCCTGATCATGGCCCAGGAGATCATCGTCGATAACGCCAGCTACCCCACCGAGAAGATCGCCGGCAATTCGCACAACTACCGCCCGCTGGGGCTGGGCTTCGCCAACCTGGGCGCGTTGCTGATGTCCTTCGGCATTCCCTACGATAGCGACCAGGGCCGCGACTATGCCGGCGCCATCACGGCCGTCATGTGCGGGCAGGCGTACCTGACCAGCGCCCGCATCGCCGAATCCACCGGCCCGTTCCCAGGCTACGCGCGCAACACGGAGCCGTTCCTGGAAGTCATCCGCATGCATCGCGACGCGGCGCATCGCCTGCATGGCCGAATTCCGCAGGATCTCTCGCAGGGCGCGACGGAATGCTGGGACCACGCGCTGGAGATGGGCCGGCGCAACGGCTATCGCAACGCGCAGGTGACCGTGATCGCGCCCACCGGCACCATCGGCTTCATGATGGATTGCGATACCACCGGCATCGAGCCGGACCTGGCATTGGTGAAGTACAAGAAACTGGTGGGCGGCGGCGTCATCAAAATCGTCAACAACACCGTGCCGCAGGCGCTCATCAAGCTGGGCTACACCCCCGCGCAGGCGGACCAGATCGTCAGCCACATCGATGCCACGGGCACCATCGAAGGCGCGCCGTACCTGAAGCCCGAGCACCTGGCCGTTTTCGATTGCAGCTTCCGGCCAGCCAACGGCACCCGGTCGATTCACTATATGGGCCACCTGAAGATGATGGGGGCGGTGCAGCCGTTCATTTCGGGCGCGATCTCGAAGACCATCAACATGCCGGAAGAAGCTACGGTGGACGAGGTGATGAACGCCTACATCGAAAGCTGGAAGCTGGGACTGAAGGCGGTGGCCATCTATCGCGATAATTCCAAGCGCGTGCAGCCGCTCAGCTCGGGCACGGGGGGCAAGGCGGAGAAGGCGGCCGCGGCAAACAATGCCGCGGTTGTGGCGCCCGCCACCCAGCCCGTGGAGAAGGTGGTCTACCGGCCTGTGCGGCGCAAGTTGCCGGACGAACGGCGGGCCATCACGCACAAGTTTTCGATCGGCGGCCACGAAGGCTACATCACGGTGGGCATGTATGACGACGGCGCGCCGGGCGAGATCTTCATCACCATGGCGAAGGAAGGCTCGACGATTTCCGGCCTGATGGACGCCTTCGCCACGGCCATCAGCTTCAACTTGCAGTACGGCGTGCCGCTGAAGTTCCTGGTGGACAAGTTCGCGCACGTACGCTTCGAGCCCAGCGGGTGGACCGGCAACCAGCAGATCCCCTACGCCAAGTCCATCATGGATTACATTTTCCGATGGCTCGGCGCGCGGTTCCTGGGGCCGGAGTACGCGGTGACGGAAGCCGGGCAGACGTCCACGCTACGCCCCACAGAGCCCACCAGCCCGCAGCAGGAGCTGCCCTTCGCGCCGATGACCGCCGATGCGCCGCTGTGCGCGGAGTGCGGGTCGATCATGACGCGCAACGGGAGTTGCTATAAGTGCGGCAATTGCGGCGGGACTAGCGGGTGTAGTTAAGACCCCATCGCAATGAAAATGGCTCGGTTGACGCCGAGCCGTTCCATAACCGCAGAGGAACGGACGCGTGTTACCCGATTTCCCCGAGCAAAAAGCCAAAGTGGAGGAGCGCCTCCAGATCCGCATGGATCAACAGCGGCTAGCCAAGCTCGGCCCCTTTGGCGAATCCCCAGCCATCCGCGTAGCCGAGGGGGATCGCCTTATCTTCGAAGGCGAAGACGAAACCGAGCGGGAAATGGAATTCGGACACGCGGAGGCGGAGTTCAAAGTTTCGGTCGACGAACTGCCGACTATGACAATTGAGCAGCTTATAGCCAAGCTGGACAAAGCCGCAGAGGATCTTGCGAGGCAGCAGGTTGAGCGGGCGGTCGGCGTCTTGAACGAAGCGGTCGAGACCGTTGGAAACACTCTGCACATGCGGGGCGAGCCATTCCAAGCGGAGCATCTATTCAGGGCGCTTGAAAAGATTTCCATTGACTTCGACGAGTCCGGTCAACCGTACGTGCCAACCTTGCTGATGGGTCCCGACATGGCTGACCGCGCCACCGAGGTAGTCGGTCGCGTCACCTTGGAAGCAGACTTGCGCCGCAGATACGACCAGATAATTTTGCGCAAGCGCGAGGAATGGCGTGCTAGAGAGAGTCATCGAAAACTGGTTGGATAAGGCAAACGAACGTACCTTCGAGGTGCCGTTTTGCCATATGCTTGCCGCTGAAGGCCATACGGTCCTACACCTCACTCGCCACTGTGCTATGGAGATGGGGAAAGACGTGCTGTCCATCGCGCCGGACGGTGTCCCTTGCGCGTACCAGTTGAAGGGCCCACCGGGCGGCAGGATACGCCTTTGGCAGTGGCGGGATGAGATCGAGCGTCAAGTTTTTGGGCTCGTCACCGGTGGCATAGCCCATCCCTCCATACCCACAACTCTCGCGAATCATAGGGCATATCTGGTTACGAGCTGCGAACTGGAAGAGGAGGTGATCCGGGCAATAGAAGACATGAATAGGAGCTTCGTGCGGCAAGGGAGGCCAGACTGCCAGCTTCGGACCATTGTTCGCGGGGAGCTACTGAGGAGGGCGCGCGATCTGGAGACGAATCTGTGGCCTACCGATCTCCCCGACATTAAGGAGCTGCTCGAGATGTACTTGGAAGAGGGAGACGGGCCCCTACCAAAGACGAAGCTCGCGGGGCTAATTGAACGCGTAATACCCCAGACGGCTGAAGAACAAGCGCCCGGCAAGGGCAAACTGGATCGTTCGCTCGCCAGCGCCGCGGTCCTCTGCGCGCTCGCGCTCGCCAGTTTTTCGCTACGGTCGAACTTCTGGGCGCAGATAGAAGCGTGGACACTTTACGGCGGCTACGTTCTGGGTCTTGCCGAGCGGTACGGCTTGGCGAAGCACATCTGGTTACCCCATTTCGCCATCGCCGAGCGAGAGCTGTACATCCTCCTCGTTCGCCTCAGCGCGGAGTTACAAGAGCGATCTTATTTCGTGGAAGGATCGCCCATGACAGACGGGCTCGTGTACGGCCACCGCATGACAGTACTGATCGGCCTGCTGAGCGTGTTGGCCTTATGGCCGAGCCAAAAGGATGGCGACGAGAGAGACCACAATTTTATACGGGAGTTTTGCCAACGACACACCTCGGAAATGAGACTCTGGGGGGAAGGCGGAATTCCTTTCATCGTGGCCCGATTCTGGCAGGGCCGCCTTAACGATGCCACACCGGGTCCCGACCTCCTCCTACGGGACTTAGCCGCGCAGGTCTCCCGGGCAAATGCACCAAGGAGCACCAACGCGCTTCCATCGCCGTACTACGACCTAACCGACGCAATATCCCACGCACTCGGCATCGCGGAAGCGCCAATCAGAGAAACATTCGCTGGCCGGTCCTACTCCCTCGAAGGCTTGGTACACCTGTTTGCGAGGAGGATGTGGCGACAACAAATGCGGTTTCTCTGGCCCGACATTTCGCGCGTCCGGTTCGTCAGGTTCTACCCGCCGCAACCCGCCGATTTCTTTCGTTCGCGCTGCGCGCAGGGAATAACACGCGATGTCCAGCCCCACCAAACCCAGTCGTGGGGAGAACTCCTGCAACAGGCACAGGAGTCCGAGGGAGCGTGTGTGCCCGCATCGGCGCGCGAGTTTCCCGTCTTCGTGCTTCTATACCTGCTCGTCTGTCCGTACGGGATGAACTCCGAAGTACTGCGCTGGCTCGATGGCCACCTCGCCTAGAGCGGTGGTGGCACAATCCGCGTTACCGCAGGGAACAGGAAACGCAGCATCGGTCAGGAACGCTTCTAAGCCGCCGTATCTGACTTGACCACCGAAACCCTCACCCGATACCCAAACCCTGCCAGGATGCGAACCAGCAGATCGCTGGATACGTGATCGAGGTCGCCATTGAGAACCGCGGTAACTCTGGTTCGGCGAATTCTCACCCGGAACCGGCCAGGCGTGGCATTCCGTCCCAAGACGATTCTATCCCAAAACTGGGATGGTGGCGAGTCGCGCCGCTTAGTGTCCTAAAGTTGCGCTGACGAGGGCTTTGGCGCTGCCGTCTTCGGCGCCGGTTGCTGTGGCTAACTAAGCGCTCCCTTTAGCACCAGGGCCGGATCGGCTTTTTTTCTTGGGGTTTAGGCGCTGCTCAATTTCCTTGCGGGTTAGCCCGAGCGTTCTTCCCACCGAAAGAACAATATCTTCGGAGAGGTCTTTTTTCTTCGGGATCACGACAGGGCGCGCGAGGCCCGGTTTTGTCATGATGTAGTGATCGCCCCTCTCCCTGTCCCGGACACAACCCTCGCCTTCGCAGAGCTTGACGAGCTTCTTCCAATCAGTGGGAGGCACGCCGGTTTCTCGACCAGTCGTACTGCGCCGCTATGTAGGCTGGGATAGATACCTCGATATCCCGTTGTCTGGTTAACGCGTCCACTCCCTGCTTTTCAGTCCCGGTAGCCGCGAGACCTGCGGGCCAAGTGCGCTGTCCGTGCACGCCGATAACGCTGGAATCGCCAGGGACCGCATCCCCAGGCTGCAATCGATTGAAACCAGCCTCAACCAAGGCCGCGTCAAGCACGTTGCGGGAAATGCAGGATTCAAACCAAAGCTCGACCGCCTCCCGCAATAATTCCATGGCCTGCCGCTCAGTTTCCGCCTGTGTCATGACGTCAATGGGGGGGCACCAAGCTAGCCATACCGCACCCTTTTGGCGCGTGCATGCTTGCAGCTTCACTCTTAACTCGACAATCGAACGATGCACGAAAGGATTCTTGGCAGTGCGCGGCATTAGCGATCAACCCCTTTTGCCATCCTGCGTCGCTGGAAAAAACTTTTCACGGAGGGCGGGCCGCCGTCGATTCGAGAGGCACAGCCCGCTTTCATACTAGCAGGTCGGCACGCATGCCGGCTTGAGCGCCAGCGGGTAGAAGCTTCCCGGCCACCACCCCGCATTGACTGCGCAGAGGGATTCGATTGCGACCGGCCATTGGGCGAAACCGGAACGAGGTCCCAACATCCATGCCGGCCGGAAAGCCCGCGAAGAACGCCGCAGTGCCCCGCACGATCCGGCAAATCGGCCGCTACATCGTGGCCGACCCGCAGGTGTGTCACGGCAAGCTAGTCAAGGGCTTCGCCCTTGGTATCCCTGGTGGTGTCTGGAGGCGTTCATCGCATAAACTTCCAGGTAGTGACCTTGGAGGATAACGATGAACGCCTTTTACCAACACCACCAC
>Ga0181521_10004774_pt1 | contig 15339 bp, 14 predicted proteins | sample PEATcosm2014_Bin_32_FD_119764 | JGI IMG/M metagenome (GOLD analysis project Ga0181521, IMG submission 119764) | Peatland microbial communities from MTU Mesocosm Facility, Houghton, MI, USA - PEATcosm2014_Bin02_60_metaG | ecosystem: Environmental > Terrestrial > Soil > Wetlands > Peat | place...
GGAGGAAGCTAGCGCCGCGGTCGTACTATGTCGGCCAATCGGCGTGGAGGCACTGTCGGCCCACCGTGCTTACCGCTGTCTTGCAGAGCAACTGGCTACCAGGGGCCTGGTCGCACTCCAATTCGACTACACGGGCACCGGTGATTCGGCGGGGCTTCCGGCTGATGTTGCCGGCGTACGTACGTGGCTGGCGGACATCGGCTCAGCGATCGAACTTGTTCGGAGCACGGGAGTTTCTCGCGTGGGACTCGTCGGGCTCCGACTCGGCGCGACCCTTGCCGCGGGAGCTGCTGCTGACAACGGCATAGAGGCCCTCGTTCTTTGGGATCCCTGCGAGACCGGGCGTGGGTTCCTGCGAGAACAGCAGATGCTTTCCGTCGCGATACGAGCCTGTGCGGGAGCCGACTCGGCCCCCGTCAAAGGCGTCGAGATCCCCGGTCTGCTGTTACCAGAAGACCTCGGCGATACGGTCCGCGAGCTGCGCCTGGACGACTTCGTCGGCGTGCTGGCACCCAGGTTGCTGCTGCTCACGCGGCCCGAACGGCCCTCGAGCGAGAACCTGCGAAAGCAACTGTCGAAGAACAACGTCGAATGCCGCGACGCAGTCGGGCAGGCCCAGTTCATCGATGTCGAGCCCGGTGCCGCAGTACTCCCACGCCAAGTGATCGCCGAGATTGTGTCGTGGCTGTCAGAAACACTCGACTCTCCAGCCGTTCGGACAAGAGTCCGCTTTGATCCCGAAAAGTCGCCAACCGCAATTGTCGCTCGGTCGACTGCCGGCCGCGGCATCATCGAGCGTGCGGTGCGAGTCGGCACCGGGAATCTCTTCGGGATCGTCACTGAGCCACAGAGAACAGACCTCTCTTCGATGCCCGCAGTCGTGTTTGTGAACGCCGGGCTTCTTCCCCATTTAGGGCCCGCCCGTCTGTGGGTCGATATAGCGCGAAGCTGGGCCGATCAGGGTGTTCGGGTGCTCCGCGTCGATCTCGGTGGTCTTGGCGACAGTGCACCGCGCCCGAACCGACAACCGGATGTTGTATACCCGGTGGAAGCGATCGGGGACACAGTCGATGCGGCCCGCTTCCTAACTCCTGAGGATCCCGCTGACGTCGTGCTGGTGGGTCTGTGCTCAGGGGGCTATCACGCCGTGGAAGGCGCCCTGATACTGCACTCTCGTAGGGCCTGGCTCATCAACCCAGGCTTGCCCCTCGTCCCGCCAGAGCTGACCGAAGGGGGTGTCGTCGACTCGCGAAGACAAGCCGTGCGACCTCTCGGATCGGTGACTCGTCGCCTGCGCGCAAACGATCGAATCGCGCAGCTGATCCAAGCCATCACGCCGGCCTTGGCGTGGTGGGTGTTTGACAAATTGCAGCTGTACCCCTCGTCGACGAGGGCATTCGAGGTTCTCGCCCGCGCAGGCACCGATCTGCACGTCTTCTGTGGCGAGCCGGAGTTCTCCCGGTTCGAGAAGAGGTCGCGCTGGGCGGTCCGACGCCTTCAGCGCTCCGGACACTGCCATTTCGAAGTCATCAAGTCGATGGATCACTCCGTCTTCACCTACGCCGGCCGCTCCGAGCTCACGAAACTGTTGACAGCCCAGGTCGTCGAGAAGCTCGTTCCGGAGTTCAGACCAGGTGTCCGGACGGAAGGTCCTCCTGCCGTCTAGACATCAGGCGAGTTCGAATACTTGGGCCTTCTCCACGGCTACGAGGCGAAGACCTCAGTCGCCTGGGACCGTCTTGAGCAGTTCGACAATGGCGTTCTCGATCGAGCTAATGGACTCGAAGGTGCTCCTTCGGAGCATGTGCTCGGGAAACTCCACTCCGAAGGCGTCCTCTAGCGCGAGCATCACACTGACGCTGGCGTGAGACGTCATGCCCAGTTTGAAGAGGTCGTCCTTCGTGCCAAGCTCAGCGACATCGACGACCAGCCGTGCATGCAGACCAAGTACGCGCCGTATCTCCTCAGAAATCGTGTACCTCTTCTCTCTTGCGTCGCTTTGCCTCTGCACATCGGCACGCCGGGACAACGCTCCCTGCCCATCTGAACCAGACCGTGGAAAGCTCATCCGAGTCTTTGCCGCTGCCAACTCTAGGCTCGATGATATCGACCTCCTGACAGCCACGGGAGCCCAGCTTGCAATGCCCGACTGCACTTCCCGACATGGCAGGCGGCTGCCCAACTCAGAGGGCTCTTGGAGTGTTGACGGTACGGTCGTCTCCGAGCGCGGGCGACGCCTCCCAATCGCAGCGGGCGACGACAAGGTCAACGATGTCGTCCTGCTCGTCGTAAGCTCGTGCGCTCGGTGAGCTCGTGGCAGGCGGTGGGGCCGTTGCGCTCGCTGCCGGCACCGCCGGCGCAGTACTCGTCGCCGTCCTGACAGCCCTCCTGCTCAGGGCCCGAGCCCACAAAGGCGCGTGAGCCCGGCGCCGCTCAGCCCGTCAGAGCCGCCAGGACCTTGGCGGCATGACCGTCGGCGCGCACGTTGTACCAGGCCCGCTCGATGCTCCCGTCTTCACCAATGAGAAACGTCGATCGGATGGTCCCGACACTCGGGCGCCCGTACAGGGTCTTGGGACCGTAGGCGCCGTAGAGCGTCATTACCTCGTGCTCAGGGTCGCTCAACAATCTGATCCTGAGCCCGTACTTCGCGCGGAACCTCTGATGCTGGGAGCCCCCGTCGGGCGAAATGCCCAGTACTTCAACATCCAACGTCGCATACTCGTCGACGAGATCGCTGAACTGACAGGCCTCCTTGGTGCAACCGGGGGTGTCATCAGCGGGATAGAAGTAGACGAGGACCCGCCGGCCCGTGTAGTCCCCGAGGGAAACGCTGGCGCCGTCTTGATCGGGCAGGGAGAACGGCGGCGCCGCGTCACCCTTGACCAGAGTTGTCATGCTCACATGATCGCGCTACCGGCGATGAACCTGACGCGCTGTTATCCCCAGTAGCCTTGTCACAGACAGCAAGGAAGTGCATGACGACGGATACGAAAGTCGAGATCACGTTCGCGGGTCTCGGTGTTGCGCCCGAACTGGTAGAGGCGCTGGAGGCTCAGGGCATCAGGCGCCCCTTTCCCGTTCAAGAACTCACTATCAAAGATGCGTTGGCCGGTCGTGACGTATGTGGCAAGGCGAAGACCGGCTCGGGCAAGACACTCGCCTTCGGCTTGCCGATGCTCATGCGAACTCCTCGCGCGGGACCGCGTGCGCCGACGTCTCTCGTCCTCGTGCCGACGCGCGAGCTCGCGGTTCAGGTCGCCGACGTGCTCGAAAGTCTCGCAAAGAGCGTCGACCGGCGGGTGCTCGCTGTCTACGGGGGCACCGATCTCGATCGCCAGGTCCGCCAGCTCGCGAAAGGGTCGGACATCGTCGTCGCGACTCCTGGCCGACTCATCGACCTGGCGGATCGCAAGGCGGTCCGCCTCGACAAGGTCTCCACGCTCGTCGTCGACGAGGCGGACCGCATGGCGGACATGGGGTTCCTGCCACAGGTCGAATGGCTGCTCAGGCTGATGCCCGTCGAACGCCAGACGTTGCTGTTCTCGGCGACTCTGGACTCGGCGGTCGACCAGGTCGTCCGCCGGCACCTCCGGGATCCCGTCCTGCACCACGTGCAGGCGAAACAGGTCACCGTCGAGGAGATGGAGCATCGATTCTTGAAGGTGCACCAGCTCGACAAGGCGAAGGTATGCGCCGCCATAGTCGCAGGCTCGACGAAGGCCTTGTGTTTCTGTCGTACCAAGCGTGGCGCCGACCGGCTTGTTGACGACCTTCGCCGTGAAGGCGTGCGCGCCGCCGCCATTCACGGTGACCTCAGGCAGGCAGCGCGAGAAAAGGCGCTCGAGGACTTCGCCAGCGGGAAGCTCCCTGCCCTTGTCGCGACGGACGTCGCGGCTCGAGGTCTGGACATCGACGGAGTCGATGTCGTCGTGCACTACGACCCGCCCGAGGACCACAAGGCCTACCTGCACCGGTCAGGCCGAACAGCTCGAGCCGGTGAGGGCGGTGTGGCCGTGACCCTCGTTCTTTGGGACCAGGAGCTTGCCGTCGAGCGCCTCCAGCGGCGCATCGGCCTTCGCCTTCCGATCGTGGAGGTCTTCTCGAACGACCTGCGCCTCGTCAAGTTGGCCGACTGGTCGCCCGCACCCCATCTAGCGTGACCGAGGACCGCCTTTACTTCCGCCAGCTGCTGGCGGGCCGCGACATCGCGAGCAACGATTCCCTGGCCCGCCAAATGGTGAATCTCGCGTATCTGATCGGGGACCGCGCGAGTGGTGAAGCAGTCGCCGTCGATCCGGCGTACGCGCCGGGCGAACTCGTCGACGTCCTCGCGTCCGATGGGATGCAGCTCACCGGCGTGCTGGCCACCCACTACCACGCGGACCACGTGGGCGGCGACCTGTTCGGCTGGGAGATCGCGGGCCTCGCCGAGCTCCTCGAACGGCTGGATGTTCCTGTTCACGCCCACGAGGACGAGATCCCGTGGATCGAGCGCACCACTGGGGTCGGACGCGCAAGCTTCGTGTCCCACGAAGGCGACGATGTCATCAAGGTCGGTGAGATCAAGATCCGTCTCCTGCACACTCCGGGCCACACTCCGGGAAGCCAGTGCTTCCTTGTGGACGGCCGCCTGGTTGCGGGCGACACGCTCTTTCTCGAGGGCTGCGGGCGCACCGATCTCCCCGGTAGCGACCCCGACGCGATGTACGACAGCTTGGTCAACCGCCTGGCGACGCTTCCCGACGACACGGTCGTGTACCCCGGCCACCTCTACTCGCCCGATGGGTCAGCTTCCCTGGCCGAGACCAAACGCAAGAACCCGGTTTTTGCCCCCCGCAGCGCCGAGGAGTGGCTCATTCTGTTCGGCGGCTAGCCGCCCTCGCGAGCAGTGCTCAGGCGACTTCGCCGGGAACCCCGTCGTCCGCGACAACGGGAAACGACGCCGCCCTCCATGCCTGCATCCCGCCGGCGAGGTTGAGGGCAGGCAATCCCCTCTCGACCAGGGCTGCCGCTGCCGTGCCCGAGCGGCCGCCCGACCGGCAGACCATGATGAGCTTGCGATCGGCCGGCAATTCGTCGAACCGCACGGCCAGCTCGCTGAGGGGGATGTGGACCGCTTCGGGTGCCCTCCCTACCTTCCACTCCTCCGAATCGCGAACGTCGATCATCGCGGCGCCTTCGGAAAGCAGCCGCGCGGCGTCGTCCGGCCCGATCTGTTCCACTGCCTGAGGCTGGTCCATGAAGCCCGAACCTTACCGTTGCGCGGCTCCAGCAGACTCACCCAGGCATGATCCGATCGCTCGCACCTCGGCAATACTGTGTTTGGATGGGCAACAACGCCACCCGAAGCGCTGGTGCCCTGACGACCGTGACCTTTGAGGCTCTTGGCCTCGGCGACCGGAGCTATCTCCTTAGCGACGGCGAGGTCGGCGTGGTGGTCGATCCGCAGCGGGACCCGTCTCCCTACGTACAAGCGGCGGAGCAACTCGGTGTCAGCGTCATGGCTGTGCTGGAGACGCACATTCACAACGACTACGTAAGCGGTGGCGCGGCCCTTGCGGGAACCACGGGCGCGACGTACGCAGTCCCAGCCGGCGAGGCGGTATCGTTCGCCGGCGAGTTCCGCGCCCTCGACGACGGCGAGACGCTTGTCGTCGGCAGACTCGCGATCACCGCCATCGCGACAGCGGGCCACACGGCTCACCACCTTGCCTACCTGGTCAGACTGACAGGCGAGGAGCGCGAGGAGCTGTCGGCAGAGCAGGTCGTATGCACCGGTGGTTCCCTGCTTCACAACGCGACCGGCCGGACCGACCTACTCGGTTCCGGTCTCGCTGAGACGCTCGCCCACTCGCAATGGCATTCGGCGCGGCTGCTTCTGACCAGTCTTCCCAAACACGCAAGGATCCTCCCGACACACGGGTTCGGCAGCTTTTGCTCAGCCACGCCAGCGCATGGCGAAGTTGCCGGGGAGTCCACGATTGGTCAAGAGCTCGAGCAGAACCCGGCCGCACTGCTCGAGGAAGACGATTTCGTCGTCGCGCTGCTCCGCGACCCGCTTCCGATCCCCACGTACTACCGGTACATGGGCCCCCTGAACCGCATGGGTCCGGTGATTCCTTCCTTCGAGCCCGCTCCCGAGCTCGACGCGGGCGCCCTTGATGATGCGATCCGCGGTGCCAGATGGGTCGTGGACCTGCGTCAGCGACGGGAGTACGCCGCCGGTCACATGCCCGGGACCTTGAACCTCGAACTTGGCGAGAACCTGACGACCTACCTGGGATGGATCGTCCCCTGGGAGGCCGACCTCGTGTTCCTCGCCGGGGACGAGGACGAGATCGCCGAGGCACGCCGGCTGATCGCTCGCATCGGACGCGAGGACCTCTCGGGCTCGGCACTTTGGGGGAGGACCGTCTCGGCCATGGATCTGGCCGCAAACAACCGGCTCGGCGGGTATCCGGTCGCAACCTTCGCGGATCTTGCGGAGGCGTGGTCGGACCAAGAGACGTCCAGACCTCGGGTGCTCGACGTCCGACACCATTACGAGTGGCAGGACGGGCACCTGCGCGGCGCGCGTCACCTGGCACTCCCAGAACTTGCCGCGAGCAGAGCGGAGGTGCCGACGACGGTGCCGGTCTGGGTGCACTGCGGTGCGGGCTTCAGGGCCGCCGCCGCGGCTTCCCTCCTGTCGGGATGGGGCGCGTCGCCAATCTTGATCGACGACGTCTGGTCGAACGCAAGCCAGACGGATCTCCCGATCGTGACGCGGGGCGCCTGACAAGCTTCGAGCCCAGTGTCGGCCTCAACTCCGCAACGACTACCACAGGGAGTAGTCAATCGACCGCCAATAGTGTTATAGTGCGCCAATGACGACGAGCTCCACCACGAGGGCACTCGCGCACCTGTACCGACGAGCCGGGTTCGGGGCGACGCCAGCAGAGATCGAAGCGGCCGAGAAGATCGGCTACGAGACCAGCGCCGACAAGCTGTTGGCAGGGCTATCAGAGCCCGACCACGCCGGATCGGCTCTCGCGTTGCCGCAACTCACCCCTCTTGCGCAGGCGAACGTCCCGGGTTTCTCCTACGACGACTACCAGGAGTTCATCGCCCTCTCCACCTGGTGGATCGACCGGATGATTGTGACCGACACGCCGCTGCGGGAGAAACTCGTCCTGCTCTTGCACGAGCAGTTCCCCACCTCATACCAGAAGGTCGGATACGCCGACCTCATGTACCGCCAGAACGAGCTCTTCCGGACGTTGGGCCCGGGCTCATTCGAGGAGCTAACCCTCGCCGTCGCCCAAGACCCGGCAATGCTGATCTGGCTCGACACAGGCACCGACTACAAGGCTCACCCGAACGAGAACTTCGCCCGGGAGCTCATGGAGCGCTTCACGATGGGCGTCGGCAACTACACCGAAGAGGACGTGCGACAGTCCGCACGCGCCTTCACGGGCTGGACCCTCGACTACACGACGGGCAACTTCTTCTTCAACGTCTACGACCACGATGGCGGAGAAAAACGGTTCCTGGGCAAGACGGGACGGTGGCAGGGCCAGGACATCATCAACATCGTCACGCACACGACTGCCTCGTCGAAGTGGGTCGTCGCCCGGCTCTGGAGCTGGCTGGCCTACCCGGTCACGACCGAGGATCCCGTCGTGGCCGACCTCGCCCCCGGCTACAAGAAGGACCTCAACGTCACCAACCTCCTCACGGCCATCCTGCACCATCCCGACTTCGTCTCTACGCGGGCCCTGCACGGCCTCGTGAAACAGCCAGTCGAGTACCTGGTCGGAACGCTCCGCCTGCTCGGCCTGAGAACAGCTGCATTCAGTGAGGGCACGCTTGTGTACCTGTTGGCCGCGCTCGGCCAGCAGCTCTTCGTCCCCCTGAACGTTGGCGGTTGGGGCCAGAACCAGTACTGGCTGTCGACCTCGGCGAGCAACAGCCAGCTCTCTCTTGCCTGGAACGTTGCGCAGTACGCGGACCTCACCGAAATCCTGGACCTCAACGGCAACCCCGGTGCTCAGGTCGACGCCGTCAAGAAGTTGCTCGCAATCGACGCCTGGTCGGATCGAACCTACCGGGCACTTTGGAAGACAGCCGACAAGGGGAGTGCGCAGGAGCTGTTGGTAATGGCCCTTGTCTCTCCCGAATACCTACTCAACTGATCGGAGCCCCGTCATGGCGAAGCCCTTCACCAGACGCGACTTTCTTTCCGGCAGCCTCGGCGTCGGTGCGGCAGGCGCGTTGCACGCAACTCTCGGCCCAGTTAGGCCACTGGCCCGATGCGGACCGGGGAAGAGAACACCGACAGCTACGGCCGCCGCGACCGCGGCCAGCTCCTCGCGCAACGCGAAAGTGGGGCGAACGCTGGTCCTCTGCACCTTGTACGGAGGCAACGACGGTCTCAACACCGTCATCCCCTATGACAGCTCCGCTTATCAGGCACTGCGGCGCGAGATAGCCATCCCCCACGATCAGGCTCTGCCGCTCGGCAAGGCCGGCGACGTCGCGCTGGGCTTTCACCCTGCACTAGTGGGCCTGACGAGCCTTTGGGACGCCGGGCAGATCGCCGTCGTCCTCGGCGTCGGCTATCCGAACCCGAGCTTCAGCCACTTCCAATCGATGGAGATCATGCAGTCCGCGGACCCGACCGGCGAGAATGCCAGCGGTTGGCTCGGGCGTTGGCTGGACGCGAGTGGCTCGGACCCGACCCGCGCCCTGTCAGTGGGCACGAACGTCCCGCTCGTGTTCAGCGGGACGCGTCAGAAAGCGTCGACACTGGCAGACTCCACGACTCCGGGCGACCAGATGCCGGGAGGAGATCCGAATTTCCTCAGGGCTTACTCTGAGCTCGAACATGTCTACTCTCATGAGCCTGCTCTCGAAGCCGATATCGCGCAGGTAGGCTGCAACTTGCTCGCCGTCGGCGCCAAGGCGGCTTCGGCGCTCCACTCGCAAAAGCCCCCCGCCCCGGTCAGCCAGAACGACGCCGGGGACGTCGGCACCCAGCTCGACGTCGTCGCCGAGCTCATCAAGGCAGGGCTGCCCACCAAGGCCTACGGGGTCATGTCCAGCAGTTTCGACACCCACATGGACCAGCTGGACACACAGGCGAACCTGCTCTCCCAGCTCGACGCCGCCGTCCAGAACTTCATGGGCGACTTCCCCTCTGGCTCGGGCGGGCTCAGCCCCATCATCCTGATCTACAGCGAGTTCGGCCGCCGTCCCGAGTCGAACGCGAGTGGAGGCACCGATCACGGCTCGGCGAGCAATGTCATCGTCGTGGGCCCGTCAGTGAAGGGTGGCTTCTACGGGGAGCTACCGAGCCTGACGAAGCTGGACGACACGAACAACTTCAGGCATACGACCGACTTCCGGCGTGTCTACGCGACGGTGCTGGCCGACATCATGGGCGTCGACCCCAAGAGCTTCCTCAATGCCCCGTACGCACCGCTGGGGTTCCTCGACTGACGGGATCGCCCGGACAACGACCGCAGGAGTCGCCCCAGGACACCGAGGACAACGCCTGCCACCGTGATCAGGTGAGACGCGCCACCGCGAGCGCGGTCGCGAACAGGATCGTCGCCCAGACGAGAGCCCGTAGCGCGCCCTCGAGAGGAGCGAGGAGGTAAGGCAGATCGATCGCTTGCACCTCGCCACTGGAAGCCGTGACGGCTCCCTCGACCCGCTCGGTCCGCCGGCGCAAGGCGCGGGCGGGCGTGCTCAGGCGCCGCTGGGCCACCGAAAGCGCGAATGCCCCCAGGGCCGCCAATATCGGTGCCATGGCCAGGGTCTTGGTCTGGGCGACATACGCGGTCAGGACCGGGAAGGCCCCCCAGCCGACCGCAAAACCGACGTCATTGTGCAGGACGCCGCCGAAGAGTTCGGCGTTGTAGGCGATCACGATCAGCGGCCCGATCACTATGAACGGCACGAGAACCCAGCCTGTCCTCGTCACACCAACCGCTCCGAGGCCAACGGCCGCCCCGAGACCGATCACGCTCGCAGCGACGAGGTACTCGGAACCCAGCCGCGTCCGCAGCGGCCGGCCATTCAGCTCGTCGAGGGCATGAGCGGCGATCCCGACGGCAAAGAAGAAGGCCAGGAGAGTCGCCACCAAGCGGGTCGTGTTCACGAACGGGGCCAGGCAGGCCCCGACGATGATGTACGACAGGTGCCAGGCGGTGTAAGGCGGGTGGAGAACTATCCACCAGTCCCGCCAGCCACCCGTCCCGACGCCGTAGAAGGCAGGTGCCACCGAGTCAGGGCTCGGGGATGGCGGTTCGCGAGCCGGCGCGGTGTCCGCACGAGTGGCCGGGGCGCTCGCGGGTTCGTCAGCCACCGGACCGCCGGCCCCACATCACGAGTCCCCCACCCAGGCTCATGACCCTCGTACCGACATCCTCGAATCCCGCCTGCTGCCACGCGGCGACGGTCCGGGCAACCGGGTACTCCCGGTAGAGACTCGAAATGCTCGGGCCTAGGAAACGTCCTACCCGGTACCACTGCGTGCCTCCGGTCGCGAGCCCGCCCACCGGCAGAACCAAGCGCGTGTAAGCCCACCAGCACGCGCGCCAGAAGCGGTTCGGGGGCAGCATGAACTCGAGACTCGCCACGAGGGCGCCAGGTCGCACGACGCGGGCGAACTCGTTCAGGGTCGCCCGGGGATCGTCCACATACCGGAACAAGTACGTGAACGTCAACGCGTCGAACACCGCATCGGGAAACGGCAGCGCCTCGGCCCGGCCGTTCACGAGTTGGACGCGCCTCACCCGGTGCGCCTTCGCGACGCTGCGCTGCCCGATCTTCAACATGTCCAAGGTGAGGTCGACACCCACGACATGTCCGCTCGTCCGGTCCGCGAGCTGAAGCGCGACACCTGCGGTCCCCGAGGCCACGTCAAGCACCCGACGGGGCGAGCCAGGCACTATGTGGTCGACCATGGCCTCGCGCCACCTGGAGTTCTGACCGAACGACAACCATTCGGCGAGGTGGTCGTAGCGCGTCGGCAGGTCCCTGAAGAGGCGCTGTGCGAACAGGTTGCGGTCGCCGGAGGTACCCGGGCTCATCCGTGCTCCAACGTCCTCATGGCTCGTAACCGTACGCGAACCAACGATCAGGCGGGCGACACCCCGCCCAGGCGGCTCCGGCGTGGTTGGAGCGAAGCGCTAAGCCGGCAACTCCGGTTTGATGCGAGCGAGGCGTAGCACAAACTGCCGGACGAAGTCCTGGGGTTCGGGCCAAGGGAAGCCCGGAGCCGAAGACTTGAGGCTGACGGTCCCGTGCAGGGCAACCCAGATTGCCGTGCTGTCGGTCATCGCGTCCGTACTCGACGATCGGCCGGCCGCGATGCACTCTGCGAGTGAGTCGACGAGGAGAGCGAAGCTCTCGGCACCGAGTTCGAGCACGGGTGCGGCGTTCGGACCGAACGCGACTGGTTTGCAGTAGTCCCTCCAAGACTCGTTGCCGTCGGGACGCCGCTCGGAGAAGAGCACCTGATAGCGCGACGGATTGCGCAGACCGAACGCCACGTATGCCTCACAGCCGGCGACCAGGCGCTCGACCGGATCGTCGCACGTCGAGAGACGCGCCTTTGCAATGGCCTCCGTCAGCTCGTCGAACACCCGGGCGACTACGGCCAGCATGATCGCGGCGCGATCCGGGAAATGCGCGTAGATCGACGGAGCCGCGATTCCGATCTCGCGGGCAACTGCGCGAAGCGTCACCGCGTCGTCGGTCCCTGCACGGTCGATAATCGAAAGAGCCCCGGAAACGATGTCCACCGTCAGGCGCGCCCCTTGTCCGCGAGGATTGCGCTTCCGCTTGAGGGTGCCCCCCGGTGACTGGCGGTCAGGTCTGACCTGGGTGTTCAGGTCGGCTGGAAGATTCATCACGCCACCTACTTTACAGCCGTTAGTTCATCTGTCTATACTTACGAACGTAAGTCAACGACCGTTAGTTCAGAAGCAAGGAGAAGCCGCATGAGCTTCAAGGTCACCTCTGCTCCACCGACGCACCCGCAGCCGGCCGGTGGCACGGCGAGCCCGCGTTGGCCAGACGGCCATCCGCGGCGTCGACAGATACTGCTCGTGCTCTGCCTGAGCTTGCTGGCCGGGGTCATCGACAACACAGTCCTGAACACGGCGCTCCCGACTCTCGCGAAAGTGCTGCACGCCGGCACGAGCTCGCTGCAGTGGATCGTCGACGCCTACACGTTGTGTTTCGCAGCGTTGCTCATTCCCGCCGGGGCGCTCGGCGATCGCTACGGGCGTCGCCTCTCCCTTATAGGCGGGCTCAGCGTCTTCGCGCTCGGTAGCCTGGCAGCCGCCTTTGCCCCGAGCGCCGGCGTTCTGATCGTCGACCGGGTCGTGACGGGCCTAGGGGCCGCGTTCGTCATGCCCGCGACGCTCTCGATCCTGAACGCCGTCTTCCCTCCGCGTGAGCGGGCGCAGGCCATCGCCGCATGGTCGGCGGTGACGGGCGTCGGCGTCATCATCGGCCCGACGCTAGGAGGCCTGCTCCTCGCGCACTTCTGGTGGGGCAGCGTGTTCCTCGTCAACGTCCCGATCGTCGCGGTTGCACTCGCCGGCGTGCTTTGGGTAGTGCCCGAGACGGCTGAGGCCGGCCGGCGCTCGCTCGACGTCGTCGGCACGCTGCTCGTCGGCGGCGCCCTGCTCGCGATCGTCGACGCCATCATCGAAGCGCCGACCCGCGGCTGGACGGGGCTCGGAACACTCGCTGAAGCTGCTGGCGGCCTGGCGGCTCTCGCCATCTTCGTCGGGTGGGAGCTCCGCATCGAGCACCCGCTGATAGATCTGCGAATCTTCTCCTCGAGGGCCTTCTCGGCGGCGTCCGGCTCTGTCACCGTGACCTTCTTCGCCCTGTTCGGGAGCCTCTTCGTCTTCACCCAGTACCTCCAACTGGTTCATGGCTACAGCCCGCTCTCGGCCGGAGTCAGGGCCCTCCCCTTCGCGTTCGCGGCGGGGGCGGTCTCACCGCTCTCGCCCGTCCTGGCCAAGCACCTCGGGAACAGGACCATCATCTCGGCAGGGCTCGCGCTCATGGGACTCGGGCTGCTCGATCTTTCGACTGCGGGCGTTGCCACGGGGTATCCGGCCCTGGCGTTCGCGGTCGCGCTCATGGGAGCCGGCATGGGGCTCGTCATGGCTCCTGCGAGCTCGACAATCATGACGACGGTGCCCGCCCACCAAGCGAGCGCGGGTAGCGCTGTCAATGACACGATCCGGGAAGTGGGAGGAACTCTCGGTGTCGCGATAGTCGGCAGCCTGGCAGCCGATGTCTATCGCAGCCGTCTCAGCACCAGGCTCGCGGTTCACCACGCACCGGCCTTCGTCGTCCACGTCGCCACCGGCTCCATCGCCGCGGCTGACGCTGTCGGCAAGAGCATTGGCGGTCTGCGTGGGGGCGAGATCCTGCTGGCTGCCCACGAGACGTTCACGGCCGCGATGGCAATCGGCCTGCGGGTCGCGGGCGGGATCGCCATACTCGGTGCCGTTTCGGCAATGGTTGTCATCCCCCGGTCGCGCGGAGCTCGCGCCGAGAGTGTCGTGCCGACGGATGTCGAGCTCGTGGACACAGTCTCGGCTTTCTGAGCACAGTCGCGCGCTCAACCCCCATGCCCTGGACCGGTCGCCAGGAGGTTCCAGCTCGGAATCGGCCGCTGGTGGGGCGGGCGGACTCGCCCCTCTGGCAGTCGGTACCGAGACAGACGGGTCCTTCCTCTGCCCGGCGGCTCTAACGGGTCGTCGGGATCAAGCCCACGGTTGGCCTCACGAGCTGGGCCGGGGTCGTCCCGGTCTCGTCGAACCAAGACACGGTGGGACCGATCCGCCCAAGGATTACACGGTCTTCACGGACTGTCCGGCGTACGGATCGGCATCCCGCGCCGGCGCTACTTCCGGTTGCAGCGTGGAGAGAGATACGCTCGTGGAGGCGGCTCTGCAGGTCGCGCAAGGGGCGGGCGTGATGGTCGATCCCGCCGACGTCGTCACGGCCGGAGCCATCGCCCAGAGCAGTGACGAGATACGGTGGTGCTGCACGATTACAAGGCCGGCGTCGAGGCCTACCTCGCACAATCGCGGAGATCGTGGCTTTTGATCGAGACCATGAGGCTGACGAGCTCGCCTTTCGGACGGGACATCCTGATCGCTGCTGCGAGGTCGGTGGTCTCGACGATCCCAAATACCTTGAGGCCCCGGACGCGTAACTCGCGCAGAGCACGTCAAGACGGGATCGACGCCGCCCTGCAAGGCGCGAGGGTCGAGCTACTCGCCTTTCCAATCAGCCTGCCGGTTGGCAAAGCCGGGGGGCTTCCTGTCGGGTTCTGCCTTTTTGGCACCGCTTGGAGTGAGCCAACTCTCATTCGGGTCGCTTTCGGCCTCGAACAGAGACTTGCACTCGGCCGCGATGCGCAGTCGGCATGGCGCTCGCGAGTCGCGTGACCCAAAAGGAATCAGCTGCCCAGTGAAAAACTGCTCTCCGAGGTTTCCCGCAGTCTTGTGACAAGCCGGTCCAGAAAGCCGACCTGCCCCTTCGAGAGCTTGCGACTGGCTGACGCCACCGACGCCCATGCCGCCCGGTCAACCTCTGGCCACGAAGCCATCCTGCCCGAGCGCGGCCATTCCATCTCGAACTCGTTGCTGACGACGCTCTCAACGTCGAGGTCGCCCTCGACCGCCCACACGTGAATGCATTTCCCACTGGGCTGGCGAAGCTCACCGAGGTCGATCCTCGGTCCCGGGGGAGGTTCCTGGCCCAGTTCCTCTGAAAACTCCCGATTCGCAGCCTCCTCGGGATCCTGCCCCAGCTCGTACTCGCCCTTGGCGATCGACCAGGCACCATCGTCCTTGTTGGCCCAAAAAGGACCGCCAGGATGCACAACGAGCACCTCGAGAACCAGATCGGCACTGAAGCGATAGAGCAGCAAACCTGCACTTCGCGCGGGCATCCTCAACCTCCCTGCTCAGGTCAGCACCATTCAAGAATCGGGACATCTGCGATGCGTGCTCGATGGATCGTAGAGTACGGACCAGCCCGGCTAGCTGTAGCTAGCCCCCGTAGCTCAGGGGACAGAGCAGCGGTTTCCTAAACCGCGTGTCGCAGGTTCGAGTCCTGCCGGGGGCGCAGTCCAAATGGGCGCAGTCCAAATGGATAGTGGTATAAGAGAGAGGGACGGTAGAAACCGGACCAGGGGCGGGTGAGCCAGCCGGCCAGGATCACGGAGCCAGCCAGCCAGCCAGGACGGCGTAGCCAGAGCCAGCCATGACGACGACGAGCCAGCCAGCCAGGACAGCGACGAGCCAGCCA
>Ga0181521_10004775_pt1 | contig 15338 bp, 7 predicted proteins | sample PEATcosm2014_Bin_32_FD_119764 | JGI IMG/M metagenome (GOLD analysis project Ga0181521, IMG submission 119764) | Peatland microbial communities from MTU Mesocosm Facility, Houghton, MI, USA - PEATcosm2014_Bin02_60_metaG | ecosystem: Environmental > Terrestrial > Soil > Wetlands > Peat | place...
ACAGGTGATGCATCCGCAAGATGCCGAAATCGTGGCAAAGGATCTTCCCGGACAACTTCAGAGCGGATTACCGTTTGAGTACGAATTGCGGCTCAGGAGAGAGGACGGGCAGTATCGCTGGTTCCACTATCGCTTCAACCCGATGTCAGACGAGGAACGACAGGTCACGCGGTGGCATCTGGCGGGAACCGACATTGACGATCGTAAGCTCGCCGAGCAGAGACTCCAGGAAGAAAACGTTGCGTTGCGCGAAGAAGTCGACAAGGCATCGATGTTTGAGGAGATCGTCGGCACTTCGGCTCCTCTGAAAAAGGTGCTTTCCCGAATCTCCAGAGTCGCGCCAACCGACTCCAGCGTTCTGATCACCGGCGAGACCGGCACTGGCAAAGAATTGGTTGCACGCGCGATTCACCGGCGCTCACGAAGATCCACATATCCATTTGTGAGTTTGAATTGTGCGGCCATCCCTCGTGACCTTATCGCATCTGAACTGTTTGGCCATGAATCGGGCGCATTTACCGGCGCCACGCAGCGAAGACTGGGACGGTTCGAACTGGCAGCAGGCGGCACTCTGTTCCTTGACGAAGTTGGTGAACTGCCCGCAGAGACTCAGATCACCCTGTTGCGCGTTCTGCAGGAACATGAATTTGAACGGATCGGAGGAGTAGCGTCCATTCGGGTGAATGTCCGCGTGATCGCGGCGACCAATCGTGATCTGGAAGAAGCGATGCGCGCGGGTACTTTCCGGAGCGACTTATTCTACCGGTTGAATGTCTTTCCCGTTGAGATGCCGACACTTCGGGAACGAAAAGAAGATATCCCGCTTCTTCTGCGTTACTTCCTCGACCGTTACGGGATGAAAGCGGGGAAGATCTTCAAAACCGTGGACAAGCGGAGCCTCGATCTCCTTCAGTCCTATCCCTGGCCGGGCAACATCCGCGAATTGCAAAACGTGATCGAGAGATCCGTCATCGTAAGTGAAATGGAAACTTTTTCTGTCGATGAGAGCTGGCTTTCCCGTACACCGCCCACGACAGGACAGGAAATCCGCCGAGACCCGTTCCGAACGTCGCCTGCTGAAGAAAAGGCGATTATCGAAGCAGCCCTACGCGAATGCGGGGGACGCATATATGGCCCGGCAGGAGCCGCTGAAAAACTCGGGATTCCACGATCCACCCTCGAATCGAAGATCCGGACATTGAAGATCGACAAGAATCGCTTCAGAGGACCCCTTCCAGATTAACTTGCGCCTGTCCCACGAAGTCGTTGTACAAGCTTCACCAATTTGCTGAAGTTCGACAGTCTAACCAGTCACCAATAGCCCTATTTTCAATAGGTTACGACTGGCACGGCTCGTGCATGCCTCTGGGCTCAAAGCATGCTCAGAATTCGCAGGTCGTCCAACGGGGAAGTGGTGTTTGCACTTAGCGGTCGAATCGACAGCGAGAACGTGACGGAATTAGAGTCGCTGATCCGAGCGGAAGGAAAAGACCGGCGGATTGTCATCGACTTAAAAAACGTCACTCTGGCTGGCGAAGGCGCCATCATCTTTCTCGCCCATTGTGAGGCGGGAAACATCACTCTCTTGAACTGCCTACCGTACATACGGGAGTGGATCACGAGACAAAAAAATGGGAGCTAGCGCTTGCTGGCTTGATCAGAGGAAAACGCGGGACGATCCGCACTAATAAAGGAGAATGCCATGACTACATTAGACTTGATCGGGTCGAGTCCGAAATTCCGGGCTGTGCTCGCAGACGTGGGTAGGATTGCACCGGTGGACTCCGCTGTCTTGATCCAGGGCGAAACGGGCACCGGAAAAGAAGTGATTGCAAGAGCTATTCATGAGGCCAGTCCCCGGCGTAACCAGCGTTTTGTGGCCCTTAACTGCGCAGCAATTCCAAGTGCGCTGTTAGAGAGCGAATTGTTCGGGCACGAAAGAGGCGCGTTCACGGGCGCGTGCGCGCAAACGAAGGGGCGGTTTGAGATGGCGCATGGAGGCACGCTCTTTCTGGATGAGATTGGCGACATGCCGCTGGAACTTCAGCCTAAGCTCTTACGAGCCCTGCAAGAGCGGGAGTTCGAGCGTTTGGGTAGCACCCAGACGGTTCGGGTCAACGTGCGGGTGGTGGCAGCGACAAACCAGGATCTCGAGCAGCTGGTAAACAAGAAGCTGTTTCGTGCAGACCTCTTTTATCGGCTGAATGTCATTCCGATCTGCCTGCCTCCGTTGCGGGAGCGCGTTCAGGACATCCCAGCACTGACGGAGTTCTTCGTGGCAAAATTTGCTGCCAGCCTCAACAAGCCGATAGATGTGATTCCCGACGAGGTGATAGCGGTCCTCCAGGCGCACGACTGGCCGGGTAACATTCGGGAGCTACAGAATTTCATCGAGCGCGCGGTGCTCTTTTCGCCCGGGTCGGCGCTGCGTCTGCCGCTGGACTTGAGGCAGACGGCAAAGCAGAGCGCGGAGAGCGATCCACGCACGCTTGCCGACGCCGATCGAGAGCACATCCTCGAAACATTGAACCAAACCAACTGGATGATTGGAGGGCACGGCGGAGCGGCCAATCGGCTTGGATTGCCGCGTACGACGCTGGTCTACAAGATGCGAAAGCTTGGAATTGAAACACGCCGATCCCTGGGGGCGCGCCCCATCCACCCGGTGGCGGACAAACTGCGTCACGCCGCCGCGAACTGTTGAGGAGAGGCCATGTCTCCGGCGTGTTGCTGGGCGCCGGTTACGGACTGGGTTCGAGATTGAAGGTCGCCATGACGAAAAACAAAACTGAGTCGATCATTAGCCGGATCGAGGTCAGGAACAACTATGGGGTGCCTCGAGGCGCGAAACGCGCATGGCATCGGCCGTGCACGCTGTCAGCCACTCTGGCGGCGCTCTTTTCACTCTGTGCGTGGTCGCAAACCCAGCTTGCGACCGTTTCCGGAGGGATCGCCGACCCAAGCGGCGCCCTCGTCCCTGGCGTCAGCGTTACGATTGCCAGCCAGGGTACTGGATTGAAACGGAACGCTCTTACTGACTCGTCGGGCGAATATCGTTTCTCCGGCTTACCAACCGGGAACTATTCACTTCGCACTGAGAAAACGGGGTTCCAATCACAGACGCGGGAGGGGGTTGAGCTGACTTCGGCCGCCGAAGTCAGGGTCAATTTACAGCTCGCGGTAGGCGACCTCGCACAACAAACGACCGTCAGCGCGAACGCTGCGGGGATCGATAGTACGACATCGACCAGCGCTGAATTACTTCCGGAGCAGAGCCTGACGGAACTGCCCCTCGACAACCGCGATCTTTTCAGTGCGGTCGAGCTTGAGCCCGGTGTCGCTCCAAACCCCAGCAGTGCTCCTTCGCTGCTCTCCAGCGGAAAGTCCGCGCAAGTGGCCATCAACGGCATACGTCCGAGTATGACCAACGTTCTAATCGATGGTATGGATGCGACCGATCCGGTCTTCGGCTATTCACCGGCCGGCGCTTCCGGGTTTTTCCTCGGCCTGAATGAGTTGGCAGAGGTCCGCGTTCTGACCCAAACGTTCAACGCCGAGTACGGCGGGCATGGCGGGGCGGTCATCGATATGGTCACGAAGTCGGGCAGTAGCCAGTTTCACGGGTCTTTGTGGGAATTGCATCGGGATGCGTCGCTCGACGCCAGGAACTACTTCGATTTGGGCAACAACCCGATCCCGCCATTTGTCCGTAATCAGTTCGGCGCCGGAATCGGAGGGCCACTGAGGCGTGATCACACGTTCTTTTTTGTCAACTATGAGGGGTTTCGCCAAGTACAGGCGTCCACGGCAATTGCCACGGTACCCGATGCCCTCGCGCATCAAGGGTTGCTGCCCTCCGCGAACAACCCGGCGGCTTGCATCAACGCCACTCCCAGCGGGTGTGTCGCCATTCCGATGAATCCTCTGATACAAACGTTTCTAAATCTTATGCCGCCATCGAACGGGCCTGACAACGGGGATGGAACCGGCGAACTGAACACCGCTAACAAAGGCTCAACTCGTGAGGACCACGGTATGGTTCGCATCGATCACAACTTCTCCAGCACCCATTCGCTGTTCGCGCGCTACACCGCAGACGACAGTTCCGCTTTGGTTCCATACGTCGGGACGCCGCCGGGCACCTATGTCCCGGGGTTCTCGGCGTTTCACCTGGCGCGGAATCAGTATGGCACTGTTCAGGACCACACCATACTCGGAGACGGTTGGAGCAATGAGTTGCGCTTTGGTGTCAACCGGACAACAGCTTCTTCATCGATCGATAATACGCATCCGGGTCTGTCTATTTCCCTGCTTCCTGACCGGTCGTTCGGGATGATCGATATTCCTGGGATGAGCTTGCTGGGCAACAGCCCGATATTTCCAATAGCCGACTTTTCTACCGTTTATCAGGTTCAGGACCAGGTGTCGCGCACCATCGGCCGTCACACCTTGAAATTCGGCGTGGAGTTCCGAAGGCTCCAGGAAAATGGGCCGTTTGATTTCGCTGTGAACGGTTTGTATAGCTTCGCAGATCTAACTCCCTACGGGCTGCCGGCATCCAGCAACAACCCCGCTCTCGAATTCTTCCTGCAAGGTTTGCCTCTGGCGTATGTGGGGGTCAATCCCTCCAGCGCCAATACTGATCGTGGATACCGCGAGACTTTCGCATCTGGTTTCGCCCAGGACTTCGTGCGCGTGAACAGCCGCTTCACCGTAAATGTCGGATTGCGTTACGATTTCTACTCCAATCCGACCGAGGCGTTCGGCCGTGTCTCAGCTTTTCCAAACCCGGCGACGGATTCCGCGCCAACCGTCGGCAAGATATTTACCGGGACACCGCTGGATCTTCTGTCACCCCAGGCAGGCTTTGCATGGAACGTTTTCGGCAACGGCAAAACTGTGGTAAGGAGCGGATTCGGCATCTATCGCGATCAGCTCCCGGCAATCCTCTTCAGTCTCGCGCGGGCGCTGCCGCCTTCCTTTGGTCTGGAGGAATTCGTTTTCCCTCAGCTTCTAAACCCACAAAATGCTGCCGAGACCTTACCGCTCGATGGAATCACGGTAACCTACCACCCGAAGTTCCCCTACGCGCTGGAGTATAACCTTAACGTGGAACGGGAACTCCTTCAGGGCATGATCCTCAGCGCGGGATACTTTGGCACGCGCGGCAATCACCTCACCCGCGAAGCCGAGGGGAACCCTTTTGAGCCGGCGTTGGGCCATCGCTACAATCCAAACCTGGCATCACCTCTGGCAACGGTATTGACTGACGGGCAATCCTTCTACAATTCCTTCCACGTCTCAGTTTCGAAACACTATGGACATAACCTTTTCTGGCAGGCTTCGTATACGTTAGCCCATTCCGTGGACGATGCTTCGGTGGATTTTTCCGTGGAATCTTCGAATGATCCTCCCCTGTCTCAGAACATTTTCGACCGCAAGGGAAGCCGGGGCTCGTCAGATTTTGACGTTCGGCATAATTTCGTGGCAAATGTCGCATACGAGCTGCCTGGACGAGGGCGTTTGCTGGGTGGCTGGCAGGTCTCGGGTATCGCCAGCGTTCACAGCGGCCTCCCATTTACCCCTGTGCTCGACTTCGACAATGCCGACTTGCAATCGCTGCTGATTCCGGAGCGCCCGAACCTGATTGGCAACCCTAATGCGGGTGTCTGTCCGAATGGGGCCGCGGTGGGCACTGTGTCCTGCTGGTTTAATCCGAGTGCGTTTGCGGTACCGCCCGCCGGTCAGTTTGGCAATGCGGGACGAAATATTCTAAGGGGGCCAGCGTTCGCGCAGTTTGACGCATCGCTGCACAAAGTTTTTGCGATCACCGATCGACGGAAGATTACGCTTGGGGTGGAAGCCTATAACCTGTTCAACCATCCGAATTTTGGCGTACCGAGCAACACACAAAATCCGTTTGCCCTGGGGGGTAACGGGGATGCCGTCTTCAAAGATGCGGCGGGAAATTTCGCCGCTAACGCAGGCCAAATCCTGACCACGGTTGGCACCGGACGCCAGATTCAACTGGCTGGTCGGTTTACGTTCTGAAGAGCGCCACCCGGCGACGAGTGCGCTCTCAAATGGCAGCATCTTCTGAGTACGTGTTGGAGCGAATCCGCGATGGCGCGGAATTCACGCTTTACCGCGCCCGACAGCGCGGCAACCCATCGCCGGTCCTGGTGGTCGCTCCGACCGCCGAACAACCGTTGCCCCAGAGTCTGCAACGCCTCGAGCACGAATACTCGCTCGCAGTCCAGCTTGAGCCCGCGTGGGCGGCCAAGCCTCTGGCGCTCACACGGCACGAAGGGCGGACAATCCTTGTTCTCGCCGATCCGGGCGGTGAGCCTCTCAACCGCGTTCTTGAGCGGGAGCAGCCTCTCGATCTGGCGCGTCTTCTACACCTTGCCGTTAACCTGGCAACGGCGCTCGGCCACGTCCATCAGCGCGGTCTGATCCACAAAGATGTCAACCCCGAGAACGTGCTCGTCGCGTTGGAACCAGGCGGCGACTCCGGTCATGTCTGGCTCACAGGCTTTGGCATCGCGTCCCGGCTGCCGCGCGAGCGCCAATCGCTGGCGCCGCCGGAAATTATTGCCGGCACCCTTGCCTACATGTCTCCCGAACAGACCGGGCGTATGAATCGCTCGATGGATGCCCGCAGCGATCTCTACTCTTTGGGCGTCACCTTGTACCAGATGCTTACGGGCGTGCTCCCGTTTGCTGCCGCCGACCCCCTCGAGTGGGTCCACTGCCACATCGCACGTCAACCGGTAGCGTCCTCTTCGGCAGTAACAGGCATGGATCGCCGCGAGGTTCCGGGGCCGCTGTCCGCTATCATCATGAGGCTCCTCGCCAAAAACGCGGAGGAGCGCTACCAGACCGCCGCGGGTCTAGCGGCCGATCTTCGGCGGTGCCTATCGGAATGGCAGTCGCATGGCCGCATCGATTCATTCCCTCTGGGCACGCATGACTTGTCGGACCGGTTGCTGATTCCGGAGAAGCTGTACGGGAGGGAGCGCGAGGTTGATACCCTGCTTGCGGCGTTCGATCGAGTCGTTGCCGGCGGCAGGCCGGAATTGATTCTTGTCTCCGGATATTCCGGCATTGGCAAATCCGCTGTTGTCAATGAGCTTCACAAATCCCTCGTTCCAGCCCGGGGCTTATTTTCATCAGGCAAGTTCGACCAGTACAAGCGCGACATCCCTTACTCCACTGTGGCGCAAGCTTTCCAGAGCCTGATCCGCCCGCTTTTAAGTAAGCCTGAGGCCGAGTTGAGCAAATGGCGGGATGACCTTCGTCAGGCGTTAAGTCCGAACGGATCGCTGGTGGTGGATCTCGTCCCGGAACTGAAATTAATCATCGGAGAGCAGCCACCGGTTGCTGCGTTACCCCCGCAAGAGGCGAAAACTCGTTCTCACCTTGCATTTCGGAAGTTCCTCGGCGTTTTCGCGCGCCCTGAACATCCGCTGACGTTGTTTCTCGACGACCTGCAGTGGCTTGATGCGGCAACACTCGATGTTTTGGAGGATCTGCTGGTCCAGGAAGATCTGGCGCACCTGCTGGTGGTCGGAGCTTATCGAGACAATGAGGTCGATCCAGCGCACCCCCTAATGCGCAGGCTGGCGGCAATCCGTGAAGCTGGCGCAGCGATGCAGGAGATCCATCTGACGCCGCTGGGCTCGGGCGACCTGGCGCACTTGATAGCAGACACCCTTCATTGTGAATCGCAACGCGCGACGCCTCTGGCGCACCTCATACATGGGAAGACTGCCGGCAATCCTTTTTTTGCCATTCAGTTTATCCATGCGTTAAGTGAAGAGGCCCTGATTACGTTCGAGCATGGAGAGGCCCGATGGCGCTGGGAACTGGATGCCATTCGCGTTAAGGGTTATACCGACAACGTAGTGGACCTCATGGTGAACAAGCTGAAGCGGCTTCCCGTTACTGCTCAAAGGGCGCTCCAACAATTTGCCTGCATTGGAAACAGCGCCGATGCCGCCGCACTCTCTGCTGTTCTTGAGACGTCCGAAAAGGAGACCGAGGCAGACCTGTGGGAAGCTCTCCAACAGGAGCTGATTGTCCGCTCGGATGGGGCCTGGCGGTTCGCGCACGACCGCGTACAGGAAGCGGCTTATTCGCTCATTGCGGAAGAGGCTCGCGCCGAGGCGCATCTGCGAATAGGGCGACTACTCAACGAGCGAACTTCCGCTGAAAACCGTGAGGAGACAATATTCGAGATTGTTAGTCAGTTGAACCGCGGAGCCGAGCTGATTACTGCAGAAGATGAGCGCTTTCAGTTGGCCGAGCTGAACCTGATTGCCGGCAAGCGAGCGAAAACTTCCACGGCCTACGCTTCAGCTCTTCAGTATTCCATCGCCGGCACAGCACTTCTGACGAATGAATGCTGGGATCAGCGTCACGATCTTATCTTTCAACTGGAATTGAATCGGGCCGAATGCGAATTTTTTACGAGCGAACTGGCGGTGGCGGCAGAGAGGGCGGAAATGCTTCGATCGCGTACCGCCGACACCGCCGAACTGGCGATGGCCACGTGCCTGGGTATCGATATTTACCTGGCGGTCGGTCAGGTCCACCGGGCCGTCGCCGTGGGCCGCGATTACCTGCGCCATCTCGCCATCGACTGGCCGCTCCATCCATCCGAGGAACAGGTACGAAGCGAATACCAAAGGGTCTGGACACAACTCGGAAGTCGCGCGATTGAGGACGTTGTTGACTTCCCCCTGATGAGCGACCCTGCGTCGATCGCGGCTCTGGACGTTTTGACCAAGGTATTGCCTGCCGCATTGCATATTGATGTGAATCTTTTTGCCTGGGTCGTCTGCCGGGCGGTTAGTCTGAGTATCGAGCACGGTAACAACGACGGTTCGTGCTTCTGCTATGTTTGGCTCAGTAGCGTCGCCGGGCTGAGATTCGGCGATTACGGAAGTGCATTTCGATTCGGGCAGCTCGGATACGATCTGGTCGAAAAGCGCGGCTTGAAGCGCTTCCAGGCCAGAACCTATGACACGTTCGCGGCAATCAGTATGCCGTGGATGAAGCCCCTCCCTGCTTGCTGTGATGTGACGCGTCGCGCCTTCGAGATTGCAAATAAAGCCGGCGATATCACCTATGCGGTATTCAGTCTTATCGGCCTGACTCCGCTGCTCCTGGGGGCGGGAATTCCTCTCGATGAGGTGGAATATGAAGCCGCGTCCGGGCTTGACTTTGCACAGAAAGCTAATTTCGGTTACTTCGCCCCCGTGGCCAATCTGCAACTCGGGTTTATCAGGACACTTAGAGGCTCGACCTCAAAATTCGGCTCCCTTGATCATCCTGAGTTCGACGAGATTGTGTTCGAGCGGCACTTAGACGGTCAGTCGGCGATGGTCTGTTGCTGGTACTGGATTGCAAAAATGCAAGCGCGCTTCTTTGCCAGTGGCTTTGTTTCGGCCATCGAGGCCTCCGCGAAGGCCCGGCAGCTGCTTTGGGCTTCACCGACTTTTGAGATCGCAGAGTATGAATTTTACGGCGCTCTTTCCCGTGCAGCGTTATGGGATTCTGCAGAGTCGGACCAAAGGCTGGAGCATTTCGAGGCTCTTGAGGCTCACTACAAACTACTCCAGATATGGGCCGACCATTGCCCGGAGAATTTCGAAAACCGCGCCGCTCTGGTGGGAGCGGAGATTGCGCGCATCGAAGGCCGAGAGCTCGATGCCGAGCGCCTTTACGAACGGGCCATCCGTTCGGCGCGTGGGAACGGCTTTGTCCAAAATGAGGCGCTTGCCTATGAGGTGGCAGCGCAGTTTTATGCGGCGCGCGGTTTCGAGACATTCGCCGACGCCTATCTCCGGAATGCGCGGAACTGCTATGACCGCTGGGGCGCCCACGGAAAAGTAAAGCAACTCGATGAACGCCATCCGCGCCTGCGCGAGGGTCGATCTCCCACCCCTTCGACCACGATTGACCCGCCAGTCGGGCAGTTGGACGTCGAGACCGTCGTGAAAGCGTCGCAGGCGATTTCGAGTGAGATGGTCCTTCCCAGGCTGATCGAGAGTCTCCTCCGAATCGCTGTGGAAAGTGCCGGGGCCGAGCGGGGCCTGCTGATCCTCCTTCAGGGTAGCGAGCCTCGGATCGAAGCAGAGGCTACCACTGGCCCCGCCGGGATCGAAGTCGAGGTTCTACAGACAATCGTCGCGCCGTCTGATCTTCCCCAATCCGCGCTGCATTACGTGATCCGAACACAGGAAAGCGTGCTCCTCAACGATGCCTCGACCGATAACGTGTATTCAGCGGACGAATATGTGCGGCGGAAGCATTCAAGGTCGATACTCTGCCTGCCAATCGTCAAGCAGGCGAAGCTCGTTGGCGCACTGTGTCTGGAGAACAATCTGACTGCGGGCGCTTTCACGCCGGACCGGGTTACCGTGCTGCAGTTGCTGGCTTCACAAGCAGCAATTTCGCTTGAGAACGCCACCCTTTATTCCGATCTGCAACTCCAGGCTGAGCTGCTGCAGCGTCTTCCTGTATCAGCCTGGACGCTCACGCCTGGAGGGACACCGGACTTCGTGAATCAGGTTTGGCTTGGATACTCCGGTCAGACTCTCGATTTCGTCCGGTCGCAACCCGAAGCCTGGATGACCGCGATCCACCCCGAGGATCGCGAAGGAGCATCGAGGGCCTTTTGGGGCGGAGTACGCTCAGGACACGGTTTCGCACTGGAAACCCGGTCCCTCCGCGCCGAGGACCGGACATATCGTTGGCATCTCCAACAAGCTGTGGTCTTGCGCGATGAAGAAGGAAAAGTCCTCAAATTCGTCGGCACGACTACCGACATCGACGACCAGAAGCGTGCGGAAGAGAAGATCCGCCAAAGCGAAAAGGAAGCCAGACAGCTTCTTGACCTGTCGCCGCTGCACATCGCCGAAATGGGGCCCGACGGGTCGCGCCGCTACTTGAATCGGGCGTCGCTCGATTATTTAGGCATTACTTTGGAGGAGTGGCAGGACGCCGGTTTGGAACGGGTGATGCATCCGCAGGATGCCGAAATCGTGGCAAAGGATCTTCCCGGACAACTCCAGAGCGGATCGCCGTTTGAGTACGAACTGCGGCTCAGGAGAGAGGACGGGCAGTATCGCTGGTTCCACTATCGCTTCAACCCGATGTCAGACGAGGAACGACAGGTCACGCGGTGGTATCTGGCGGGAACCGACATTGACGATCGTAAGCTCGCCGAGCAGAGACTCCAGGAAGAAAACGTTGCGTTGCGTGAAGAAGTCGACAAGGCATCGATGTTCGAGGAGATTGTTGGAATTTCGGCACCCCTTAAGAAGGTGCTTTCCCGGATCTCCAAGGTCGCGCCTACCGATTCCAGCGTTCTGATCACTGGCGAAACCGGCACAGGGAAGGAACTAGTGGCGCGTGCCATCCACCGGCGGTCACCGCGATCTTCCCATACATTTGTGAGCGTGAACTGTGCCGTGATCCCCCGTGACCTCATCGCATCGGAATTATTTGGCCATGAGAAGGGCGCCTTCACGGGGGCAGCGCAGCGTCGTTTAGGACGCTTTGAACTGGCAGAGAAAGGCACGATCTTCCTCGATGAAGTTGGAGAGCTTCCGGCCGAAACTCAGATCGCTCTTTTGCGGGTCCTTCAGGAACGCGAATTTGAGCGCATCGGAGGAAGCGGAATCATTCGGACTGATGTGCGGGTGATCGCCGCCACCAATCGCGACCTGGAGTCCGCGATCGAATCGGGTAAGTTCCGCAGCGACCTGTTTTACCGGCTGAACGTCTTTCCCATTGAACTGCCGCCTTTGCGGAAACGAACCGAAGACATTCCCCTGCTTGTTACCTATTTCGTGAATCGGTACGCACGGAAAGCAGGCAGGCATTTTACGGCGATCGACAAGAAGAGCCTCGATCTGCTGCAATCGTACGCCTGGCCAGGGAATATTCGGGAATTACAGAACGTGATCGAGCGATCCGTTGTTGTCAGCGAGTCACAGACATTTTCAGTGGATGAGAGTTGGCTTTCCCGCCGGCCTTCGCCCAGTGAAGTGGAGGTCCAGCCGAGCCTCTTTACCCGGCTCCCTGCTCAGGAGAAGGCTGTGATTGAGGCTGCTTTGCGGGAATGCGGAGGACGGGTGTACGGGCCTTCAGGCGCCGCTGCCAAACTCGGCATTCCGCGGACCACGCTGGAATCGAAGATCAAGTCATTGAAGATTAACAAGAATCGTCTCAGGGGACCAGATCCGCTGAACGGCAACTAGCCGATCTCGAGTCGGAGGCCCCGCTGACCCTTGGCGCGAATCATTGTGCGCGGCTCGCCAATTTGACGATGTTCGTCAATTAAAAGACTCGTCAACACGTTTATTTTCAGTAACTTTCACTTGGCGCTCGACTTGCTTTTCACACCGCAAGGAACGAAATTGCTGAGAATTCTTAGGAAGTCGAACGGTGACATAATCTTCACCCTGAGCGGCCGGATCGACAAAGACAGTATCGCCGAATTGGAAGCGCTCATCGCCGTGGAAGAGAAGGGTCGCCGCATCATTCTCGACCTCAAGGACATGACGTTGACCGGTCAGGACGGCATCAGTTTTCTAGCTCGGTGCGAGACGGCCGGCATTGCGCTGCTGAATTGCGATCCATACGTCCGCGAGTGGATCACGGCACAAAACTATGGAAGCTAGCGCGTGCTGGCTTGATCAGACGAAAAAAGCGGAGCGATCCGCATTCAAGGGAGAAACGCGATGACTACTTTAGATTTGATCGGATCCAGCCCGAAATTCCGGGCATTGATGACGGACGTTGCGAGGGTCGCACCAGTGGACTCCGCCGTCTTGATACAGGGCGAGACGGGCACCGGAAAAGAAGTGATTGCGAGAGCCATTCATGAGGCCAGCCCGCGCCGTAACCGCCGTTTTGTGGCCCTTAACTGCGCGGCGATTCCGAGTGCCTTGCTGGAGAGCGAACTGTTCGGCCACGAACGAGGCGCTTTCACGGGCGCATGCACACAAACCCAGGGACGATTTCAGATGGCGGAAGGGGGCACGCTCTTTCTGGACGAAATTGGCGACATGCCACTGGAACTTCAGCCCAAGCTCCTGCGCGCCCTGCAGGAGCGGGAGTTCGAGCGTTTGGGCAGCAACCAGACTGTGCGCGTCAACGTGCGGGTGGTGGCGGCGACAAATCAGGATCTCATGCAGCTCGTGAGCAAGAAGCTGTTTCGGGCGGACCTCTTCTACCGGCTGAACGTAATTCCAATCTGCCTGCCTCCGTTGCGCGAACGCGTTCAGGACATCCCGCCGCTGACAGAGTTCTTCGTAGCAAAATTTGCTGCCAGCCTCAACAAGCCTATCGATTTGATTCCCGATGAAGTGATGGCGGTCCTCAAAGCGCACGACTGGCCAGGCAACATTCGCGAACTGCAGAACTTCATCGAGCGCGCGGTTCTCTTTTCGCCCGGGTCGGTGCTGCGTGTGCCGCTGGACTTGAGGCAGACGGCGAAGCAGAGCGCGGAGAGCGATCCACGCACGCTTGCCGACGCCGATCGGGAGCACATCCTCGAAACACTGAACCAGACAAACTGGCTGATCGGAGGGCAGGACGGAGCGGCCAATCGGCTTGGATTGCCGCGTACGACGCTGATTTACAAGATGCGAAAGCTTGGGATTGAAACGCGCCGATCCCTGGGTGCCCGCCCCATTCGGCAGTTGGCGGATGAACGGTGCTATGCCGCCGCGAACTGTTGAGGAGATGCCGCGCCGCAATTTATCTGCATCCGTGAAAGGAATTCAATTATGCGTTCTGACCTCGTGCCGGGGGCCGTATTTCCCGACTATGAGTTGCCCGATCACACCGGCGCGCCGCGCAGGCTCAGCGAACTCCAGGGCGATGATCCGCTGATCCTGACGCTCGCGCGCGGCCATTACTGCCCGAAAGAACACCAGCAGCATTTGGATCTTGCCGCGTTTTATCCGAAGATCGCTGTGGCATACACCCAGATTGCCACGATCTCCACCGATGACCACCACACTCTCCAGGAGTTCCGCGCGTCGGTGGGCGCCGAATGGACCTTCCTCTCCGACCCCGAAAGAACGGTTCAGAAGGACCTCGACATCGCGGAGTATACCGACCCGGAGCATAATCCGATGATTCCGCACACGCTCGTGCTCAAGCCGGGACTCATCATCCACCGTATCTACAACGGCTACTGGTTCTGGGGCCGGCCTTCTGTCGTCGACCTCTGGGGCGACCTGCGCGCGGTGACGAGCGAGATCCGGCCCGACTGGGATCTGAGCGCCCCCGGACTCCGCGAGGCTTGGAACGCCGGCGACTTATCGGCCTTCCACGGATGGAACAAAGATTCAAAAGCGATTACTTAAGACCCGCGAGCGTAAGCGTGTACCACTGTCGCGGATCCGTCCATGTCTGTTCGATCGTAAAGCCCGCATCATCCAGCAAGGCGCCGAGCGTCTTCCTTGTGAATTTGTAGCTGCTCTCGGTATGGATAGTTTCAAAGGCGGCGAATTGAACGATAAGTTGCGCGGCCCGGATATTTACGCACTGATCGCGCGTGCTCTCGAGGTGCATCTCCATGCGTGACTCCACGCGATTCCAGCGCGCTCGATGCCGGAAGCAGCCGGTATCACAGTTCGCGCCGAGCTCTCTATTGAGGCCCTGCAGAACGTTCAAATTGAACGCGGCGGCGACGCCGTCTCTATCGTCATACGCCCGCACGAGAGTCGCTTCGTCTTTCACCATATCTGTCCCCAGCAGCAGCGCATCGCCGGATCTGAGTTCTGACCTCAGATTGCGAAGAATCGTGCGAGCCTCCTTCGGCGAGAAGTTGCCGATGCTCGAACCGATGTACATCGCGAGCGTAGTTCCCTTAAACCGTTCCAGCTTCGGCGGGTGAGTGACGTAGTTCGCCGCTGCGGATTTGCCCGACGCCACTTGGCCAGTCGGCACGGCCCCACCGCGTACCCTTGACGATTGCCAGCCTTCGGCGTCAGCGGGTCGACTTCAGCCAGCGAATACCTTATGCGAGCTGCACCTCCCGGCGCTTTCCCGTTCGTGGAAGAGAATGGAAAAGCCCGCCTTCCGCAAGCAGGACCAACGCACTTGAACACCGTTCCGCCGCTCGTGCAGGGATGGCGTGCGGCGTGCATCAAGCGGGGCATCGTGTCGTCCACGTCCAACCCCAGCGCCCCGGACCCCAACACTCAAGCATTCCCGCATTTGACGTCGACTCAGATCGACCGCATTCGTCCGCTCGGCCATATTCGGGGCGTCCAGAGCGGTGAAACGCTCTATAAACCAAACGATTCGGC